>JAEEGL016267396.1_pt1 | contig 11238 bp, 10 predicted proteins | sample 9134231 | NCBI WGS metagenome assembly JAEEGL01 (sample SAMN16246548, study PRJNA631951) | gut metagenome | biome: gut microbiome; feature: rumen; material: fiber-attached | host: Bos | place: Iran: Karaj | collected 2018-10
TACTACCAAAGACTTTATCGAATTGGTAAAGAACATTTGCAATCATGTTTATACAAATCCTGTAACCGGAAATATCGAAAACGTTCATCAGTTCCATGTAGGAGATGATAAGCAGGCAATCTTCGGTACATTTACCGATGCAACCGATTACGGTATCTTACACTTTACTGAGATATACGGAGATGCTGATGTAATAGACATTGCAGAGAACTTCCGTTGTTCCAAAAAGGCTATTGATTTCGTAAATAAACTGAATCTCAAAATGCAGTCAAGGTTTAATGCCTCGGTTGCAGAACCACTTATTGCTCACAGTGTTGTAGACGGAGAGGATGTAAAGATAAATGCCTATGCAAACACCTCTCAGGAATATCGTGATATAGCGAGAATGGTAAAAGAAGATATCAGGAACGGTATCCCGCCTCAGGAGATTTATATACAGGCAAGAACAAGACGTGAGTTACAGGGAATAGGAACAGAACTTTCGAAGCTGGATATACCTGTTGTCACGAAATGTTCGGTAAGTCTCGTAGAGAACTCCAATGTAAAGGCAGCTATGGACTTTATCAAGATTGCCCTTATGCGTCGTACCGAACTCTCTGACAATTTCTTGGAGAATGAGTTCTTATCCTTTGTATTCACCGTTAAGCAGAATGAGACTTTGGAACCTTTGACCTTTGCCGATGTAATAAACGAAGCAAGAGCATTTAAGGAAGAAGTAAAGGAACATCCCATTGAAGATGTTGAAACCTTACTCACATATCTCAACCGCCTTGACCCTGAAGAAAAGGATTTATGCTATCAGGACTTCCTTAATGATTACAAAGGTCTGTCAAAGATATCCGAAGCAAGAAAAGCCTATACGACATTCGTGAACTTTGGTGCTTCAAGAACATTTAAGCGTGACGGTAATTACAACGCCGTATCGCTTGGAACACCTTGGGCTATTAAAGGACTTGAAGGACAATCAGTATATACCTGTTTTGACAACTATCAGCAATCCAAAGGCTTTAACAATCAATCCAGAGAAGAGCTGATAAACTCCATTAACCTTGCCTATACATCCTGTACCCGTATCTCCGGCACAAAGACTTATACAGGAGAAGACGGACAGCCGCATCAGGGTGCATTACATATTACGGGAACAAGGTTTACGGGAAAGATTTCAAAGACCTATGATGAACGTGTTCCTAATCTCTTCTTACAGTCGGCATTTGATGCCATTGACAGTCCTCTTGTAATGACCTATTCAGACGGTAATGAAGCAGAAGATGAAGACAATCCCGAATTCCCAACTTACAAAGTATGGAAACAGGCATTGTTAGAAGCGGCAGAACAGGCGGAAGAAGATGCGGAAGATTCAATTACTATTGATGATGATGAAGCAAACACAATGACAGAGGTAACTATATGATTATCCAGAATATGCTTACACAATATCCAAACAAACTGTTTGAAGTAGACAAGTATATCATTGATATCGAGTCTATTTCAGACTTACTTACCATTTACGAGGGGTTGCTGAACGGGCAACTCCCTCCTAATACCGAGATACATATTTTCAGAAGTAATAATCTTGCTATGGAAACTCAGAGGGTATATACGAGTTCAGAGGATTATCACCCTCCTATCCGTGCAAGTATTTCAGCTTTTGAAAGATATCTTGATAACGATATGGACAGGTCTTTTGACGAAGTACAGTTGTCCGATGAAGATTTAAAGCAGCAGTTTGCGATTGCACTTGGTATCTTACCGGAAATAGATGCAATCGAAGGACTTACCGTTTCGGATAAGTTATCTTTATCACAGGATGCAAAATTATTCTATGATGAACGTGCGCCTTTTTCAAATGCGAATCCATTACCGAGTTATCAGGACATAATGAATTACAGGAATTGTAACTCCTACGAAAAACGTCTTATCGTTAATCAGGACACAGGTAAGATTTCCTTAAATAACCGCAGACTTCTTGCCATATGTAAAGACCCTGCACTCAGAAAGCCTCTTTATATCACGCATGATATGGTAGAACGTGTCAAGTCATTAAGGATAGTTGCAAATCCTGCTGATGTCGCAGAACGTGTCCGTGAATCGGCATCCTTTAATGATGTACGTACATCCGGCGTTCCGGAAAGGCTCCGTAAGATAATGCACACATTAAAAGAGGATGGAAAGCCATACACGGTTATCGAGTCATTTTATAACTCCATCGTTGCAGCTTCCGACCCAATAGATACCGAATATGATTCCGAAAGTGCTGTCCGTAGGTCTGTTATTAAGGAAATGATAAGGCTTGGACATGTTGCATTACCCGATATCATTGACAAAGATTTAAGGGAGTTACATTTACCCGATATAAGGAACTTTTTGGAAGATGAAGCAAACCTTTATTTCGAGCGTATAAGGCAACTGCCCGAGGGTCAAAAGTTATCGGTAGAAGACTTTGTAAATGAACGCGCACCGTTAAATTCATTCCAGTCACATTTTGAACAGCGTGTAAGAGCTGAGTTCGTAGCAACAGTAAAAGGACACCGTGCGCCGCAGATAACACCTGAACTTGTAGCAACCGCTTACGATGTGTTGCCTGAAAGAGGAGAGGCTCTTGTAAAGCGTATAACCGAGTCATTTAACCTTGACTCTGTATCTGCTATCGTAAGGAATTCTGCCACGCAGTTTAACAAGAACCTTATAGCATTATCATTTTATCTGAACTTTTCACAGGTTCCTGCACAGCATATACAGGTATTTGCATCGGTAATAGATGTAGATAACAAGTTACTTGAAACACTTGTTCAGCATAATTTCTTCGGTTGGTACAATAAGCATAAGAATATCGGTGCTAATCAGCTCCTTTCGGTACTTAACTCGGTTACTTCCGCCAACTGTCCTGTACTTACTGATGATATGACCTATCAGGAAGTAAATAACGCTGCCTTTGCTAAAATGATAAGCAAAGAAGAGGAAACCATTAACTCACTTGGCTTTGATTTTTCCAAGAACGACATTGCCATAAAGGGCAGAGACATAGTTGTACAGACTGACAAGTATAAGGTAGAACTTGCAGATAAGGATGATAAGATACAAATTATCTCGGGATATCTTACCGGATGCTGTCAGCACGTAGGAACACAGCACGTAGGAACAAGTCTTGATACCTGTGCGGTAGGTGGTTCCTGTGTACTTGATATCATTTCAAATCCTGTGTCGGCAAACCTTATTGTAAGGGACAGAAGTGACAATGTAATCGCACAGTCTTATGTAAGGTCAGATATAAAGCATGACGGACTTATTCTTGACAATATCGAATACACTTACGATAACCTTGCAAGAGACATCTTACCTGCAATATATGCTTGGGTGGCAGCAATGCCACAGCAGACCGTTCATGTAGGAACGGGATATAATCAGTCCTGTGCAGGTGTAGGTATTCCTATCAAAGCGAAGTTACAGCCTAACAGAACAGAAGTGGTAAATAATGCGGGAGTACGCAGAAGCATATATTCCGACTATGATGGTTCCGCAAGAGCATTGAAACAGGACGGAAAATTATACGTAACGGCTCCGGAAGCAACGATTACCAGAAAACCGCTTATTCCTTCCGTTTTTGATGATGAACGTCTTAACGGAGACTTAACCCTTTTATCGCTTCCTCAGATACGGACGGTAGATGATGTGCTTACATATCTGTCAAAGGCTGCGGATACAGAGCATAATGAGGACTGGGTAAGAACACAGATAAAGTATCTTTGTGATAATAAACTTGGTAGTTGCTGTAAATTCTTCGGAAAACTGCCTAATGATTTACAGGATATGTTATATCGTGAAAGTCAGGAAAACGTATTACTGTTAAAAGAGCCTCACGATGAACTTTTGAACCGTTATCTTACCGGACATCCTCAGGATGTATGTAAGTTCTCGAATATCAGCGAAAACACATTAAATGCCTTATATTCACAGAACGGACTTTTGGTAAGACAGTATCCGACCGATAATGTAGCGGTACAGGAAGCTGCAGTAAGAAATGAACCGCTTGCAATCAAGTATCTTGGCAATTCCACAGCTTTTAATAGGTTGCTCGGTATAGCGATAAATAAGAAACCCGAAGTTATCAAGTTCTATCCTAAGGCGGGAGATTGGGCTTGGGAACGTGCTTTGAGCAAGAACCCTGATTTAATCATCTATAAAGAGCATACAACGAAAGCACAGAGACAGGCGGCATTACGACATAATCCTGCACTGGTATACTCAATACAGGATGCAAAGACAGAAGACTTCGTTTTTGCAAAACGTCTTATGAATGAGAAGCGACATCCTTCGGAACGTGTACAGGCGTTAAGGAGTGCTGCCGATGACGAGTTAAATGCAATTGCCAATATGATTTAAGAAAGATAGAGGATGTCAATAATGATTATTCATACAGGCATCCTCTATTTTTAAACACTTTTTTATCTAATCATTAGGATAATAAATTTTAAATGTTATTACACACAACTTTAGGAAAAATATGCAGAAGATTTTTTTGATTGATATGGGATTTTTTATGTCCCGTTCATTATTTCGTGTAACCAAAGAGGACGGCGAATTTGCCGACAAGTACACCGACGCACAGCGAGCTGACCTTGACTTTATGGCAACCGAAGGAACGAAGGATTTCTGGGCTTATTTAAAGGATTTGGTATCAAATACTAAACCTATTGATGAAGAGACGGGTAAGTTCAATTATTTCATCTTATGTTTTGATGATAACACCTATCAGGTTCGTCCTTCATATAAGCAGAGGGATGCGGTTCCTGCAACGGTAAAGGTTATCAAACAGAAGATGTATGAGCAGTTTATGGAGAAGTTAAAGAATACGAAATCCATAAAGATTGCCAACGGACTCGGAATGGAAGCAGATGACTGGGCTTTTAATCTTTCACGACTTGATATTTTTAAGGATGCAGACATAACCGTAGTTACATCTGACCGTGACTGGATATGTAATATCACCGATAACACAAAAGGTATCTTTTACGGAAAGACCACTGCCGGACTTTCTAAATCCGAGTGGAACGAAGATATTTTAAATTTCAAGGACTATGCAAAGATGCCTTATAATGCGATATGGCTTTATAAGATAACGGTAGGAGATAAATCAGACTCTATTGACGGGGTACATTTGTTCGGACCCTCAGCCTTCAACAAGATGATAGAGGAGATGAAAGCCGATAACTTCCCGTTTGAGACTTTGCATGATATCGAGACATTTGAAAACTTCATTTATTCTGATAACGGTCTTTCAACATATCTTGGTCATCAGCTCAAAAAGACGGTATCGTTAGAAGAAGGACTTAAACAGGCAAGATATGCTTGGAGTCTGGTTCGTCCCGTATTGAAGAGTGAAGCGATTGCTTATGCAAATGCTAACAAAGATACGATAGCCCAGAAGATAGAAGCAAGGAAACAGCGTTATATCGAATTAAATGAGATTGCAAAAAATGAGATAGCCGAGAAGAATAAGGCTAACTTAGCTTAATTACTATGAAAGGAGCCGAATATGAAGAAAATTTTAAAGATTTTTCTTTTTGGTCTGGTAATTGCGGTTTTATATACCGCAATCAATCCCGAAGCGGTAAAAGCAGTGTATGCAAAGGTGTATAACTTCTTTACCGAGTTTTTCTCACCCGAGAATTGGAACGAGCTGATTGATAAAGGTGTCAAGGGTGTCAACGATGCTGCTGACGAAATCAAAGAGGAAACGGGTATCAAGCCTATAAGCGAAGGTGATGTTACTCCTCTGCCCGAGAATCCCTTTAAATACGGAGCAGATATGATAAAAGAATACTTAACGACGGGAACGCCTGCTCCGGAATCTAAAGATTAGCTTTGAGTAAATTCAGAACAACTGTTGCGATAGACCTCGGAACCCGTCTGTCCGGGGTCTGTCTACAGGTAGCAGATAAACAGTTCAGGTTTAAAACAGCATATGGAAACAATGCTGACGCGATGGCTAAACATTTGATAAATGCGATAACCAACTTTCTGAACAGCCCATCAGACTTAAAGAAAATATTGATAGAAGTTCCTGTAATCGACTCCCCCGATACAGAGGAATTCTCCTGTATAAAGACGGTAAATGAAAGGCTTCGTTCGGTATTTCTGATGGCTTCGATAGAAACATTACACGCACCCGATTGGCGACGTATTTTAAGATTTGACAGGGAGATAGAGAAGTACAAAACAAAAGAAGATTATGACAAGTATACGCTTAAACTTATAGCGAAAAGACTTGCGGTAAATGAGTATTACAAAGATTTTCCCGATGCTTCAAAGCAGCACGGAGTAACCGATGATGAAGCAGAAGCCTATTGCATGTTAAAGGCTTATCGAATGAATGGAGATACTTTTAAAAAGAGCAATAAAGGCAAGTATACCAAAATCAACCATAAATATCAGGAAGACTGTAATGAAGATTATACGTATCGGATTGCAGGTCTATAAAAATGACTGTCGGTTTAACCTACGGTTATACAAAAACAAATGGAGTATAAAAAATGATAAACTCGAAAGTACGGAGTGAGCTGATGACCGTTTTAGACATGGAAAGATATAAGCAGTGGTCAGAGACCGAATACAAGTTTGACCGAAATACTGCTTTAAAATTCAAAGACTTGACCGATAAGCCGAATATCATCATCATAGGAGACTATGATGTAGACGGACTTATGGGAACATATGAAGCTGCAATGCTGTGTAGAAGACTTCATCCGGAAAGCAAGGTACGTTGTATCATTCCCAGACGTTTTTCGGATGGGTATGGTATCTCACAGCATATCATATCACAGGTCTTAAAAGATTATACTGCAAAGGACACCTGTGTAGTAACCGTTGACAACGGTATCTCGCAGTTTGGTCTTGATAAGTTGCATGATAAAGGATTTACCATAGTGCTTACCGACCATCATATAGCACAGGAGCAACTGCCTAAATGTGACCTGCTCATAAATCCTCATGTAACCACCGACATCTTCGACTATCACGATTATTGCGGAGCAGGTGTAATCTATAAGATTGCAGAAGCCTTGATAGGAAATCAGGACATCTTGGATAAGGAGTTCTTACCTTTTGCGGGAATTGCTACCAAAGCAGATGTAGTACCGCTTACAGGTGATAATTGGAAGATTTTGAGAAGACTCACGGAAGAGGTACATGTTCCTGAGTTCTTAAACTTCTGTAAGAAGGAAGCTACATTTGCAGATGAAGACGATATAGGTTTCTATATTGCCCCTGCACTTAACTCGGCAGGACGTTTACTTGATGAAGGCGGTCTGTTTACGCTTGATTATCTGGTAAATCCTACGAAGGAAAAGTTTGATAAGATAACGGCACTGAATACGGAACGTAAAACGAAGACCGACACTTATCAGAAGATTGCGGAACAGTATATAGAGACTCATAATCTTACGGAACGCTGTCCTATCATTGTAGATATTCCGGATATCCCTGAGGGAATACTTGGTATCGTAGCGGGAAATCTTGTTAAAAAATACAATCGACCTGCTATATGCTACAGCAATGGAAAAGCAAGTTGCAGGTCTACCGACATCTTAAACATCTTTGACTATTTACAGGAGAATAAGGATTGTCTTAAAGCTTTCGGAGGACATCCTTTGGCAGCGGGATTTTCCGCAACACCCGAAGGCATAAGCGAATTACAGAAGCGTACCAAGGTTATCAAGGTATCGAAGCGTCCTCATTGGGATGCACAGGTTTCAAATACTGATATAGTAGATACCTACGAATACATCAGACAGGCAAAACCTTTCGGCTGTGATAATGAAGCACCTGTATTTCGTATAGATGTGGATTTTACCAAGCCTAAAAACCAAGATAATGTAAAATATCTTGGAAAGGACAGTGAACATTTATCCATAACCAATCCCGACGGTTCAAAGACTATGCACTTTTATCATTGCGATAATAAGAAACAGCCCATAGGTATATCAAAAGCAGAACGTTTTTCGGGTCTCGGACACTTATCGGTGAACTATTTCAGAGGTACTGAAACGGTACAGCTCGTACTTGATGAAGTATATGATGCACTTGATGATACGGGACACACAGAAAGACAGTTTAGGTCATTATAGAGGTAAAGCAATATGATACATAATACGATTAACTTTCTCATATGAACGTTCCTACTATTGCAAATCAGTTGGACGCTCTGTATTTTAACAATGGTTATGACCGTTTGACTATTAAAAGTACAGACCAGACCATATATCGTTTTACGCCGAACAAGTTATTTGAGAAGTTCTCAGAGTATAAAATTAACGAGGCACATAAAGATTTACCGAGATACATTTATGAATGGTCTTTATTGGATTCCTATGATTATGATACCGACCCTGAAGTATCCTACGATTTCTATATTGATAATGATGACTGGTATATAAGAAGTCTTATGAATCCGGCACAGAACGGTGCTGTGGTAATGCCTTATACGGAAAACCATATGCAGATAGTCCTGAGATACTTCCCTAATAAAGATAAGATTGAGATACGTGTTGCTCCTGACGGTACTCAATTAGTACCTATGCTCATTGACAATTTAATTTCTGACAGTAATAATAAGGGATGGTATATTATTAAGCTCGACCCTATAGAGGAGAATCGTATCAAGGAAGCACTTAAGGCTACACAGACTTATGTTGAATGTGATGCAGACTATAAGGAAGAATGTATGGATACTCCAAGAACAATGTAGGCTTAATACTACTCCGAATTTAAACGTTTTCTTATCTATATTATGGACATGATTGTATAAACAATGTTCAATAATATTATAAGGAGACTGTAAAATGAGTTTAGTATTAACGTCCGGTACAAATGGTGGTGGCGGTGCTGCTGCTGTCATGTTGCTTCTGCTTGAACTTGCTCTTTGTGTTTTCTTTATCTTCTGTATGTGGAAGATTTTTGAAAAGGCAGGAGAAGAGGGTTGGAAGTGTCTGATTCCTGTTTACAATACTTATATTATGTTTAAGATTGCAACGGGAAATGGTTGGAAGATGCTGTTTATGCTGATTCCTTTCTTCAACTTTGTTTACAGCATTATGTTTATGTTTAAGCTGGCAAAGGTCTTCGGTAAGGGAACAGGATTTGGCTTTGGTCTTTTATTCTTACCTTATGTATTTATTCCTATCTTGGCACTTGGAGATGCTGAATATGAAGGAGTAGAGTAAAAGTATAGGGGATTACTTCCACAAGAGGTAATCCCTTGTTTTTTGAATAGCAGTATGCTACACTTTTTAATGAATAATAGGAAAGAGGAAATATATGTTATACATTACGGGAATACATGCTCTTAATCTCCCTTGTAAGTTAAACACCTGTGGAGACTGGCATCAAAGCGGTATACAATGGAATAAGCCTTATATGTTGGAAAGTTCCGGCAGTATATTTGGTGATTATGGGATAGAGCCTAATCATCATATACCCGAACATTCTGATGTATATAATGTTGCAGATACAATAAGGGCGAGCCTCGATTTATTGATAGAGAGCAAATTCTCGGTTATTCAGGGTATGAATGAAGATTTTATATGTAATCCTGATTATGATACCGAAGTATTTGAAAAGGTATTACAATTAACTATACTTCCTCATTGGAACCAAATAAATGCTTTTATGAAAAGCGAATATCGTACCAAATGGATAAACTATAAAAGGAGTAAGGGCATATATGATTAACGAATACGTAGAACAAAAGATACAGGGAACTTGGAAATCAAAACATAAACGTGTTATTGAAGAAGCACTTTCCTATATCAATACTCATTCTGACCGTTTTATTCTGAAAGGCGGAACTTCTCTTATGGAGTGTTATGCACTTACAAGATTTTCAGAAGATATTGACCTTGACAGTACAGGCAAAAACGGTATTCACAGTATTATTGACGATTTTTGTAAGAAGTACGGCTATACTTACCGTGTGGCAAAAGATACAGATACGGTAACTCGTTTTATGATTGATTATGGCGGTCATAATGAACAGGGTGATAAGCCGCTAAAAATAGAGATTTCTCATAGAAGGCAGAATATTACAGAAAACGAGATTACTACCGTTAATGGTATCAGAGTATATATTATCGACCAGATAGCGATTATGAAATCCGGAGCGTATGCTTCAAGGGACAAGATAAGGGATTTATATGATGTAACCTTTATAGTCAACACTTATTTTGACCGACTTAATCCTTTTGTTATAGACACGATTAGAAATGCAGTAGGTGAAAAAGGTTTGGAACAGTTTGATTATTTAATCGCAGAACAGAGTGATGACCTAATAGATAACGATGAACTTTGCGATATGTTTTTAACTGCATATAATAAGTTAGGTCTTATCACTCCTCCTGCAAAATCATTGTGATATTTTAGCCTGTCGTAAGATGGGCTATTTTTTATGCTTATTGTAATCCCCTTTAAGGTTCCATAGGGTCACCTTCAGAGTCATACCCTGAAGGGTATGACGTTCAGCAAGGCATTACCAGATTTAAACGCCTTTTTATCTAATATATGAAATATTGAAATGTATTAAACATAAAGAGGTTAAATATGGCAAAATACTATCTTTTAACATTCAAAGCAAATTATGCAGATGAATTTGACGTTGAAGGTATGAGGATACTGACCGAAAGAGAATACAAGAATCTGCAACAGGTCATCAAAGAGAGTAAAGAGATTGAAAAACACAAGATATTAGACGAAAGTGATTTTGGTTATAACTACTCTATTTGCTTTGGTACTAATTATGATTTGGATTTTCGTGATATCGATGATATGGTTCGTAAAATTAAGACCAAAGAAATCACAGCAGAGCAGTACAATGCCTTCAAAGCGGTTGATATGTCTTCGTTTGGTGAAACTTGTGTAATTGATTTGTTTTATGACGAGCGAATTTTTGAGGAACTGAACTTCAAGGACGATAAAGAATGTAATTCCCGAAGCATGTAATAAGGAGACACATTATGAGTAATATTGATATTTATACCGCTGCCATTGATAATATGATAGATGCACAGGATAAAGAGAGTTTGAAGTATAGACAGAAGGTTGCAACCGAACTTCAACTCAAAATAAGAAAAGTCCTTTTCGAGTTATACGATGACATTAATACACGTATATTAAACTCAGATTACGGCAAGGTTATGACACATTTACGCAACAGGGGGCGTGAATTGGAGGAATTGTGCATTGGTACAA
>JAEEGL016938699.1_pt1 | contig 11238 bp, 10 predicted proteins | sample 9134231 | NCBI WGS metagenome assembly JAEEGL01 (sample SAMN16246548, study PRJNA631951) | gut metagenome | biome: gut microbiome; feature: rumen; material: fiber-attached | host: Bos | place: Iran: Karaj | collected 2018-10
GAAACGCTTCTTTTAACGAACTCATACGGGGCTTTCCAGAGTCGCGGCGCCGGGCGCGCGAACGGTTGTCTTTAATTTCGGACGGCGAGCGCGAGCAGGAGCCGGCGTATATCGTCGGCGAGGTTGGGATCGTCGACGCCGTCGATGGCGCGCCTGAATTCAAGTTCCGCGTCCTCTTTTCGATTCAGTCTTAAATAGAGCTTGCCCAATTCGACGCGGAGCGCGGGATCGTCCTGCTTTTCTTTAATGGCGTCGAGGAACGCCAGGCGCGCTTCTTCGAGCTCGCCAAGCGCGGCGAACGTCTTGCCTAGCCCGAACTTCGCGTCGACGTATCCGCGGTCGAGTTCGAGCGCGGAGTAGAACCGTTCTCGCGCTGCGGGATAATCTCCGAGCAGAAACAGAATTTTTCCGAGCCGGAAGCAGACGTTTGCCTCGTGTCCGCCCGCGAGCGCCGCGTCGCGATAGGCGCGTTCCGCTTCTTCCCAATATCCTTCCCGTTCGAGATTCCATGCGCGTTCGCATTGCGCGACGACGTCGATTCCTTTTGGCGCGAGCGTCTCGCGAGGCTCCTCCTGCGCTTGCGGCGCTTCGGGTTCCGTTTCGCGCGTTTCGTCTTCCGACGGCTGAAAGAGGGTCAGAAAGGCGGGCTTGCCGGAAAGCGCCGTCTCTTTGGCGTTCCATGACGCGAGCCGTTCGGCGAGCGCGATCTGCTCCTCGTCCGGCGACAGGGCGGGCGGGGGCTCGGGCGTTTCAAAGGATCCGTCGGTGGGAAACGCGTTGAACTCGAACCGCCGCTGGCCTTCTCCGTCGATCGGGCCGTTTACGCCCAGAAAGAGCGGCTCGCGGCCGTCGGAAGAGAGCGTCGTTTGGAGAATAACCGCGCCGACGTCGAACGGCGCGTCGCGCAGGGCGTCGAATTCGGCGCCGCGGGGCGCGCTTAGACCGGCAAAGGCGAGCAGCCGCCTTGCGACGAATTCCTCGGCCAGATCGCCCGAAAAGAGAAACGCAAGCCGCCTTGCGACGAGGACTTCCCGAGTCGAGAAGAGGGGCAGTCTGTCGCGCTGGAACGTCGCGGTCAGAAATCCGCGCCGATACCACCTTCGCACCGACGCAATGGAGACGCCGACGAGCTCCGCGACGGCCGCGGGCGTATAGAGCGGCCGCTCCTGCGCGGGGTCCGCGTTCTCCGATTCGAGCGCTTCGAAGAGCGGTTCGGAAGGTTCGCGGTTGGCGCCGCCGGACGCGATTCGGGCTCTTGCGCGTTCGAGAAACTCCGTTTCCGAGAGGATTTCGAGCGCGCCCGACTCAAACGCGTCTCTCGAGCGCGCGTCGAACTCTTCCGCGAGCCGCGCGCGCGTCTGCGCGATGGGCGCTTCTTCTCCGAGCACGACGACGCTTGGCCCGTCTCCGAGAGACGCGAGCGTCTTATAGCCCGCTTCCCGCGCGAGACGTTCCGCGTCCCGTTTCGCGACGCTTGAAAAACGGCCGTAGAAATATACGCTGAGTTCTGACATGGCAAAATACGGCGCCGCAAACCGTTTGCGCGCGCCGAGGTAAGGTTCGTCTAATTTAAAGTTCTGTTATATCAATATTTTTTTATTTTTAGGTTGACTTTGAATTTGTAGGCGTTACTATCAAGTAAGAGGGGGCCGACGCGTGATATTGCCGTCTGCTCCCGCGTTGAACCGGCGCCCGCAACTCTTGCTTTTACAGCGTTCATTATACAGCGGAAACAAATACCCCGTTTCGTTTTTTTGCAAAAAGCGCGAATTTATTAAAAAACGCGCGCAATAGCGCAAGGGTTGAAATCGGCGCCGAAAAACGCTATACTCCACTCGGCGGCGTCTTTCGCCGCTGCGGAATTGGCGCGCCCTGAGCCCCGGCGTCTGGAGACGAAACGCCGGAGCGGATTTTTACGCGCGCAAGCAAGAACAGAATCAAGGAGACGAGCATGTCGAACCCGAATCCAGACTTGAAAGCTCGAGTCGAGGAGTTGGCGAATACGCGCCTGAGCGACTGTTATCAGTGCGGCAAGTGCACGGCCGGATGCCCTCGCGGCGACGTTATGGACGTTCCCCCGACGCGTATCATGCGCGCCGTTCAGATCGGGAACGTCGAGGGCGCGGCGCGCGCCGACTCTATCTGGCGGTGTCTTTCGTGCCTGACGTGTTCCGCGCGCTGTCCGAAGTCGGTCAACGTTTCGGGCGTAATCGACGCGCTCCGTCAAATCTCTGTAGAAAACGGCTATCTCTCCGCTTCTTCCGTTAAGATTACGGAATTCCAAAAATCATTCTTACGCAATATCCGCCGCAACGGGCGCACCAACGAGACGGAGATGGGCGTCGATTTCGAAGTACGGTATTTCTTGCGCCGGTTCGACGTCATGAACGCGCTGAATACGGCGGCGCTCGGTCCTAAGATGCTCACGCGCGGCAAGATGCACTTCAAATTGGGGTCGCCGGTCAAGGATAAGGCCCTTGTCAAACGGATTTTTGAGAAATGCGGCGTCGAGCTTTGACGCGCGCCGTCCCTCCGCTTGATCTCTCTTAATACGGACGTCATTTCCTCCGCGCGGCTTTGAGCGCGCGCGAAACAGCAGTTACCTCGGCGGCTTTTTACGGGCGCCGTTCGTCGCGAGGATTTTTGAAAATGAATATTGGTTATTATCCCGGCTGCGCGCTTCACGGCTCTTCCGTCGACTACGAGACCTCGGTGCGCGCCTGCATGAAGGCGTTGGACGTTCAGCTCGACGAGTTGGAAGACTGGATCTGCTGCGGCGCGACCGCGGCGCACTCGATCAATCATAAGCTTTCGGTGGCGCTCCCCGCGCGCAATCTCGGAATCGCCGAGCGCATGAATCTCAAGCAGGTCTTCGCGCCGTGCCCCATGTGTTCCATGGAGCTCAAAAAGGCGAGCGACGAACTTCACGCGGATCCGAATCTTTGCGCGGAAATCTCTGAAATCGTCGAAACGCCGCTCGTCGGAACGGTCGACGTGTGGAATCTCATTCAGGTCTTTCAGTCGGTCGGTTACGACAATATCGCGCAGAAAGCGCAGGGAAAGCTCGACGCGTTCAAACCGGCGTGCTATTACGGCTGCCTGCTCACGCGTCCGCCCAAGACGGTCAACTTTGACGATCCCGAAGATCCGACGTCGATGGAGGAGCTTCTCTCAAAACTGGGGGCGTCTCCGGTCGACTGGAACAGCAAGACGGTCTGCTGCGGCGCGGGCCTTACGCTTTGCGACGAAGCCGGCGTGGCGCGTCAAGTTCACAAGATTCTGCAGGACGCGCTTGACTCCGGGGCGAACTGCGTCGTTACGGCGTGCCCGATGTGCCAAGTCAATCTCGACATGCGTCAGGCGGACGCGAAGAAACTCGGGCTCGCGCAGGACGTTCCGATCTTCTTCCTTTCCGATCTTGTCTCGCTGGCGCTCGGCCTGACCCCGAAAGACCTTGATTTCCAAAAGAGATACGTCGCGATTCCGAACGAACTTCAGAAAGCGTAAGCGCGGGCCGCGGTTCCCCAATACTTTTCACAAGACAGCGTCAGGAGATGGAGGCGCATTATGGTAAACGAGTATTTCAATCGACGTTCTTTTCTCCGTTCCGCGACGACCGGCGTCGTGGGCGCGATCGCGGGCGGCATGAGCGTCGCAGGCGCCGCGCGCGCGGACGTTTCCTGGGACGAAGGCGCCGCGAACGAGTCGGGCGCGCGCCGCGGGAATTTAATCGGCGTGTCGAGCTACAGCTTCTGGCATTTTGACGAAGACGTCTCCGCGCCGATGGACGCGTGCCTGCGCAAAGCGGCGGAGATGGGCTTCGACGCGTTTGAAGTTCTCGAACAGCAGCTTGACCGCACCGATCTCTCGTATCTTCATAATTTACGTCGCGAGGCGCTCAAGAGCGGCATTTCGCTCAACTGCATGTCGACGCATCAGACGTTTGTGCGCGCCGATAAAGACGAGCGCAAAGCGAACGTCGCCAAGACGGAGCACAGTATCGACGTAGCCAACGAGATGGGAATCCCGGCGATTCGCGTCAATACCGGCCGCTGGGATTACTGGGGCTCGTTCGACGCGCTCATGGAGCACCGCGGAATCGAGAAGCCGCTCGAAGGCCATACCGACGACGAAGCGTTCGACTGGTGTATCGAAGCGTTCGAAGAGCTCGTTCAGTACGCGGAACACCGTGGCGTAACGCTCTGCCTCGAGAATCACTGGGGTATGGCGCGCACGGCGAAGGGTCTGCTGCGCATTCTCAACGCGGTCGACTCCCCGTGGCTTGGCTGCATGCTCGACACGGGCAATTTCCTCGACGACACAATGGAACAGATGGAAGCGATTATGCCCCGCGCGACGTTCGTTCAGGCGAAGACGTACTACGGCGGCGGCGTTTGGTACGAGCTTCCGATCGATTACGCCAAGATTGGCGATCTGTTCAGAAAGTACAAGTACCGCGGTTACGTTTCTCTTGAATTCGAGGGGAAAGAAGCCGCGGACGTCGCCGTTCCGAAGAGCCTTGCGCTCCTTCGCAAGAACTTTTATTTCTAATGTTTCTAACGCGCCGCCGCAAGACGGCGCGGTTGCGGAATCTACGCTCCCAATCAAAACGGAACGGCGAACCGGCCGCAACCGATCCCACCCAAGCATCCTGCCGAAAGGACGTAACATGAGTAGAATCTACAGTTCGATTTTGTCGGTTTTCGTATTGGGGGCGTTCGCCTTCTTTGCCGCGCCCGCGCCGGCGCAAGACGGGAATATTCCGGAAAAAGAAACGGTTACGATTGAAAAGACGCTCCCGAACGGCAGGACCGTCGTCGTTAAGAAAGTCGGTCAGGAAGCCGCGTACGCGACGATTACGATCGACGGCAAATCGCAGGAGATCGACGCGTTCGAACCGCTGTCGCAGGTTCCGGAAGCTGCGCGCGCCGCCGTGGAAGAAGCCTGGAACGAACTGGGCGAGATTCCGAAAAAGACGATTAAAGTCGATATCGACGTTTCGGACGCGCCGGACGCCGCCGAATGGGCGGAGCGCGCTCGCAGCCGCGTTCTCTACTGGTATCCGAAAGTCGTCGCCATGCTCGACGGCGAAGAAGCGGTCGATAAGATTCCGGACGACTTTACGATTAAACTTATCTTCAAGGATATGGACGGCGTCGCGTACGCGGCGGGCCGCGAGATTACCGTATCGACGCGTCACATTAAGCGCAATCCGAAGGACTTCGGGCTTGTTGTTCACGAGACGACGCACGTCGCTCAGGCGTATCCTGGCGTCCGCGAGACCTGGGCTATGGAAGGCGCGACCGACTATATCCGCTACTACGTGACGGAAGCGCGCTCGAACAACCATTGGGCGATTAATCCGCGCACGTCGAAATATACCGACAGTTACGGCGTTACGGCGTCGTTTTACGACTGGATCGTCCGCACGCTCGACCCTGATTTCATGAAGAAGCTTCATCGCGTCTTCCGCATTCGCGGCAGCGTGGAGCTCTTCTTCGTCGAGGAGTACGGCAAGTCTTGCCAGGAACTTTGGGACGAATACGTTGCAAGTTTAACCAAAGAAACGAGATAGACTAAATGGCTAAGATTGGCGTTTTTACATGTTGGTGCGGCGAAAACATCGCTCGTCACGTTGACGTCGAAGCTGTTTCCGAAGCGATTTCGAAGCTGCCGGGCGTCGCTTGCAGCATGAACTATAAGTACATGTGCAGCGAGCCGGGCCAGTCGCTGATTTCCGAGAAGATCAAAGAGCTTGGCTTAACGGGCGTCGTCGTTGCGAGCTGCTCCCCGCACATGCACCTGAAGACGTTCCGCAAGACGGTCGAGCTTGCGGGCGTTAACCCGTACATGGTCGAGATGGCGAATATCCGCGAGCAGTGCTCGTGGGTTCACAGCGACAAGGCGGTCGCGACCGCCAAGGCGATCGAGCTTATCGGAATCGCGGTCGCGAAAGTGCGCCGCAACGCCGCGCTCCAGCCGATTAAAGTGCCCGTTACGAAACGCGCGATGGTCATAGGCGCGGGCGTAGCCGGGATTCAGGCGGCGCTCGACCTTGCGGCCGGCGGCGTCGAAGTGATTCTGGTCGAACGCGAGCCTTCTGTCGGCGGCAAGATGGCGGGCCTTTCGGAAACCTTCCCGACCCTCGACTGCTCGCAGTGCATTCTGACGCCGCGCATGGTCGAAGTCGGGCAGCATCCGAATATTAAGCTCATGACGTATTCCGAGGTCGAAAAGGTCGACGGATACGTTGGGAACTTTAAGGTAACCGTCCGCAAAAAGGCGCGTTACGTCGATATCGCGAAATGCACCGGCTGCGGAACATGTTGGAACGCCTGTCCCAAAAAGAATAAGATTCCGAATTCGTTCGACTACAATCTCGGGAACCGCGGCGCGATCTATATTCCGTTCCCGCAGGCGGTTCCCGCGCGTCCGACGATCGACGCCGACAACTGCCTTCGCCTCCAGAGCATGAAGAACGGAAAAGAGCTTTGCGGAATCTGCATGAAGAACTGCGGCTCTCAGGCGATTAACTTCCACGACCAGGACGAGCTCGTCGAATTCGACGTCGGCGCGATCGTCGTCGCGACCGGATACAAGCTCTACTCGATCGGAAAAGAGCAGGAGAACCCGAACATTAAGGGTTACGGCGAATACGGTTACGGCAAGTATAAAGACGTAATCGACTCGCTCCAGTTCGAGCGCATCATCTCGGCGTCCGGTCCGACCGGCGGCGAGCCGAAGCGCCCGTCCGACGGCATGACGCCCAAGACGGTCGTCTTCATTCAGTGCACGGGCAGCCGCGACAACGCCAAGGGCATTACCTACTGCTCGAAGATCTGCTGCATGTACACCGCGAAGCATACGATGCTCTTTAAGCACAAGGTTCACGACGGGGCGGCGCACGTCTTCTATATGGATATCCGGTCGGGCGGCAAGATGTACGACGAGTTCGTCCGCCGCGCGATCGAGCAGGACGGGGCGCTCTATCACCGCGGCCGCGTCTCGAAGATCGAAGAGATTACGGTCGACGGCGTTAAGAAGTACCGCTGCTACGGCGCGGACACGCTCGCGGGCGAGCCGTGCGTCGTCGACGCGGATCTGGTCGTGCTCGCGTGCGCGATGGTTCCGAGCGACGGCGTAACGAAGCTCGCGCAGAAGCTTTCCGTCGGCTATAACGAGTACGGATTCCTGAGCGAATCGCACCCGAAACTCCGCCCGGTCGAAACGAACGCCGCGGGCGTGTTTGTGTGCGGCGCGTGTCAGGGGCCGAAAGACATTCCGGAAACGGTCGCTCAGGCGTCGGCGGCGGCGGGCAAAGCGCTCATTATGCTCAGCCAGCCGTATCTTACCCGAGAGCCGGAAATTGCGACCGTCGACGAGAAACTGTGCGCGGCGTGCGGCGCGTGCGTGCAGACGTGTCCCTTTAAGGCGATTACGATCGAAGAGATTCGCGACCGGAAAGGGAACTTCATTAAGAACACGTCGCGCGTCAATCCCGGCCTGTGCATGGGATGCGGCACGTGCGTGTCCGTCTGTCCGTCGAAGTCGGTCGATTTGATCGGGTTTACCGACGATCAGGTCTACGCCGAACTGGAATCGCTGCTCGCGTAAACGGCGAGTCCCTGCGGCGCGGCTCAGACCGCCGCGCCGATTACGTAACTAGCGCATAGAATCAAGTTGAGGGGATTGTCATGAGTTCCGAAACAACCGCGGGCGCCAATTCGTCTGTCGGCTTCGAGCCGAAAATCGTCGCGTTCGTCTGCAACTGGTGCACGTACCTGGGGGCCGACCTTGCGGGCACAAACCGCCTGGAGTATCCGGCGAACGTGCGTATTATCCGTCTCCCTTGCACGGGCCGTATCGACTTCAATCTCGTCGTTAAGGCGTTTGAAGTGGGCGCCGACGCCGTTCTCGTCTCCGGATGCCATCCGGGCGACTGCCACTATACGGCGGGCAATTTTCACGCGCGCCGCCGCTGGAAGCTCTTCCGGGAGCTGCTCGACACGGTCGGAATCGATACGAACCGGATCTATTTCTCGTGGATTTCCGCCGCGGAAGGCGCGAAATTCCAGAGTTTAGTAACCGAGATTGTCGAGAAGACGCGCGCCATGGGGCCGTATCAAGATTACAAATCGCTCGTCGCCGAATCCTGACCGCGAACCGCGGAGACGGGATAGGTCGTTCTTATAAACGAAACGATAACGAATACATACGATAGCAAAATGGAAACAGAACTTAGAAACGCGATTCGCAAACTTCTCGAAGAGAAGACGGTCGACGTCGCGATCGGATACGGCAGAGTCGGCGTCGGCGGCGCGGTCGGAGCCGTGTTCGTTACGTCTCCGGACGAGGTCGATCAGCTCGTGTGGAACAACGAGTGCCGACAGAACCTTGCCGTCCACCTGACGCGTCCTGAAATCAAAGCGCTCGGTAAAATCGCGATCGTCGTTAAGGCGTGCGACGCGCGCGCGGTCGTCGTGCTCGCGAACGAGTCGCAGATTAAGCGCGAAGAAATCGTCGTCGTCGGAGTCGTGTGCGAAGGCGTCGTTAAAGCGCGCTTCGACGGTTCGAACGGCGAGCAGCTCTTTGAGAAGTGCGCGTCCTGCGTCGAGCACGCGCCGAAAAACGTCGACGTTCTCATTGGCGACGAAGCGAAAGCCGCCGAGCTCGACGCGAAGAACGCGCCGACGGCCGCGACGTCGGGGAATCAGGCGAAGCTCGCGAAACTGCGCGCTATGACCTCCGAAGAGCGGTTCCAATACTGGCGGGGCGAATTTTCGCGCTGCGTGCGCTGCTACGCGTGCCGCCAGAGCTGTCCGCTGTGCTACTGCAACCGGTGCGTCGCCGATAAGAACAGGCCGACGCGTATCGAGACGTCCGCCTCCATGAAGGGCGTGTTCGCGTGGAACCTCCTGCGCGCGTTTCACTTGGCTGGCCGCTGCGTGAGCTGCGGGTCGTGCGCGGCCGCGTGTCCGGCCGGAATCGAGCTCGATCTGCTCAATCTGACCCTTGTGAACGCGGCGAAAGAGCATTTCAACTACGTCGCCGGCGAACCGGGCGTTCCGCCCCTTATCGGAACCTACTCCCTGGACGACGAGGAGGACTTCATCAGATGAGCCAAATTATCACTCTGGAACAGCTGAAGCAAACGCTCAAAGAGAAGCTCGCGTCGGGCGCGCGCGTCGTCGCGCCGGTTCTCGACGGCGACATGGCGACCTTTAAGCCGATAACCAACGTGGAGAAGGCGAGTTTCGAGCCGCGCGCGTGCGTGCAGAATTCAATTAAGGAATTCTTCTTTCCGAAGCATGAAACGCTCTTCTCGTTCGTTCGGCAGGGAAACGACGTCGTTCTGACCGACGCGGCCGATTTCGACGTGGAACAGATCGTCGTGGGCGCGCGTCCGTGCGACGCGGCCGCGCTTCCGATTCTCGATCCGCTCTTCGCCTGGGACTATCAGGACCGGTTCTATCAGGAGCGGCGCGCTAAGACGACGGTCGTTACCTTCGCGTGCACGAAGAGCGACGCGCACTGCTTCTGCTCCGCGGTCGGGGGCGCGCCGGACAATACGTCGGGCGCCGACGCGATTCTCTTCGATCTTGGCGACGGGTCTTTTGAAGTTCGCGCCGTTACCGAGAAAGGGACCGCCCTGTTCGCCGGCAAGACGTCCGAATCCGATAAGACGGGCGCGGCGTGCGAGCCGCCGAAGGCCGATTTCGACGTCAATTCGATCGCGGCGTGGATTCGTGAGAATTATTCCTCGCCGCTCTGGGAAAAGGTCTCGCTGCGCTGCGTCGGCTGCGGCGCGTGCGCGTTTGTGTGCCCGACGTGCCACTGCTTCGACATGGTCGACGAAGGGTCGTACAATAAGGGCAAGCGCGTTCGGAACTGGGATTCCTGCCAGGAGGCGATGTTTACGCTGCACGCGTCGGGTCATAATCCCCGCGCGACGCAGGGCAAACGCCAGCGTCAGCGTTTGGCGCATAAGTTTGTGATCTACCCCGATAAATTCAAGTCCTTCCTCTGCACGGGCTGCGGCTCCTGCTCGCGTTCGTGCGGGCAAATGTTCGGGGTTCGGCCCTGCTTGGAAGCGCTTGACAAACAGGGCGTTAAGGCGCAAGAGTAACGAAGATCCGGCGCCGGCCCGATTCGCGCAACGCGACCGGCCGGCACGCCATAATCATAACTGGGAGAAGTTGTTATGGAAAATATTTATCTGCCGGATCCGATGGAAGTACTCCAGGTTACGCAGGAGACCGGCGACGTGAAACGCGTGCGCATTCGGTTCCGCGATCCGGAAAAGGCCGCGAACTTCCACTTTAATATCGGCCAGTTCGGTATTTACTCCGTCTTTGGCGTCGGAGAATCCGTCTTTAATATCTGCTGCTCCAATTCCCATCAGCACGAATACATTGAATTCTGCTTCCGCAAGGTCGGGCGGCTCACCGAACGCATGTGGGACGTCGAGCCGGGCGATACGATCGGGTTCCGCGGCCCGTTCGGGAATTCCTATCCGATGCAGGATTGGGAAGGGAAAGATATCGTCTTTATCGCCGGCGGGATCGCGATGCCGCCGATTCGCTGCGCGATTCAGTACTGCCTCGAGAACCGTGAGAAGTACGGCAAGATTTCGATCGTCTACGGCGCGCGAACGGTCGGCGACCTTGTCTGCCGGAACGAGCTCGACGAGTGGGCGAAGTATCCGGACGTCGACGTGCTCAAGACGGTCGACGTGGCGCCTACGGACGGCGTCGCGTGGGATGGACGCGTCGACTTCGTGCCGACCGTGCTCAAAGATTCTAAAGTATCGGGCGACAACGCGATCGCGCTCGTCGTCGGGCCGCCGATTATGATTAAGCTGTCCCTGCCGATCCTTGCCGAGAACGGAATTAAAGACGAAAACATCTTTACGAGCCTTGAAAACCGCATGAAGTGCGGGCTTGGCAAGTGCGGGCGCTGCAACTGCGGCTCCGTATACGTGTGCAAAGAAGGCCCGGTCTTTACGCAGGCGGATCTCAAGAAGATGCCGGACGATTTCTAACGGCTTTGTTTGTCCGTCAGTAAAAGCACAACAGGACGCGCCGAAAGGGTTTCGACGCGTCCTGTTTTGTTTTCTTGCGGCGCGAAAGAGTCGCGGTTTTATTCCGCGGCGGCGTTCTTTTTCCGCTCCGCTTCGGTCGGCACGTAGACGACTTTCCCGTCGGGGAGCCGGTACGCGCGGCCGAGCAATTCGCCTTC
>JAEEGL017063506.1_pt1 | contig 11238 bp, 13 predicted proteins | sample 9134231 | NCBI WGS metagenome assembly JAEEGL01 (sample SAMN16246548, study PRJNA631951) | gut metagenome | biome: gut microbiome; feature: rumen; material: fiber-attached | host: Bos | place: Iran: Karaj | collected 2018-10
ACAGGGGCGCCGCCCACCGCCGCAGCTTCAAGGCCAGGGTAAACGAGGCCCGTGTCAAGACAATCGCGATAAAGTCATTCCGTCTTCCGCTCTGGAATTATATGTATTGTGTAAAGCCGATAATCCTGGGCCTGATGCCCCTGGCTGTCTATTCCCGTCTGCGACAAGTCAAGAATGGATAAGAAAAAGATCTGTTTCATAACGGCCATTCCCGGTACCGCCACTGCTTTTTTGAGTTCGCATATGTCGGTGCTCTCTCAGCATTATAAGGTGCATTATGTCTGCAACTCTCCAGAAGGTCCGGTCGCAGGATTGAAATACGACGAGTTCAAGCATATCGGAATAGAGAGAGGCCTATCCATTGGCAAAGACCTCAAGGCGGTATTCAAACTATACAGGTATTTCAAGGCCCGGAAGTTCGATGCGGTACATTCGGTGACTCCCAAGGCGGGCCTGCTGACGGCATTGGCTGGCTGGCTGGCCCGCGTGCCCAACAGAATCCATATTTTCACCGGACAGGTATGGGCCACCCGTAAGGGCTTTATGCGATGGATGTTGAAAACGATGGATAAGATAACCGTGCTGCTGGACACGCACATCCTGGTGGACGGACGTTCGCAAAGGGCGTTTCTGGAGAAAGAAGGAGTGTTGAAAAAAGGGGAGGCGACAGTGTTTGGAGAAGGATCCATCTGCGGTGTCAATATCCATAGATTTGAACCTAAAGAAGAGGTCCGGAAGCAGGTAAGGCGGCAGATCGGGGCAGCGGACGACGTACTGGTATACCTTTTCATGGGGCGGCTGAACCACGACAAAGGCATCGGAGAATTGTATGCGGCCTTTGACAAGCTGGCATCGGAGACAGACAGGGTTTTTTTGCTGCTGATTGGTGATGACGAGCAGAACTATATTTCAAAGCTGGGTCATTTCCAGAACATCAACAAGACAAACTTTTACTATTTCGAAGAGACGCACGTCCCGGAAAAGCTTCTGAATGCCGGGGATGTGTTTGTGCTCCCATCGTATAGGGAGGGCTTTGGCACGAGCGTCCTGGAGGCTGCTTCCATGGGTATGCCGGCCATTACTTCCGATGCCTACGGCGTACTCGATGCCACAGTCCCGGGCGAAACCGGCCTTAGGTGCAAATGTGGAGACGTATCGTCGTTATACGGCTGTATGAAGTATTTCTATGAGCACCCCGACGCGGTTGCGATGATGGGTGCAAAGAGCCGTGAGCGCGTATCCAGGGAATTCTCGGGAGAGCGCCTGAACGGGTATTGGGAGGAGTTCTACCGTTCATTGCTGGGCGTGTAATTTATGTACAAGCATTTCTTCAAACGCATATTGGATATCATTCTGGCCATCGTGGCCCTTCTCCTGACAGGTTGGCTCTTAATAATAGTTGCAATCTGGCTGCACTTTGCCAACAAGGGAGCCGGCGCATTCTTCCTCCAGGAACGGCCGGGCAAGGACGAACGCATCTTCAAGGTGATAAAGTTTAAGACGATGACCGACGCGCGGGACGCGGACGGCAATCTCCTGCCCGACGAGCAGCGTCTGACTAAGGTCGGAGGATTTGTGCGGAGCACATCGATAGATGAAATGCCCCAGCTGATAAATGTCCTCAAAGGGGATATGTCTCTTATCGGTCCCAGGCCGCTGCTGGTGGAATATCTGCCGTTGTACAGCGATGAGCAGCGCCGCCGGCACGAGGTAAGGCCGGGCCTTTCGGGCTGGGCGCAGTGTCACGGCCGCAATTCGATTAGCTGGACAGAAAAGTTCAAACTGGATGTCTGGTACGTGGATCATTGCTCGCTTTGGACAGATATAAAAATAGTATGGCGCACCGTGGCGAAAGTGTTCTCCCGCGCCGATATCAATTCCGCCACATCGGCAACGATGGAGGCTTTTAACGGAAATAACTAAGATATGGATATTGCTTTTTTCGGGTCCGGTGGATTTGGCCGGGAAGTATACTGGATGCTGGATGCGATGAACCAGGCACTTCCGGAAGAGGAAAGGTACCGATTCATCGGTTTCTTTGATGATGGTGTCGAAAAGGGAACGGCGATACCGCGTTATGGAAAGGTGCTTGGCGGAATGGACGAACTGAATTCGTGGTCTTCGCCGCTGGCGCTGGCGGTTACGATCGGTAACCCCAAGTCTGTTCAGGGAGTTGTCGGCCGCATCAAGAATCCGAACGTAATCTTCCCGAACATCATACATCCTTCGTTCCAGATCCTGGACCCCGAGACACTCAGAATGGGGAAGGGGAATATCATCACAAAGGACTGCTATGTCACGGTGGATGTGACGATTGGCGATTTCAATATCTTGAACGGTTCGGTGGTGTTCGGGCACGACGTAATCGTAGGGAATTGCAATGTTTTTATGCCGAATGTCAGGATCTCGGGCGCAGTGACAGTCGGAGACGGCAATCTGTTCGGCATCAGCAGCATCGTCCTGCAGCAATTAAAGATAGGTAACGATACTACCATCGGCGCCGGGGCGGTGCTTATGACCAAACCCAAAGAGGGCGGCGTGTACCTTGGCAACCCTGCAACATTATTCAAAGTATAAACTGGCTTAATTATATGGAAATCGACGACTTTGTTGCAAACTTCGCAGACCAGTTCGATGACACCGATCCAGGTGAGATTGGGGCGGATACCGTGTTCCATGACCTTGATGAGTTCTCTTCCCTGATAGCTCTTTCTATAATTGCTATGGTAGACGAAGAGTATGATGTCCAGCTCAAGGGAGACGATATGCGCTCTGCCGTCACAGTAAGAGATCTGTTCAATACCGTAAAATCCAAAATGGCTTAGCCGATGGCAATTTATAATCCTTTCTCCCTAGAGGGGAAAACCATATTGGTGACTGGCGCCAGCAGCGGAATCGGCCGTGCCACCGCGATAGAATGTTCCAGGCTCGGAGCGGCCGTCGTGATAACGGCCCGCAACGAACAGCGTCTGGCAGAGACACTAGCAATGATGGACGGCAGCGACGGCGTCGGACATATCGTGATAGCTGCCGACATAGCGACAGAAGAAGGCCGGCAGTGTCTTGTAGAAAAACTGCCGCAGCTTGACGGCGTATTCAGCAATGCCGGTATCAATAAGAATCCTGCGCCGGTCAAGTTTCTTAAAGACGATGTCATAGAAGAGATGTTCACTACCAATATCGTGTCTCACGTGAAACTGGCCAGGGACCTTCATAAGAAAAAGAAACTCAACAAGGGTGCGTCGTATGTATTTACTGCTTCAGTAGGCGGTGTGGCTACACATACTTTAGCCAATTCCGTATACGACATTACCAAAGCGGGCATAGATGCCTTTGCAAAGTCATGTGCAGTAGATTTTGCCAGCCGTGGCATCCGCGTCAATACTGTCTGCCCGGGTATGATCAGGACTCCGCTCACGGAGGCTACAGGTGTCATAAGCGAAGAAGACTATAAGAAAGATATTGAGAGCCACTATCTGGCAGGCCGGTATGGCGCCCCGGAAGAGGTTGCGCACACCGTGGCATTCCTTCTGAGCGATGCGGCTTCCTTTATCACCGGCGCCAGCATTGTGGTTGACGGCGGCTGTTCGTTGGTTCATTAATATGGCTATACTCAGATATAACAACGTAGGTATCAGGGCAATGTCGGCCTGTGTGCCGGCAGGTGTGGTCCGCAACAAGGACCTCGGCTACCTGATACCGGAAGAAGAAATACAGAAGACCATAGAGAGCATCGGCATCCGTGAGCGTCGTATTGCAGACCCCGGCGTATGCGCCAGCGATCTTGCATACAGGGCGGCGGTGCGTCTGATGGAAGACAACAAAATCGATCCTTCCACAATAGATGTGCTCCTGTTCATGAGCCAGACGGCCGACTACCGCATTCCGGCAACGGCGCCGCTGCTGCAGCACAGGCTCGGACTGCCGGTTGATACCATGGCCATGGATCTGTCATTGGGATGCTCCGGCTACGTGTTTGCACTGTCGGCTGCTTATGCCTATACATCCATGCCTGATGTCCGCCGCGTGCTATTGCTTGACGGCGAAACGTTTTCAAAAATAGTAAACAGAAAAGACAAGGTGGACTGGCCGCTATACGGTGATGCAGCCGCCGCCACGCTGGTAGAAAAGGGCGACTACGGCCCCTCGACGTTTATCCTGCGCAGCGATGGCTCAGGCAGGGACGCCGTAATTGTCAGTGACGGAATGCGCAACCCGGTCACTGCCGAATCCCTTGAAGAGAAGAGAAACGAAAACGGCGATATACATAACGGACTGGAGGTCTATATGGACGGGATGGACGTATTTAATTTTGCAATGAGACGCGTTCCTTCTGCCATCAAAGACATCCTTGCAGAAACGCAGGCCACCATGGACGATGTTGACCATCTGGTATTCCACCAGGCCAACAGGTTTATGACGGACTTCTTTGTCAAGAAACTCAAGTTCGACCCCGCCAGGGTACCATACAGCCTTGATCGTTATGGCAACACTTCCTCTGCCAGCGTTCCTCTGACAATGGTCAGCGAACTGCGCGGTAAGGTTAAGGATGGCGACAGAGTGATTATGGCGGGCTTTGGTGCCGGCCTCTCCTGGGGCGTTGCAAGTGTTACAATGAAAGGCTGCAACCTCTCTCCCGTAATAGACTACTGAGATGCTTCCCGAGTTCAAGTTTCATCATATCGGAGTGGCTGTCAAAGATATTGACGCAACGGCCGCGATGTACGGGCAGGGCGGGTATCGCCGCTCAGCCGCCGTCTTCGATCCGGAACAGAATGTAACCATTTGCTGGCTTACCCGCGACGGTTGTCCGTTGGTGGAATTGATTGCTCCCGGAGATGACAACTCCCCGGTATCCAAAACGCTGGAAAAGGTGGGCGTATCGCCATATCATTCTTGCTACGTCGTAGACAATATGGAGGCCGCCGTGGCAGAACTCAGAAAACTAAAATATGTGGCGCTAGGCAAGCCTGTCAAGGCTGTGGCTTTGCGCGGCAGCCGGGTATGCTTCCTCTTTAATAAGAGCGTCGGACTGATAGAATTGGCCGAGGCGCCCGCCGATATTATAGAATGAACTATTTCGTATTCAGAAACAATACCGTAGAACAGTTCTTCCCCAAGACCTGTTCATTCAGCGGCTACGACGATATTTCTGCCGTCCCTGCCGATGTCGACGGATATGTCTGGTTTTACCAACTGCCAGTAGGCTATGACGAAGGCCGTTTGTGTGAACAGGTCCGCGGATATGCCCAGCAACTGGTATTTGTCATTTCCAGGGCAGATGCGGCAAAACCGTTCATAGTGCTTACTATGGACAACGGATATGCCGTGCCTTTTGCTTCCGGGGTGGATCTGGTATCTGCAATCGCGGAATACAATACGGCCCTCGTGGAGATGGAGCGCGGACACTCGAATGTGAAACTGTTGGATATCAGGGAGTTTGCCCGCCAATATCCGGCGTCGGACCTCTTCGATTGGAAATACTGGTTTATCTCCCAGGCGGGGTTGAATCCGCGACTCTCCAAGCCGTTTGCGGAGTGGTTTGCCCGCAAACTGGACCAGATTGCATCAAAGCGCAAGAAGTGCCTCGTCCTTGATCTGGACAATACCCTTTGGGGCGGGGTTCTGGGAGAAGATGGGGTAGAGGGGATCAAACTTGGCGGCGACTATCCCGGGAAGGCTTTCCGCCTGTTCCAGGAAGGCTTGTTGGAACTGCAGCGCAGCGGAGTGATGCTGGCAGTGTGCAGCAAAAACAACGAGGCCGATGTTATGGATGCCTGGGAACGACATCCGCAAATGGTACTCCGTGCCGATTCTTTTGTGGCCTGGCGCATCAACTGGACCGACAAGGCCACCGGCATAAAAGAACTTGCAGAAGAACTGAACATCGGGCTGGACAGCATGGTCTTTTTGGATGACAGTCCGCAGGAGTGCGAACTTGTGAGGCTGGCTTTGCCCGAGGTTGAGGTTCCGGATTTTCCGTCCCAGCCTTATGAGCTGCCAGCGTTCCTCCAATCCCTGGTAGAGAAATACTTCCGCATATACACCGTCACAGCCGAGGATGCCGCAAAAACGGAACAATACAAGGCTAACGCAATGCGGACGCAGTCGCAGTGGGAATTCGTGGACTTTGAATCATTCCTTAGGAGCTTGGAAATCAAGATAACGATAGAACCTGCAAATGAATTCAACATACCGCGTATAGCCCAGCTGACGCAGAAGACAAACCAGTTCAACCTGACAACCCGCCGCTATACGGAATCCGATATAAAGCAGTTTCAGCAGCGCGGGTGGAAAATATGGTGCCTTGGTGTATCTGACAAATTCGGCGATTACGGGATAACTGGTTGTGCTATGGTCGACGGCAATGCCATTGATTCTTTTCTGCTCAGTTGTCGTGTTCTTGGTAAAGGCATCGAGAAAGTCTTTGCCAAAAAGGTGCTTTCTTTGCTGAAAGAACAGGGGCTGAAAACTGTATCAGCTCAGTTTATTCCAACCTCAAAGAATTCCCCGGCAAGCGGGTTCTGGGAGGTTGTTGGATTCAAAGGCGGCATCATTGACCTGGATGTTGCAGATTTGGACATTGAAGATTACTATCAGGTCATAATCAAATAGTTATGGAAGACAAAGTGCTGGAAATACTTAAGGAACTCTTTGAACTGGACACCGTAGATGAGACCTGTTCCCAGAAGACCTGTGCTAAATGGGACTCCATGGGCCAGTTGAATCTGGCAGTTGAATTGGAAGATGCTTTTGATGTCAATCTGGAACCGGAAGAGATAGGGGAGATGAAGTCGTTTGGCGACATAATCAGCTTACTGACAAAAAAATTGCAGAAATAGTGCTATAGGCTTGTCTACAAACACAAAAATGACTATATTTGCGGGTAATTTTGTGATAATTTTGTAGATGGCTCATAATGAGTTGTTTAAAGGATAAATATAAACGCCCCAGGGCAATGGTGATTTCGTTGGCCGTGTATACGCCAATCCTTCAGGCAAGTTTCGGCAGCGACAATGAATCCCCGGTTACAGGAACTTCTATCGGTGATGATGAATAAGTATTTATACATATTCATGGCAGCCGTGGCTGTGCTCTGTGGCTGCACAAAAGAGAAGCCGTCTTCCAATTCTTCCAGCGAGCCGGAAGTTACTATGCTTCAGGCTTATCAGGAGAGCAACGATACCAAGGCTACATACGATGGCAGTAATATCAATTGGGATGCCGACGATGCCTTGTCGGTATTTCCGGCAGGGGAGTACAACAGTGTCAGATTCGACAAGGAAAGCGGAGACAATAACTACTTTGCCGCATCCGGGAACGTAGATCTGAACGGTATATACGCACTTTATCCGTATTATTCTTCTGCGACCATATCCGACGGCGCCATCCGCACCGTCATCAAGTCCAATCAAACTGCTACTCCAGGGACTTTCGCTCCCGATGCTAACGTGGCAGTGGCTTATTCAGTCGACGGAAAGACGGTTCATTTCAAAAATGCGGTTTCGTATGTGAAGGTCAGTTATAAGACGACCTTGTCCAATGCCTCAATCAAGAGGATTACATTCACGACTCTCGACAACAGTAAGATTTCCGGCAGGTTTATACTGACACCCACCGTAAGCGGCGGGGTAGTGACAGACGTAACTGCGGAGCCGGCGACCCAGGCTGTGAATTACGTAAATCTCTCCGGAGATATTCTGCCTAATACCGATTACTATCTGGTCGTAGCCCCCGTCAACCTGTCTGCGGGATACAGGATTACCTTTACAGATGCTGACGGTAATAAATTCTCCAAGGATTATACTGACAGCAAGCATAAGGCACAACTGATCAGGAACTCTATATCGGCTACGGGCGTCAAGAATGTCGACAATTACGAAATCAGCGTGACTGCCTACTGGCGTATGACCTCTGCAAGCGAATTTACGGGCAATAGTGACAAGTACATCCTGGTAAAGAATACAGATGCATCGTCCACCGGCTACAGGGTTTTTGATGAGAGCAAGACAGACGTTTTCATAAGTACCGGTCAACCGCTTCTCGACAAGTTCGCAGACGGAAAAATCACCGGCCTTTCGTCTAAGTTGAGCGCCTGGGGGTCCGGAGGTTCCGCACCTCTGTTTATGAGCCACTATGTGCTCTACTGTTTCCGGAATGCTTATTCGGACGATGGGCTCCAGTTCGGTCCCAACGCGTCGGAGTTTATCCAGAATTCATCTGATTCGTATGCATTTACGGTCAACGGGACAGACTCCAAGGAGGTGACGTTCAAGTTGTGTTATAAGCATTCGGGTTCAAAGACAACGGATGTGACATTAACAAACTGCTATGTAGAAGCAGTATCAGGAGATGCATTTAAGCTCTTTGGTAAGATTACACAGACTTCTATCGACGGTCTTGTAGATGTGTTCTTCCTGGGCAAGGGTAGCCAGTTTGTTGCTGCTGTTTCCCCTTCTGATATCCATTCAGGGGCCGATAGGGCGGCGAATTCCTTGTCTCAGATTGGTTTTACCAGTACCAGTGTGACGACAAAGGATGGACTAACCACGATGAGTAATTGTTTTATGATTAGAAATTACTATCTTTGCAACTATCCGGACCCGGAACCGGTTTGGTTGTATAAAAAAGCTACAAAGAAGTTGACTTTTATAGGTTATAACGAATTATTTTATTAATCTCTAAATATTTAATTATCATGAAAAAAGAGTATCAAAATCCCAGAGTGAAAGTCGTCGTTGTAGACGCTCTTTCAGCAGTTATGCAAGTTACTGGTTCTGTTCAGCAGCCTCAAGAAGGTTAGTATTAAGTATTACGGTTAGTTTTTATTTATCCTTCATTCAATGAGCAAGTTATTGAAATTGGCGTTTGTCGCCGTATTATTTGTATTAGCTTCTTGTGTCAAGGGCGAAAAATTCAGTGATTCGTCTCTTAGTGATGCGGCTGTGACTGGTTATATCAACCCTATGGTTTCTGAAGAGCCTGCCACAAAAGCAACTTTCACACCTAATATGATTTTTGGTTTCGAAGTTGGTGACCGTATCAATATCTGGTCAGAGGTTGGAACACTGCTTATCTACAAGGTTACAGAAACCGATGGTAGCAGCGCAGTATTTGCTGGTGGTGGTTTTACCCTTACAGAAGGGATGACCTATTATTCATCATTCCCCCTGATTGCCAATCCCAGGGATGACTACAATGCCCTTAGCTTCTCTTATGAGGGTCAGGTTCAGACTGCTGACAATAGTGCAAACCATGTTGCTGAGTACACATACGTTACAGCACAAGCTACTTGTGTTGACGGAAAGACTCACTTTAGTTATACCCAGCTTGGTAGTTGGATCAGGTTCTTCCTGACACTTCCTTCAAGCAATATGACTATTACCGAGTTGACAGTCACAGCCGATAGTCCTGTGTTTGCAGCGAAAGGTACTGTAGATGTTTCTGCACCTTCCTTTACTCCTACGGAAATGACAAAAACTATAACCTTGACTTTGGACGATGTCCAGGTTACAGACGGTGAGTTGAATGCCTTTATGGCAGCAGCCTCTTTCGCTGCCTGCAACGTTGTAGTTAGTGTCAAAGATGCTGCCGGCAATGTATACTCAAGCGAGTCTCTTGCTCAGAATGCCCTTGCTGCCGGTTATTTCAGAACCATCAGGACTACTCTCGTAGCAGAGAATCCTACCAGCAAATGGGAGAAAGTCACAGAAACCGCTCAGCTGACAAGCGGCGAATACGTTATAGTTTATCCCACAGCTGACGCTTACAAGGTATTCAGCTTTGAGAAGGCTATGGCCAACGCTGAGACAGCTGCCGCCCTTGTTGCCAACAAGCACACATTTGCAGAGGTTGCTCCTATGCGCACCCAGATCTTCCAGACCTGTGTAAACGGTGACTATGAGACTGTGGATGTTCCCGAAGATCCCGCTTTCCTCGAAATTCCCGAGGAGATCGAAGCCAATGTAGCTATCGAGGCCACTACAGAGACAGGCGAGACCGCAACCGGTAGCGCAGTTCTCAAGTCTACTAAAAAGAACCTTGGTTTCAATAATGTAGTTGTATCTCTCGGTGAGGGTGGTGCTGCCACCATCAAGGGTATGGTAAATGCTTCTGACTTCAATAACCTCTGCACTTACCTCCGTGGTCACCAGCTCCAGTTCACCTTTGTTGATGCTATGGATTTCGTTGCATCAGAGACTGGTATGACTGACGCTTCCAAAGAAGATGCACTCAAGGCATTCGATGCACTTTGCCAAGTTGCAAAATCTGTGATGTCAGAGCAAAATTACCATGTTCTGATGGACATCGATCGCAACACCAAGGTTATGGATGTATTCACAAACGAATACGAGTTCTTTGCAGAAGCTTCTATGGGATACGATTCCGACAAAGCTTTCGGTTGGCTCAATCCCGTAGGTTTCTATGTAGAGAACGACGGTTTCTCCGCTCACATCCCCGTGCCTTCATCCTGGTGGTTCGACCTCTTTGCTGATTCTCTTGCTACCGGCAGCCGTGAGAGCTTCGTGGCTTACTGGAAGCAGTTCGATATCGACCATCCTGAATATTCACAGTACTTCGGCCGTACAACTTTCTTTGGTCGTATAGCAGAGAAGATGATTGAAGACAACGCTGTTACTGTAAGTCAGTTCAACAAGATTGCCGCTATTAACTGGACTCTTATTGGACAGAAATATCAGGCTTATGCAAACGATCTCAATCTGGATCCTCGGGTTGAGGTCTGCCTCTACAAGAAAGTTGAAGATTAATCTTCCCTGATTTATAAAAGAGTGCCCGGGCCAACCGCCCGGGCATTTTTTTATATGGTTACGATGTTGTCGGCAAATCTGATGGCCGCCTCCCTGTGGGAGATGAAGATGATGGTCTTGTCTGTGTGGTGGCGGCTGTGAATGTTCTCAAGTACCCGGTTTTCTGTTGCGGGGTCAAGGGCAGAGGTTGACTCGTCCAGGATAAGTACGCCTCCCGGTCTCAGCAGTGCGCGCGCTATAGCTATGCGCTGGGCCTGGCCTTCGCTCAGGCCGCTGCCCGATTCGCCGCAAGCGGTATCCAGACCTTCCGGCAGTTCATATACAAAACCGGCCTCGGCGCACATAAGGGCGTCTTTGATGTCACTTGCGCTGGCGTCGGGATTGGCCATAAGCAGGTTGCTCAGGATTGTGCCGCTGAGCAGGGAATTGCCCTGCGGCACATACATAAAGTTGCTTCTCAGGGCGTATC
>JAEEGL010321277.1_pt1 | contig 11237 bp, 10 predicted proteins | sample 9134231 | NCBI WGS metagenome assembly JAEEGL01 (sample SAMN16246548, study PRJNA631951) | gut metagenome | biome: gut microbiome; feature: rumen; material: fiber-attached | host: Bos | place: Iran: Karaj | collected 2018-10
CCTTTCCAGATTGTCCATGATTATTTTCTTCGTTTCCGGCGTCGTATGCGTCAGATAGCAGAGCGTCTGCTCATATTCCGGCTTCTCTGTTAAAAAGGAAAAAGGCACGATCTTTTCGTCTCCGTACTGCGGATCCATCACGTCGAAATTGATATTCCTTTTATTGACTCTTGCAGGTGTTCCCGTTTTAAGACGGAGGATGTCAAAGCCTAAAGAAACAAGACTGTCGGTGAGCTTGTTCGCCGGGAACTGTCCGTCCGGGCCGCCCGAATAGCTTACGTCTCCGATGATTATTCTGCCTTTTAAATACGTTCCGGTGCACAAAACCGCGCATTTGCATCTGTAGATCGCTCCGAGATGAGTCACGACTCCCGTGACATATTGTTTGCCCTTTTCGTCTTTTTCAGTTAAAATTTCGACTATTTCTGCCTGCTTGAGCTCAAGATTTTCGCAAAGTTCAAGCTCATGCTTCATTTCGATGTGGTACATCTTCCTGTCGATCTGAGCCCTCGGAGAATAAACTGCGGGACCTTTTGCGCTGTTTAAAATTTTAAACTGTATTGCCGTTTTGTCTGCAATATATCCCATTGCGCCGCCGAGCGCGTCTATTTCTCTGACGAGCTGGCCTTTAGCTGTTCCCCCTATGCTCGGATTGCAGGCCATATTGGCGACACCTTCCAAAGTTACGGCAAATACGACCGTTTTAAGGCCGAGCTTCGCCGCGGCAAGAGCTGCCTCGCAGCCTGCGTGCCCTGCGCCGACAACAGCTATATCAAAATTTCCCGCTTCAAATCTCATCTTTTCGCCTTCCTCATTTTCCGAGGCAGAATCTCGAGAATATCTCGTTTATTACGTCCTCTCCCGCGTTCTGACCGGTGATCTCTCCCAAAGTGTTCGCGCACTGCCACAGATCGAACGAAATGCAGTCCAGAGGCCTCTTTTCCTCAATGCTCTTTTTAACATTCCGCATATACGAAAGCGCCTTTTGAGCGAGATCTATATGCCTTGTATTTGTCAAAATAACCCCGTCTTTGTGCTTGAAAACGCCCGAAAAGTCCTTTACGGCCTCAAAAACGGGCTGCGAACCGTCTTTTTTGAGCAGCGACGTCTCGATGCACCTATATCCGTTAAAATGCTCCTTCAGCGCGTTTATTCTGCCCCGGTCGGACAGGTCCGTTTTGTTTATCACGATCATCGTTTTATCTTTCGGGAACGATTCGAACTCCTCCGCATCGGGGATATCCTCCGATGATGCGTCCGTCACGAGAAGTATAAGGTCGCTCTCCGCGATCGCGTCCCTGGATCTCGAAACGCCTATTTTTTCGACCAGGTCTTCTGTTTCGCGAATGCCTGCCGTATCTGTTAAGATCACGGGAAATCCGTCAAAATCGACCGCTTCTTCGATCGTATCCCTTGTTGTTCCCGGAACGTCCGTAACTATAGCCCTGTCGTGGCCGGCTAAAGCGTTTAAAAGCGAAGATTTCCCCGCGTTCGGCTTTCCCGCTATTACAACGCGAAGCCCTTCTCTTATTATCCTTCCGTGGCTTGCGGTATTCAGAAGATCAGAGAGCTCTTTTTCTGCCTCAATAACTCCTTCAAAAGTAAATTCTTTCACTTCTTCATCAGCATCGTATTCCGGATAATCTATCGAGACCTCTGTCTCCGCGAGGAATCCTGTGATCTTCTTCCTGATCTCTTCGATCTTGTCTGATAAAACGCCTGAGAGCTGGTTCTGAGCCGCTCTTCTCGCAAGCTCCGTATCAGCGTTAATGACGTCCATCACCGCTTCCGCCTCTGAAAGATCGATCCTGCCGCTCAGGAAAGCTCTTTTTGTGAACTCTCCGGGCTCCGCCGGTCTTACTCCCGTCGAATATACTGCCTCCAGTATCTTTTTCATCACCGCGATACCGCCGTGGCAGTTTATTTCAACCACATTCTCTCTCGTATAAGTGGCAGGAGCGTCCATTTTACTCAAAAGGCATTCGTCGACTGTCTCGCCTGTTTTCGGATCTCTGATCCAGCCGTGCTTTATCGTGTGCGTTTTCATCGATGATACGGCAGTTTTTTTATTGTTGGGCGTAAAAAAAAGCTTGTCCGCCGCGTCAAACGCGTCAGACCCGCTTATTCTAACGATGCCTATGCCGCCGCTGCCGGACGGCGTTGATATTGCGGCAATGGTGTCATCTGTATATATCAAAGTATTACTCTTCTTCCGCTTCCTGCTCTTTTGCCCTGAATTCGGCTTCTTTCGCAGCTTTCGCAGCTTCTTTCGCTTCGATCTGCGCGGCTTCCGTCTTCGTTAAAACGACAACATAGCGGTTAGGCTCGTCGCCTCTGCTGATCGTCGTGACCACTTTGTGGTTCTGAAGGGCGAAGTGAATGATCCTTCTCTCGCTTGCAGGCATTGCGTCCAGCGAAATCGATCTCTTATATCTTGCAACTCTGTCAGCAGTTCTCTTCGCGAGAGCTACCAGATAGTCTTCCCTTGCCTTGCGGTAGTTTTCGACATCTATTTTTACCCTCTTGAACGTCTCTTTGTCCTTATTGATGATGAGATTCGCAATGTAGTTGACTGCCTGCAGCGTGTCTCCGTGATGTCCGATGAGGCATCCGACATTGTCTCCCGTTATATCTGCGCTGATCGTCTCTCCGTCGTCTCTGATATCGAGCCTGGGAGTTATATCGAGAGCCTTAAATATCGAAAGGAGATAGCTTCTGAGCTTCCTGGAATCGGGAATATTCTCTGTAACTATAACTTTTGCGCCCTTCGCGCCGAAAATTCCGAGAACTCCTTTGTTTCCTTCTTCAACTATTTCGACATCAGCGTCTTCCAGATCGATACCGAGTTTCTGCAACGCTTCCTCGATGGCTTCGTCAACGGTTTTTGCTACAACTTCGATTTTTTTTGCCATTTCAGGCACCTTCCTTCTTTTTCTTGTAGAGTTTATTGATCAACGCCGTCTGTCCTATCGAAAGCACGTTGCCGGCCAGGAAATACAATCCGAGTCCCGCAGGTAAAATGAAACAGAAGACCATTGTCATCAGAGGTAATAATTTTGTCATGATATTCATGGCGCCCGCAGCAGGATCTTTCTCGCCCTTCTTTTTACGGGGAGTGAGGAGCCACTGCTGGAGGTATGATGTCGCGACAACTAAAAGAGGTATGAGCAGAAGGGGAAGATAAACTTTCCAGTCCACCCAGAAATTGACTTTTGGCGTAAGGCTCAAATCGAAGATCTTCAAAAATCTCATGTTTATGAGATTGCTTTCAAGCGCTGCTGTCGTCGAGCCTATCTCCTGCGCAGCCTCGGCTATTTTTTCCGGAGTCTGGCGGAAAAAAGCTATTATATTGATCTGGCTGTCGATAGCCGTTTTTTCCGTGAATCCCGCTATGATACCTATCTTTGTGATCGCTTCAGCCGTCATTCCGGAAAGGAACGAAAGAGGCCTTCTGATGATCCTGTAGATGACAAGGATTATCGGGAACTGTATCAGCGTCGGAAAACATCCGGCCAGTGAGCTTACGCCGTATTTCTGATATATCTTGTTCTGCTCTTCGTACAGTTTCTGTCTGTCGTCTCCGTATCTCTCTTTCAGCGCGTTGAGTTCCGGCTGCAGGGCCTGCATTTTAAGAGAGGATTTCTGCTGTTTTATCGTGAGCGGCAGTATCAGCAGCCTGACAAAGACGGTAAAAAGAATGATCGCGAGTCCGTAGTTCTCGAACGCGAGCGTCCTGTAGATGAATTCCATTATGATCCCGAAGGGTTTAGCGAGAAAATCCCACATTATGTATTTGTTCTCCTTATTTTCCGCGCTTTATGCGCATTTTTACGCTTCTTATGCTTATTGCGCACACGCGCACGTAAAAAGTATAGCATATAAGCGCTTGTATGTCTCTAATTATTTTACCGGATCGTAGCCGCCTTTGCTGAAGGGGTTGCATCTCATGATCCGCCAGGTAGCCATCGCGCCGCCTTTCACAGCTCCGTATTTCTCGATCGCCTCGACAGCGTACTGGGAACATGAAGGTATGTATTTGCAGCACGGCGGTTTATTGGGCGAAATATATTTCTGGTAAAATTTGATAGATGAGATGAACGCTTTTTTCATTTTCCTACTCATCCCTCTCCTCGTCCGCGTCCCCGTTTAAATAAAGGTCAAGCGAATGAAAATGATACGAAAGTTCTCTTTTGACGTCGTTGAAATCGGGAATACTGACAGCTTTGATCTTGTTTTTAACAGTCGTGGCCTTTCTTTTTGCTTCTCTTGCCGATATCACGATGTCATAGCCCGTCTTCAGCTGCATCTCGGAAAGCCTGTAGTTTTCGCGTACAAGCCTTCTGATCCGATTTCTCTGCACGCTGTTTCCGGCCTTTTTAGATACGACAATACCCAGCCGGTTGCATTCCCTGTTTCTGTTAGGAACAGCAAAAACGGAAAACCTCTTACCTGCTGAGTAAACTCCTTTTTTGTACGCTCTGCGAAAGGACCTTTCTTCTTTTATCGAAACCGTGTGAACCATTTTCGATCCTTTTGGCAAAATCGTATCTGCCGCGACGACTGTCAAATTTCCTTACAGAAAAAATAAAGACTGTTTTGTGCAGTCTTTAAGCTGAAAGAACCTTTCTTCCTTTAAGTCTTCTTCTGCGAAGAACTTTCCTGCCGTTGGCTGTCTTCATTCTCTGTCTGAAGCCGTGGACTTTGCTTCTCTGTCTTCTCTTTGGCTGATATGTCATTAACATGTTAATTACCTCCGTTTTAACCAAATGATAGATAAAACGGTGTTATTATACGGAAAAGTTTTTCGTCTGTCAACAAAGGATTTGTTAAAAAAATTTTTTTCGTCGGGTTAAAAAAAATTTTTAGGCACTTATTCACAAGATGTTGTGAACAACCTGTGGAAAACTTTTCAATATGTTGCGAAAAAAAATTTTTTAGTCTCTTTTGAGCAAATTTTTCGGCAAAAAATGCTATTGCAAAGCGGTAATTCGATTTGATATATTATTATTATGCAGGAAATCGAGCCGTTTTTTACGAAATTACCGGGCGATTTTTGCTTTTTACAGAAGATGAAGGACCTGAATGAGGCAATGATGCCGGAAACGCTGACGGCATGTTGCTTTTTTGTTTACTCTGTCAGGTCACCGGGTACTGTTGATAATAATTAAGGGGTTTCTTTATATGGTAAACAGCAGCAACAATGAGATCTGGGCTCAGTGCCTGGACATCCTCTCGAAAGAAATAGAAACGACTCTCTACAACGCTTCGATCAGGCACCTCAAACTCGTCGAACTGACTGAAGATACCGCATACCTGACCGTCGCGGATGATATTTCTTTTATAGTTAATCCGATCCTTTCCAAGTATTTTTCAAATATCGCGAACGCTCTGATCGAAGTTACGGGCAACAGCTACAACGTGAAAGTCCTTTCCGTGTCAGATTATGAAAAATTAAAGAAGGACAAAGAAGAAAAATCACCCGTACCGCCTGATTTTTTCAAGTCACATCTCAATCCGAAATATACTTATGATTCATTCATCACGGGTTCGTGCAACCAGATGGCATACGCCGCTGCCGTTGCTGTCGCTTCTTCTCCGGGCGCTTCATACAATCCGCTTTTCATTTACGGTAACTCCGGACTGGGTAAAACGCACCTTATGGTCGCTATAGGAAACTATATCGCTGAAAATTTCAAGGATAAGAAGGTCCTCTATGTCACTACGGAGACATTTACGAACGAATATATCGCTGCGATACAGCACAGGACGACTGACGAATTCAGAAACAAATACAGGAAGATAGACGTTTTACTGATAGACGACATACAGTTCATCTCCCGCGCGGAAAGAACGCAGGAGGAATTTTTCAATACGTTCAACGACCTGCACGAAGAAGGAAAACAGATCGTCGTAACGTGCGACAGACCTCTTACAGAACTTACTGTCATCGAAGACAGATTGAGAACAAGACTCGCATGGGGACTTATTGCCGACGTTCAGGCGCCTGACTACGAGACAAAGGTCGCAATTTTGAACAAAAAAGCGTCAGATCAGGACTTCACGGTCGAAAATGACATTCTCGATTATATCGCTCACTATACAGGCGAAAACATCAGAGAGCTCGAAGGCGTGATCAACCACCTCGCTATGAACGTAAAACAAGGTCGCGAAATGTCCATAGCCATTGCAGAACAGGCAGTAAAGCACATTTCCATGACTAAAGAAAAGCCCTCTGTTACGGTCAGTATCATTCTGGACGCAGTTTCGAAATTCTTCGACGTCAGCATCGAGGACATCACTTCCACGAAGAGAAACGCGAAATTCACATTTCCGAGACACGTTGCGATGTTCCTCTGCAGGTCCATCACATCAATGTCCTATCCGGAGATCGGCGAAGCTTTCGGCGGCAGAGATCATACTTCAGTTATGCACGCATTCAATAAGATCACTGAGCAGCTCGAAAATAAGCCGGAACTAAAGAACGCCCTCGAAGAGATAAGAAATAACATTTTACGTTGATTTTTTTGCTTTTTCACAGCATTTTGTCAATAAGCTGTGGAAAGCCTGTGCATAAGTTGTGAAATGCGGTGGGTAAAATTTTTACCGAATTTGGTGTTGTGAATTGCTGTTGACAGCGTGTGAATAAAAGAAAAGGCTTTTCCGCAAGTTGTCCACAAGGCTAAAATATAGTATAATATATATAGTAAAAACGGCAGTTTTCCACTTTTACACAAGCGTGAGAGAATAGGAAGATGATTTTTACTGCTAAGCATATAAAAAATAAAAAAGATATTCGCCAGGGAGGTTTTGAAAAATGAAACTCACATGCAACAGAGACAATCTGATAGAAGGAATCAACATAGTTCAAAGAGCTGTCGCTTCAAAATCGACAAATCCTGTACTTGAAGGAATTTATATAGACGTCACTGAAGAGATGGTCCTGTCAGGCAACGACACGGAACTCGGGATCACATGTGAAGTACCTGCGATAATCGAAGAGATCGGCAGCCTTGTCGTTTCATCAAAGACATTCGGAGACATCGTGAGAAAGCTTCCCGATACGTTCGTGTCGCTCGAAACAGACGATACAGGTAAAATGATAATAATAAAGAGCGGATCTTCTAAAAGTATGCTGAGACTGATACCGGCTGAAAGTTTTCCTAAAGTAAATCCGATAGACAGCACGAATTCAATAGAAGTAAAAAGCTCTACTCTGATCGATATGATCAAACAGACTTCTTTCGCTGCGGCGATCGGAGATGCCAGACCTAATTTAAAAGGCGTTTACCTCGAAAAAATACCGGGAATGCTCAATATGGTAGCTGTAGACGGATACAGACTCGCTTTCAAATACATCGAGCATCAGGGCAACGAAAGCATAGGAGCATTGATCCCTCCGAGAACTCTGAACGAACTTAGCAGAATAATATCCCGCAGCGATGAAATGATCAATATTCTCTGCAACGATACGAGCATTATGTTCTGCAACGAAAGAGTAAAGATCATTTCAAAGTTGATAAGAGAAAATTTCATAGATTACAAGAATACGATCCCGAAAGATTTCAATACAAAAGCAGCCGTTTCGACTGCGGAACTTTTATCTGCCGTTGAAAGAGCGTCGCTTATCATTCTCGACGATAAGAGATCTTCTCTCATTTTTAACATAGACGAAGAAGGAATATTCATTTCATCGACATCTGATTTCGGTCAGACGGCTGAAAAAGTAAACGCTCAGGTGTCAGGTTCACCGCTCACGATCGCTTTTACGCCGAAAAATATGATCGACTGTTTGAGAGCTGTCGAAGCGGAAAATATTATATTCAGTTTTACGATAGACAGAGGACCGGCTATCATCAGAAACGACGGTGTGGAGGACGATTTCACCTGTCTGATCATGCCTGTCAAAGTCAACAACAGATGATCCTATGGAAAAAAGAGTAGTTATTAAAACGGAATATATAAAGCTTGACCAGTTTTTGAAGTGGTGCGGCGCATGCATGACGGGAGGCGAAGCAAGCGAGCTGATAAAGGACGGTCAGGTTTGTGTAAACGGAAATGTCGAACTTGCGCGCGGAAAGAAAATAAGACCCGGAGATATCGTATCGCTTGACGGGGACAAGTATACAGTCGCGGGAGAGTAATTTTATAAAATGACAGCCGAATCGCTCATTTTAAATGATTTCAGAAACTATAAAGAGCAGAAATTCGAGTTTTCCGACGGTGTGAACGTCATTTTCGGCCTTAACGCCCAGGGTAAAACGAATATAATCGAAGCTCTTTTTCTGTGTGCGATAGGCGGCTCGTTCAGAACCTCTCACACGATGGAAATGGTCCGTCGCGACGCCGAAGCTTTTTCCGTAGAACTGTCGCTAAAGGGAGACATCACCGACAAAATCAAATACACTTGCGACAAGAAGAACAAAAAAAGCATCAAAGTGAACGGCATTTATCTTAAAAAGATAGGCGAACTTATGGGGTCGTGTCTCGCCGTTCTTTTTTCACCTGAGGATCTGCAGTTTGTGACGGAGGGGCCTTCCCTTCGCAGACGCTTTCTGGATATAGGGCTTTCGCAACAGAAACCGTCGTATTTTTACGATCTGACGCAGTACAACAAGATCCTCGCGCAGAAGATGTCACTGATCAAAAAGGTAAAATACGCAAACGACGGAAATATTTCCCGTGACGATCAGGTGAATTTCGATCTTTGGAACCATCAGTTGGCTGCCGCAGGATCGCGCGTGATCTTTGAGCGTCTCTGTTTTCTGAAAAAGCTTCAGGAGGAAGCGGGTGCAAAGCATGCGGAATTCTCAGCCGAAAAAGAGGAACTTGCTTTGAATTATGACAGTTTTCTCGATGAAAATGCCGAATATACATCTGCGGAGGAGATCTTTAAGCCGTTTGAAACGAAACTGAACGGAACGATCAAAAAAGAGATCGAGAGAGAGGCATGTCTCACGGGGCCGCATCGAGACGATATAATCATCAAGATAAACGGCATGGATCTCAAAAAATTCGGATCCCAGGGACAGAAGCGCACTGCCGTTTTGGCTGTTAAAATGGGAGAGCTTGAGATCATGAAAAAGGACACCGGCAGAACGCCTATTTTACTGCTTGACGACGTGCTCTCGGAGCTTGATCAGACGAGGCAGCGCATACTGCTCTCCTCCTCTAAAAATGTTCAGACCTTCATAACGTGTACGGACAGAAAAAAGGTACATATTTCCGATGTCGAATGCGCGTATTTTAATATTAAAAACGGGTCTCTGTTTGCGAAAAGCGTGACAAAATAAAAGCGGCTTAAAAATGATCAAAAAATGCTCTGAAAACCTCCTTTACAGGGGGTCATTTTTTTACACACTTGAATTAAAGTATATTATATGATATAATTATATAGTAAATGTGCGAGAATGTGCATTTGCGAGAGGGTAAATTATGTTTCTGCATATCGGTGAAAATGAGAGCGTTTTACTGGAGTCCGTGATCGGAATTTTCGATCTGGAAACCACGACGACGATGCAGACGACAAAGGACTTTATCACGAATGCCGAGAAGAACGGCGAGATACTGATAAACTCCGAAGTGATGCCTAAATCGTTTATTTTAACTGAAGAAGGCGGAATCGATTCTCTTTACGTTTCGTCTGTCAACGTGGCGACGCTTAGGAAGAGGATCGAGCAACTTACGAAAGACAAATTTGACCCTTCAGAACTGAAAAGCTGTGAGATCATTTTTAGCAGGGAGGAAAAGTAAAATGGACGAGATCGACAACGAACTCGAACTGAAGGACAAAAACGCATATAGTGAAAACGATATCGAGGTTTTGGAAGGCCTTGAAGCAGTCAGAGTGCGTCCCGGTATGTACATCGGCAGTACGGGAGCCCAGGGACTTCACCATTTGGTATATGAGATCGTCGACAACAGTATCGACGAGGCGATGGCGGGACGCTGCAGCAGGATCGTCGTGACGATAAACAGCGACAATTCCATCACAGTCGAAGATAACGGCGCGGGCATCCCTTGCGGAATTCATAAAACAGCAGGAATACCGACGGTCGAAGTCGTGCATACTATTTTACACGCAGGCGGAAAATTCGGAGGAAACGGTTACGCAGTATCGGGCGGACTTCACGGCGTAGGCGCATCTGTTGTCAATGCTCTTTCGACTTTTCTCGAAGTTGAGGTCAAAAGGGACGGAAAGATCCACTACCAGCGCTATGAACGCGGCATTACGGTCACTCCCCTGCTCATAAAGGGCGACACTGAAGAGACAGGTACGACCACTCATTTTAAGCCGGATCCGGAGATTTTCGAGGAGACTGTTTTCGATTACGGCACGCTTTTGCACAGACTCAGGGAAATGGCTTTCCTGAACAAGGGCGTCAGGATCATTTTGAGGGACAACAGAGGCGAGCTTGAGTCTGAGGAAGAGCTCTATTATGAGGGCGGAATCGTTTCGTACGTCGAATATCTGAACAACAGCTTTGACTCTGCGGAAGAGGGATATGACGACGAGGGCAAGCCGCTTAAAAAGAGGGTCTTCAGCCCGGCAAAACCGATCTATTTCTGCGGCGAAAAGGAAGCCGGATTCGCGGAAGTCGCAATGCAGTATCAAAGCGGTTACGACGAGAAGGTTTACTCATACGCGAACAACATCAATACAAGAGAAGGCGGCACGCATCTTGTCGGTTTTAAAAACGCGATAACGAAAGTCATCAACGCGTACGCCAGAAAATATAATTTCCTGAAGGAAAACGACAAGAATTTTACAGGCGAGGACGTTAGAGAAGGTCTTACGGCTGTTATCAGCGTAAAATTACACAATCCTCAGTTTGAAGGTCAGACGAAGGAAAAACTCGGAAACAGCGAGATCAAACCGCTCGTTGAGAGCATTATCATTGACAAGCTGACGGAACATTTCGAGGAAAATCCGGAAGACGCTCGCGTTATCATTGAAAAATGCGCGATCGCGGCCAGGGCTCGCGAGCAGGCGAACAAGGCCCGTGAGCAGACGAGAAGAAAAGGCGCCCTCGAGAGCACTTCCCTTCCCGGCAAACTCGCTGACTGTTCGGAAAAGGATCCTTCACTTTGCGAAATATACATCGTCGAGGGAGATTCTGCAGGCGGATCCGCAAAAGTCGGCAGAAACCGTGAGATCCAGGCAATTTTACCTCTCTGGGGTAAAATGCTGAATGTCGAAAAATCGCGCGCAGACAAGGTTTTCTCAAACGACAAGCTCC
>JAEEGL010471734.1_pt1 | contig 11237 bp, 9 predicted proteins | sample 9134231 | NCBI WGS metagenome assembly JAEEGL01 (sample SAMN16246548, study PRJNA631951) | gut metagenome | biome: gut microbiome; feature: rumen; material: fiber-attached | host: Bos | place: Iran: Karaj | collected 2018-10
CTTGATTTCAATCATTCTCTGAGCTATTAACAACTTCTGTAAAATTTTCTTGTTCTCTATCGTTTTCTAGATTATTAGAAGTTGTTTTTTCACTCAAATCTAGATTAACATTATCATTAGATTTTTCTTCTTCATTTGATTTAACATCCATCAAAAATGTATCATCTTCCATATTTTCTGTAGGATTTGCCACAACATCTTTAAAATCAATTCCCGTATTGTCGGTATTACTATCATTATTCTCTGTTCATTCTCCAATTATATCTCCAGTGTCCTCATTTAAAGACATTTCATTTTCACCTTCACCCAACTCATTATCAAAAATAAATCATTCATCATTACTAACTACATTTTTTCTACTATTTTCGGTGCTGGACTGATTAACGAAAAGATTATTTTCATTATCTTCGACTAATCCTAAATTCTCAATATTTCAATTATCATGACTCTCTATTAATCATTCTTCTATATTATCACTCAATCCTTCATCCATATTTTTATTTTCATCAATTTTATCATCGTGATTACCATCAGAATCAAGCACTTTCTCCTTTTCATCAGATATCTCATTAGCATTTTCTTCTTCTGGTGTTTTATCAAATGATATTTCAAAATCACTATCAAACTCATCATCTAATTTATCATCATTTATTTTTTCATCTTCTATTTTAATATCTCATTTATCACCATCTCATCTATTCTCTTTTTTTTCTTCATCCAAAAAATCACCACTTAAGTCTAAATTTTCTACATCTCATCATTCATCCCCAATTTTATCATTTTCTAAACTAGGCGTTTCTATACTAGATGTATTTACTTCATTTTTAATTTCATCATCTCCAAAATCCAACACAAAATCATTTCAAGATTGATTTGTAACAACTTGATCATTTTGCAATGCTTGCGTACTTATTGGATTTGAATTTTCATCAGGCATTCTTCCCAGAATAATTTATAAATCACATCTAATTATATTCAAAATGTCAAATAAAGCAAAAAATTAAAGACTTTTTTAACAAAAAAATCAGACTTTTTAGCCTGATGCTTGATTCAAGAAGGGAGGGAATTGAACCCACGTTTCCGGCTTCGGAGACCAGCGTGCTACCATTGCACCACCTTCTTATTTTCAAGAAACTAAACAATGGAGAACTATCACATATTTCTCGCAATCACGACTCATCGAAAATTTAAATCTGACCTAGCTTCATGAACCGTTTTAGCCAATTCTGACAGAGTCGAACCCGTAGTAGTTACATCATCGACTAATAGAACTATCGCTCAATTTGGCAAATTGGACAAATCTCATACACGGAATACTCATGTTAGATTTTTCTGTCTTTCATTACGATTCAAATGCAACTGAGAAATCGTATAGCTCCTTTTAGAAGCCAGTTTTACCATAGGAATTCAAAGTTCATTTGCAAGTGATTTTGCTAAAAGCATAGATTGATTATATCATTTTTCATAATAATGCCTTCTCCAATGAGAAGGTACATAAGAAACAAAAAGCTCAAAATTCTCAAGTTTATTTTTCAATTGTTGGTTTGTTTGAACTAATAAAGCTAGTCTCTGAGCCATAAATCATATTACATCTTTTTTATGAGCAAACTTTACCTTAAGAATCAGCTTTTTAGCTACTCATTTATATGCAAATCAGATAATAATTCATTGCAAAATCTGATTTTCACTACATGACTTACATGTTTGAAAATCTAATGATTTTTGGTGACAATATGGACAAATTTCTGGATGAGAATAAAGTTCTTTTTTACAATCAGAACACAGATATTCTCATTTTTTTCAACATCATACACATATACGAGGAAATAGAAAGTCCAATAACATAATAACAAATCAGATTTAAAATTTTAATTGAAAAAAACGAATCTATAACAGATTCGTCCTTCCAAATTTATTTAACTGAAACTATTTTCACATTTTTTCTTTCATTATTTAATCTCATTTTAACTGTTTCTCATGATTTTTTTCATCTAATAGCTTGTCAAAGTGGAGATTCAAATGAAATCAAAGTATCTCAGTGCTGATATTTCACTTCTCATGTTCACACAATAGTCACTTCATGTGGATCATCATCTTCAATCTGAACTATAACTTTTGATCAGAATCAAACTATTTTTTCTCCAGATTTTTTATCTGAATCTATAATTTCTACTCAATCTATCAATTCTTCAATCTGCTTAATTCTAGAATTAATCAAATCTTTCTCTTCCAATGCATTTTTATAGTCAAAGTTTTCTGAGAGATCTCACAACTCTTTTGCTTCTGCGATCTGCTCCAACACCGCAGGAAGTTTGTCCTGTTTGAGCTCCTGAAGTTCTGCAATGAGTTTTTCATATCATTCTCTACTGATTGTTTTTGTTGCTTCTGCCATATTTTTTTGAACAAGAATAAAATATTATTTTAAACTATTATTTGAAGAATCTTCCCCAGAATCCAAGAATATGTCTCTTCCACTTATCAAATGCATGAGAAATTAAATCTGTAGCTACTTTGAATCATTGATGAGAGCTCACTACAAATTTATCTCCATCTGAAATAAATACAAAATCAGACTCATATTTTCATTGTTTATTTTTTGTAATAGTATACTCTATACTAACCTTTGCATCTGGATTCTTTGAGTAGATTTTTTTCAATATTGATTGTGATTTATTTTCGATTTGGAATTGTACCAATTTTTTAATATCTGCCTGCATAACTTCTGAAACATCTACAAATCTTTCTTTAAGTTCTGTTACATTTAATGCATTTTCTGTCATTTTATTTGGATATAGTATGTAAAAAATCTTAACCAAATTAGTAATAGATAAAAGCATTCAAAATTCAATGGAAAATCTAATTTATTATTTTTCATTTTCATGCACAAATTTGTATCATTCTCTAACTCACGAGAATAATCACTTGATAATTCTAAACATATTTTTCCCTCAAAACAAGATAGCTTTTATGCTTAATCGAGATAAACATCAAGGCAATCCACATATATAAAACTGATAAAGCTGAGTTTTATCTCAGTGTTTTTTTGTAAATAAAAATCGATTTCTAGCTTTTTGTTTAGCTTGGGCATATGAACCAATTCGGGCTTGCTCAAGCTTTGTTTTGTTCCTTTCATGATGTTTAACTTTTAAATCAGCAAAAACTCGCAACTGAATTCATTGCTCATATAATGACAATGTATAATCTAAATCCTCACTAATTCGAGCAATTTTTTCATCATATTCAGATTTTCTCAATGTAGAAGCTTTAGCAAAAATCCCATTTCAACTAAACATCTGGATTTGTGCTTTTTCTTTTCATTTCAAAAAATGGATAACTGGACGAGATTGCCGATAATTAAAATGAGAAAATCCCTGATTCTGAATTTGATCTGTATCTTTATAATATAAACTAGGCAAAATTACACATTCAGAATTAGTTTCAGATGTTATTTCTTCCCATTTTTTTAAACATTTTTCCAAAAAATCTGGCTCTACTTCATTATCATCATCAAAAAGTTGAATAAATTCTCCTTTCACATTTTGGATGCCAAAATTACGTACATAACTCGCTCACCTTCCATGATCTGGATTAAAAACACTATTATTATTTGTAAAAAAATGTGTACGTTTCATGATTTCTAGCTCTTGTTCATCAAAAAAAGACAAAAAATCCGATTCTTCTGATTTAGTGAATTTTCTATCACAAACTATATTAACATCAAAATTTTGAAATGTTTGTGTATTCAACATTTTAAGAAAAGCTAATAACAAATTTCTATCTCTAGCTCTCGAACCACAAACTACAGATACCTTCATTATACATTATTCATATATAAATATACAATACTGTAATTAATTATATCATAAAATTTTTCAAGCATAAAAGTCTCCAAAAGGAGACTTTTATCCACAATAAATATAATAATTATTTATTACACAGATTTGCATCATTCATCATCCTCCAGATTTCAAATAATTTAATCATTTTATCGTAATTTTGCAAACTTTCATATGAATCTTTTATTGATGAAAATAACATTTGTAATTCTCATAATGAGGATACATTTTCATATTTACGATTTTCTCACATAGCAGTTATTGCATCATCAACATATTTAGATGCATTATCTGGAGTTATTTTTTCTTCTGAAGTACTTCAAAAGCACAATTTTCATAACATTACACTTGCTTCATCTAATTCTGAATTTGGAATATTTCTTCCATATGCATTAAACGTAATATTTCATTGATATTCCTCCTCCTTATTATTTAAAAAACTTGAATTTGAGTATTTTTCAAAACCAAAACTCGTAATAGCAAGAGCTGGTGGCAAATCCTGCAAAAACTCCAACAAACCTGATACTCTATCTTTTTGATTTTCTAATCAAACTTTATAAGCTAAATATGGCAAATTTCTATATTTTGCTCTAAAATTATATAAACAATTTTGATTTAACTCTCAATTACAAGATGCTGTTTTATCAATAGCCTCCTCTATAACAGAATTATCCACCAACTGATTATAATCTCATTTGATTCATCAACCATTTACCCAATGATACAAATTATAACCAATTACCCTATCTTTATACACAGATAATTCCTCATCATTCATTTGCAAAATATCTTTAGGAAAGTTCCAAGTAGAACTAGATGAGAATTCTTCCAAATAATCCGCCATAAGTTGATCAATTTCTTCACTTTTCTGTTCTCTAATTGCCTCTGACAAATAATAAAAGAATTCATTTAATAATGCAATATTATTTTGATTAGATGTCATTGAAAGCTTATTTACCAATAACAGAAATGAACGTTTATTTGGTGAAGAAAATGAAATAGTAATTGGAATATAAAAATATTCAGAATTTCACTCTACGACAGTCTTATCCCCTATTGTAATTGTATCCACCGTATTATAATCTGCATCATTTCATACATATTTAACAAAATCACTCCAATACTGTATTAAATATAGATCTTGAAATTTATCTGATTCTAAGTACTTCTGTCATAAAACTCACATATTAAAATTTTTAGTATATGGATCTTTCCATATATTTAATGAAGGTAAATATATATTTTGTAACAAAATCTCATAATAACTTTGCTGTCTTTGTTTATACATTTCATCTTTATCCAACTGCTCTTTAATATTATTATTAACCTCAATTAACGAATTAATTGTTTTCAAACCATTTCATTCCACATATGAAGATAAATTTTCATTTGTCAAATTAACATTATTATAAGATGCAAGTTCTTTTAATTCGTATGCATGACTATTAATTTCTGCATATTCATCTAATACAACTTTCCCGTAATATACCGCTCATCATATAATAGCTAATGATACTAGCACTGAGACAATTGAATCTTTACGAGTAAGATGAAAAGCTCTAGTATGACGCTGAGAACCACTCTCTCAATTATTTTCAGATTTTTTAAAGAATCATGTAATTTTGGACAAAACTTTTGATTGTTCTTCTTTATTTTGTCCTCAATCAACAGCTACTTTATTTTCATTTACCATTTTATTAATATATAGAAATATAAAATATTTTTTAATTATTATATATTATTCATCCAAATATTCAGGTTCCATTTCTTCTATTTTATCATCTTCTTCACTAATTTCCGAATCTAAATCTTCCAAAATCTGGTTATCTTCCAGTATTTCTAATCCTTCAATCTCATTATCCTCCAAATTAAGATTTTCCATATTATTTTCATTATCCTCAGGATTCTCCTTAAATCATCTATCTGAAAGCAATCTTTTCATACTATTTAAATCAATATAATCAAAGATTTCTCTTTCTGTATTTTTCTGAATTGGAACCGTAAAATCCATTGTTGAATAATTAACAGATCTAGAAATTCATCATTGTGACAACATTCTTGTATCAACATTGATTTCTTTTGTATTTATATCTGCTCATATAATAAAACTAGATTGTTTAAGTAAATTAATAATATTAGTCAAAATAAATATATTAGGGTTTCTTTTTCATTGAGACATTAAAGCTCTTTCATCTTCTTGATTTGTATAAACTTCAACACTAAACTGAATATTTTTATCCGCCGCATTAAATCAATTAAACGTAATTGAGAATAAAGATGTGTCTTCTTTTTCAAGTAACTGGCTAATCGCATTCATCGCATTTTTAAACAATTTAATGTCTATTGAATTATCCTTTGCTATTTTATAATATAAATCCAAATCTCCAACAGCATCACAATTTGCACTAACTTCAAACGGATTTAAATAACACATATATACATACGAAGATATATCTTTTTCTCATCTTCCACTAATCAATTCAAAAAGATTGTGAAGGTTTTCTATATTTGCTCAGCTAACCCTTATCATTTCAGAAATCGTTGAAAGTGCTGTATTCATATAGGAAAAAACTCTTGTTGCCGTTGAAAATTTAATAACTTCAAGTGCGTTCAAAGATCTTTGTATGGTATCTATAGCTTGATCTTCAGAAAGTAAGCTTTCTAGCTCCTTTGGCAAATATCACTGTTTTGCTATATCTTGTTTCAGATTTTCTGAATAAACAGCATTATCTTCCGCTTTACGCACCAAATCTGAGACATACTTTGAAAGGATTTCCTTTTTTTCTATATAATCTATATCTTCAGCATTTATAATCTCATTTACTTTCAATGATTCATCTGGAGATCATATAGTTGGAGATACATATGTATTACCATTTCATATCATTCACTTCACCCACTTAAATACACTTTTTCACATATCCACATACTCTTGTTTTCATGGATCTGGATTTGGATTACTTGCTTCTTTTATATATGTATGAAACAAATAAAGCATAGCCATTGCTCATAAACCCACGACAATCAATACCGACGAAATAAAAAATCGTCTTAAATACGTTCAAAAATTATCACCATCCTTCACCGTAGTTTTTCTTAATTGTTGTTCATCTCATTCGTCCAAAAACACACTCTCATCTACTACATGAGATCACGTATTTGATACTTCAGAGCCTAAATTTTCTGCAGATGGTAATCAATCATCTCAACCATTTCAAGAATCTACAGTTTGCAATGTTTCATCTATATTCAAATCATCTAAAGATCCTGCATCCAAACCAAGCGAATCTAAATCTGAAATATCAACATTTCATTCCAACTCTGGATTTTTTTCTGCCATTTTGTTTTTGTATAAATAAAATTTTTTCACAGATAAGTATATTCAGAAATATAAAAAAAGTCAAAAAAAATCAGACTTTTTTATATATTTTAATTTGACAATTATGGCAATACATTATAAAATCAAATACAACCTTGCATATCATAATAAAATTTTTATAAAAAAGCAATTTTATTGAATATTAAAATATGGGTAATTTTTATGACATTATCATACTTTGAGCATGACCAGCATGACTTTTTTGTGCAAATAAAATAAATGGATGAAAATCTGTTTTAATTTTAGAAAAATCAGACTCTCCTGCTCAAAAATTACTACTTTCTGCAAAATGAAGATGAAATATTACAAATATGAATATAGATCCAGAGAAAGATTATGTAACTAACAATCTGAATTTCGTAAAGTCAGCCTTTAATAGATTTTGAGTAAAAGATTTTTTGAAATTCTTGGATAAAGAATGAATCGAAATAAAAGAGGAAAATAATTGAAGAATCCTATTAAAATCCGGCAAAGTTAAACTATTTCATGAAATATTATTACAACTTGTGAAAAATAAATGAATTGAAATAAAATATAATTCTGAATTTTTGGATATAAACAAAATGGAAGATTGAATTTTTGAAATAAAAACATCGAATTGAATTTTTTATACAAAAAATTTTATAGTCGCTACATGATGACCAAGTTTCCCTAAATTATGAGCAAGTGCAATTGCTTTAAATATTGCAAATAAATTCGGAGTAAAAACAACACCTTTTTATCCAGCTCTTGCCGGATTTGAAACTAATCAGAAATTTTCTTCCCTGAGCGGTTCTTCAGTAATTTGAAAGTTAAGTTTAATTAAATGAAATAAAGTTATTTATGAAGAGTCGTGACCAATCCTATTCACACATCGATGAATCTCTGGACCTACAGTTTTCAATGCTTCACTTTTTATTAGAGAAATTTTGGAAGAGGGCAAATCAAAATATAAAGTCAGACTTTCTATTTTGGACAAAGAAATCACAAAAAGATTACTTTCATTTCTATGATTTCGTACAAATAAATTAGAAGAATATATTATTTCTTCTGACATAATAAATGTTCGTTGATTAGATGAAGCAAAAGTTTGCTGATGATGAATAATGACTGAAAATTTGAATCCCAATTTCGAATGTAAAAATATTTCATGACTTTTTTTCATATGAGAATGTGTGGATGTAACAGGGAAAACCTGATGATACAATTTACAGCGATGTCGAACAAGTGGAACTGTTTGTGCTGAATGAATAAATAAAAAATAATACAGAATTTTATCTTGTTTTTTATGTGGTAAATTGATATATTACATTCGCTATGGTCCTGTAGTTCAATGGATAGAATAGGCCCGTCCTAAGGGTTAGATGCTGGTTCGATTCCTGCCAGGACTAAATCTGTAAAACTTAGAGCCTTACTCCTGAAGTAATGCTTTTTTATTTTTAAGATGAAGTTCACCTAGCTTCCTCAATTATTGAATTTAATTTTTTAGCCAAATGTTTTGGATCTGGGATGTAATGCAATTCTAAAATTTTTCATCACTTAGCATCTAAATCCCCATCTGTATGAATAAATATATTTCAATACTGCAATAAAGCTCAACTTAATCACTCTTTTGAGTCTTGGATTACCTTAATTGCTGGCGTAGAAATATTCATAGTTTTTGTCTTAAAGAATCACTCTTGATTATAAGCTGTAAAAGAGTTTTTTGTACATATATCAAAATTCATCTCATATTCCATAATCCAATACATAACTCTATTAACAATTAGTATAAATATAAAATCTAATATTAAAGCTCCAACAGTTACTGCAATGCTTCACACTCATGTACTTTTAATTACAACAAAAGGAACGATTGCATTAAACAAAAATACTAAAATATGTGCTCAAAACGTTAAAAATGTACGTTTCATAAATTTTTCAAATTTTACTTGCTTACGTTTAGCTACTTTAATTGTATCTATATACTTTTTGGGTGCCTTTATTTGTCATATTATATTTCTCATTAATCAATATATTGCAAAAATACTCCACGAGAATGTCGTATATACATAGAATATCGCTAAAATTCGAAAAATTATTTTATGCTCATCAAAAAGATGTGAATATATTACATATAATAAAAAGCACAGTAACACGATAGAAACAAATACCAACAATAATGGCCAAACTAATTTAATTCGATGCCTTTTTATCAAAATCACATTTCATTCTCCGTATTTATCCACCGCTTCTAACAATTCTTCTGCATCTAGTCTGGTATCAAATGATTTTAAGATTTTCATTTAATCACAAAAAACTGATAAATTCTGATTACATGTTACGAACAGAATAAAAAAATCATTATAAATATCAATTCATTTACTATTATTTGCATTTTTTCATATTTATGGTTATAATAAATCATCAGATTTATAATTAAATTTGTTTTGAATGGAAAATTATAACAGTAATTGCTACGGATTTATGCATGCATGACTTCTCAATAGTGAAGATGAATTTTATCTTTCTAGAGATGAAGCTTTTGAATGATTTAATTGAATAAAAACATTAGATAAAAAACTGGATAAAGTTCAGTGAAACACTTCTGACAATATTGCAGATTGTCTTTCAGAAAATAGTGAAAATAAATACAGCATTATTGAAATTTTTGATTGATACAAAAAAAGCCAACATGTAGCATTTCTAGATTATAATTGAAATTTTTATGACCAAGATGGACCAGATTGACCTATTCGTTTATGAAAAAAAATTGAAGATTTATTATATGAATACAAAAACACGCTTTGATGAACAGCTTACTATCAAATTCATATTTTGAATAAAGATTTATCTACAAAAGTTGAAAATTTCTTGAATGATTTACAATAACTGGCTGTCATTCAGAGACGAATGAAGTGAAGTCGAAAAATCCATTGGTCTCTCGTTTTTCTGGATTCTTCACTAATGCACAGAATGACAAAAGAATTCTCTCTCCTAATAGGAGAGGGTTAGGGTGAGATTAAACAATACTATCGGCATTCCAATTAATCTTAAATCATTTTGCATTCAGATTTAATTTTGTATAAACCACATCCATAAAATTTCTGACTTCTTTTCATTTCAAGATAATATTATAACGATATTTTCCAAACATTTTATAAATTAGCGGAGGCGTAGAATAGATTTCCAAACCATTCATCTGATATTTCTGTGCAAGATAGAGAAGTTCTTTATAAAGCTGATCCACCTTATTAAAGACTTTTTCTTCGATTTCATTTTTGTATAAAATCACACACAAATCCGCATATGGCGGATATTTATTCATTTCACGAAAACTATTCTCTTCTTCTCGAAAACGTTTCTCATCCATCCTACAAGCATTACGGATAGAATATTGCATAGGATTAAAAGTCTGAACTATGAAATTTTTGCAGTCATACTTTGAAAAACATTCGTATAGTAAATGAAAGTTTTTTTCTCAGACATTAAAATCTGGAATATTCAGTCACAAATCTGCGTTCAAAAATATAACCATATCCAATGGATATTCTTTACAAGGCTGGCATAAAAGACTAGTTCAAATCACGATTTGTGGCTGTTTTTCCTTAAGCTGATCAATCAGCTTTTTCACTTTTGTGGGAGAATTAGCATGGTCTGAATCCACTATCAGAGTTTTGGCTTTGTATTCGTTTTGTACATATTCAGCTACTTGCTGAGTTCAGAGTCCGTATGTTTTTACCGAAATCTCTCAGCATTTTGTACAAGTTGTAGAAAAATTGTATTGCATTTTACAGATATGACATAGTCACATCAATTCTCAATTAGCCTGCTGATGAAACGAAATCGGCACAGAGCACCTTTCACACTGTGGAATATGACCGCATTTGGTGCAAATAATCCCTGGGGCGTATCACTTTTTATTCACAATAATTCAGATTTTCTTCCTTTGGTATAACTGCTTTTCTATGGCTGATTTTACGAGCTCAGAAAAATGATAGTCTAGCTCTCTAGTCATATCTACGAGAAATATCGATTTATCTTTATGCTTAAATTGTTCGTAA
>JAEEGL010620437.1_pt1 | contig 11237 bp, 6 predicted proteins | sample 9134231 | NCBI WGS metagenome assembly JAEEGL01 (sample SAMN16246548, study PRJNA631951) | gut metagenome | biome: gut microbiome; feature: rumen; material: fiber-attached | host: Bos | place: Iran: Karaj | collected 2018-10
ATATTCGGAGCCTCTTGGGTTGAAGTTCTCAGACGAAAACAATGAAATGAAGACAGTCTATATGGGGTGCTATGGAATTGGCGTGTCGCGCGTAATGGGGGTGATTGCGGAGAAATTTGCCGACGAGAAGGGTTTGGTGTGGCCAGAGACAGTAGCACCGTTTAAGTATTATCTAGTGGGAATTGGAGAAAAAGGCGCCATCGAAGCGGAGAAATGGTACAAGGGGCGCGAGGAGTCGGTGCTGTTTGATGACCGCGATGCTAGACCAGGAGAGAAATTTGCCGATGCGGAATTAATGGGTATACCGTATCGAGTGGTGATTTCAGACAAGACTATAGCTTCGGATAGTGCTGAAGTTGTCAATCGCGCAACCGGCGAAACAAAAATAGTAAAAATTAGCGAATTATAATATTGACAGCAAAAGAATTTATCAGTAAAATAAAATAGTCTAAAAGTGGAGATGACAAAAATGATCAAAAAAAGTATTAGCCTGACAGTGGATGGTAAGAAGGAATTAGAAAAGGAATTGGACGAATTGATAAAAGGGCGTCCGGCGATTGCTGAGAAAATTGCAACGGCAAGAGCTTTTGGTGATTTATCGGAAAATGAGGAATATAGTTCAGCGCGCAACGAACAGAAAATGGCCGAGGTGCGCATCTTGGAAATCCAGGACATCTTAAAAAATGCGAAGATTATTCGCGGTGGCAAACGTGATTCGGTGGTACTTGGCGCAACGATAAAGCTAGACATGGGTGGACGTGAGGTGACCTATACTTTAGTTGGGGCTACGGAAGCTAACCCGCTCGAGGGGAAGATTTCGGACGCATCTCCGATTGGTAGGGCACTTCTTGGACATAAAGCAGGAGAGGTCTTCGATTTTAACGGAAGACAGATTAAGATAATCGAGATCAAATAGTGTATTACTACATTTTTGATTGAAGCAGAGTTCTAGATATGAATTGGTTAGTATTGTCTGGTGGTTTTATGGTATAATATTGGCATGTTGTTAGAAGATTATCGAAACGAGAGATTGAGAAAACTTGAAGAGCTAAGAGATAAGGGGATTGAGCCTTATCCATCGGTTTCAAAACGCAATACTAAGATTGCCGACGTGGTGGTACATTTTGATGAAAGGCAGGGGCAAGAGGTTTGCGTGGCGGGACGCATAGTAGCGATAAGGTCGTTTGGAAAACTAGTTTTTTTGAAACTGCGTGACGCTTCTGGTGAAGTGCAGATTTTTATGAAAGTGGTACCGGAGGAGACGCCTGAAGGGTTACTGGGTGCGAAGGATGTGAAATTACTGGATATAGGTGATTTTGTGGAAGCGAATGGTACAGTAGACAAATCGCAGACAGGAGAAATTTCTGTATTTGCGAATTTCGTGAGGTTACTAACTAAGAGCCTGCGGCCATTGCCAGAGAAGTTTACCAACAAAGAAGAGCGATACCGTCGGCGATACGTGGATATGAACGTGAATCCGGAAGTACGCGAAAGATTAAAGCGAAGATCTAAGTTTTGGCAGGCTACACGAGATTTTATGAACTCGCATGGTTTTATTGAAATTAATGTACCAGTACTAGAACACACTACTGGTGGTGCGGATGCAACGCCATTCACCACGCATATGGATGCTTTAGATGAGGATTTTTATTTACGTATCTCACATGAGTTGCCACTAAAAAGACTGCTTGGTGGTGGGTTTGAAAAGGTATACGATATCGGACCGAGGTTCCGTAATGAAGGTATGGATGATGAGCATTTGCCAGAACATATCGCATTTGAGGCTTATGCAGCCTACGAGAACTATGAGGACGGCATGAAATTCTATGAGGAAATGATAAAATACGTATGCCGAGAAACTTGGGGGACTTTGAAGTTTAATGTGGGTGGTTTTGAGATTGATTTGGACTGTGAGTGGCCTAGGTATAAATATGCTGACTTGTTACGTGAGAAATATGAGGTAGATGTATTCAATCCCGATCGCATACAACTGATTGAGATTTTGAAGAAGAATTGGGAAGTGGATGATTTGAAGCGAGATGAGTTTGTGAGAAAATTGGAGAATACTACGACACCACACCTAATTGATGATGTATGGAAGCTCATTCGTAAAACTTCGTCGGGGCCATACTGGGTAGTGGAAGAGCCACTATCGTTGTCGCCACTAGCAAAGAAATCTGCCAAAAATCCATTAGTGACGGAACGGTTTCACCCAGTGATTGCCGGAACTGAGATGGGAAATGGTTTTTCAGAATTAAATGACCCTCTGGACCAGTTGGCGCGATTTGAGGAACAGCAAGCAGCGCGAGACGCTGGGGATGAAGAGGCTCAAATGCTTGATATGGACTTCGTAGAAATGCTAGAATATGGAATGCCACCAGCATGTGGATGGGGAAATTCCGAGCGGAATTTTTGGTTACTCGAAGGGGTGCCCGGTAGGGAAGCTGTACCGTTCCCATTGATTAAATCGAAAGAATAATAGGTTTTTGAGGCTACACCCATTCTGATAAACTGTTTGTTTTTGTGATGGTGGATTTTTTGATATATATTTATGACAGCATTTATTCTATGGCATATAAATCCGATGTGTCTATTTGACTATACAGCGAATGGCGAAGGCATCCCATTTGTTCCAAGAACCGATAGGTGTGACACCCTGCTGAGCGGCAATGCCTAGGCGATGTGCTTTGATAGTAATAGTGTCCTCGCCATCAGTTGTCGTACTAGCACTATCTGGCGTTGCGCTCCAGAAGCGACCGAACGTGTTACGCCCACCTGGGGTATTGTAATTGTAATCGCCAGAATAAATGAAGTTGGCTGGGAAACTACGGAAGCCAGAATCCGTAGCTGTGACGCCACCATTAATGGCAGTATTGAGGGTAGCAAACTCACCATTGTTGCCACCAGTAGGCAAACGCCAGCCGGTAGGACAGAAATCACCAGCCACATTACCACTGCCCATCTCAAGATTACCATTACCAGCCGAGGCAGTATACCAGTTATACATAACACCATAACTATACCATGAGTAACCTGCAGCGTTCGCACTGTATGAGGCTGGAAGATTCCCACTACGATCAATGTTGTTAGCGTTGAAATACACATGGTCGACACAAGCTCTATTGTCGGTATTGCATAATGTATCGAGAGAGCTAGAGGTTGAGGCGGCAGTGAGAAAATCAGCGGTTGGAGAATTGGTATTAGTACTATTAATATTAGAAGCTGAAGGTATTAGACGTAGATTTTCAACCATCCAACAATGCCCATCTCCTAGTTTAGCAACGCTATAGACATTATTATCACGAACATCTTTAAGTGCAAGAATATCACCAGTGTTCAATGCGTTACATTGAGAGGTCCCAAACGTTTGCATAGTATAAGTAGTATCTTCAGGAAGCCAAACAGCATAGAGACTGATTTGATTATTAGCAGGATCGGCATGGGCATAGAAGGAGTTATTCACAGTAATTGTTTCGTTAGGTCCATAAATCGTTACCGGATTTCCGCTTGAAAGTTTCGATGCGGCATCAGAATCAAGACTCCAACCAGCAAACCCATAGCCGGCACGAGAATAATTAGATGCGACAAGGCGTAAACTTCCTGTCGGGACGTTTTGAACCCCTGCACTAACCATAGATCCGGTATCGGCACCATTTCCGTCATAGGCTAGGCTGTACTGTGATTGCCAAATAGCATACAGCGTGAGAGTGTCGCCGTCGGTAAGATTCAAGTGTTCAGCGGCACTATCTACCGTACCACCTTCGGTTACTACCACCCCTGAACCATCTGATGCCGTGTTCCAGCTAACAAAAACTGAATACTGTTTAATAAACTGGTTATTTGCTGCTAATGCCGTGCCAAAATCGACATCGGTTTCATCTGTCATAGTACCGGTACCACCATTGGCGTCATAATGAATATTGCCCTCTACATGATAGCCACCACTGAAAAGGCAGCGAGCGGTTTGGCCACGATTCTTCTGAGTACTATTTGAATTCATATAGACATTATCTGTTTTAAGCCAAAGATTACTAGTTGCAGAGGCACCGTATGCGGTTAACGTGCCGAAACTGCCAGATATACTGCGATTGTAGCCAGAATTACCTTTCTGTTCACCACTATAGATAAAATTCATCGGGTAGGCACGCCAACGCTCTGATGTTGCGACGCTAGTAGTATTTTTTTGTGGGTCTTTGCCCGTACCCCCAGTTGCTTTGTCTAATTTTGCCAAATCACCAACATCACCGTAGCCAGCCGGAAGTCTCCAGTTAGTCGGACACAGGTCACCGTTCGTTGCAGTGCCTTTAGTAGACATGCTAGCAGTACCATTGCCGGCGGTTAACGTGTACCAGTTATAATAGTTACCATAAGAATACCAAGAACTATGATTATCATTAGCACTATAAGAAGGCGTAAGAGTGGAGCTACGGTTGGTGTTGTTGGTATTATACAGAACCTGATTTAGGCAGCTAGCACTAGTATCGGTACAGAAAGAATTACTCGATGAATGTTGATGACTATTAACGGTGTTGGCAAATTCAGTAGTTGGCCGATTAGTGTTCTGGCTACTGATTACTAGATTTGATGCAGAAAGGTCAAGGCGAAGGTTCTCCATCATCCAGCATTGACCATCGGCATATTTTGCGACAGCATAAGTATTGCCATCACGAGCGTCAGTAAGAGCAGTAACTTTGCCCTGCTCGAGACTACTACAACCATTCCAATTCTGTAGCTCGCCAGCTGATGGGATCCAATTGGCATATAACTGCAGTCCAACATTTGTCAGATCTCCAGTAGAGATAGTCTGGTTGGGACCATAATTAGTACCACTGCCGTCGATTTCAGTATTCCAACCAGCAAATCCATAGCCTGAGCGAGAGTAATTAGAGGGTATTAATGTAGCGCTGGAATTGGAACTAGCAGATTGGTCACTCATAAATCCGGTACCATCATCATTATTACCATAATAGCAAATACTACCAGCGGAGCATGGTTCCAATTTGGCGACTGCATAGATTAAGAAAGTATTAGAATATGTACCGGCTGCGGTACTAGCTGAAACTTTAGCTCCAAAGGTAAGTGTATGAGTGTTTTCACCAGAAGTGTAGGTTTCAGCAATCATGGCATGATTTGATGACAAGCTAGGGACCGAGGAATAATTAACGCCACCATCAACACTATAGCCATATCCATTACCAACCGAAGAGGCCGGAAGGCTAGACGAACCTCCTGGCATGGTAAACGTTGGAATTGTTTTTGTACTATCGGTGAGATTAACTAAATCAGTAGATGAACTGCTAGACGATAATTTCAGCGTATAGCCAGCTGTACTAGTAGTAGAAACTGTGATTGATTGGTTGACCGAGCCAAGGCTTTCTGGAACCAATTGAATATGAGCTTCGCTACTTGATATTGAAACTGTAATATCTGAGCTAGCAAAAACTTCTTGGTCAGCAAACACAAAGCCAAGTAAGACGAGAGCAACAAAACTTATGGTTCTCCACGAAAGCCCCATATGAGGCACTCTCCACACTCGCATACTAATAATTATAGCACAAACGGAATGGAAATTGTTTACAAATGCTTTATATACTTGGAGTTTTAATGATGAATTTTACAGAGGTAGCCGTGCTGCTATCACCAAATCTACGGTATGAGCTTGCCGCTGTGACAGTAGCTCTAGCGTTGCGTGTAAAATTCGCAAGATCATTATTAGCAAATGCCACTATACGATCTATACCAGTAGTTTTAAAGGTATTCAAACCTGCTCGGAGAGTTTCACTACCTGACGCAAGTTGGTCTGCACCACCCGCAAGTTGATCAATACCATTTTTGAGCTGATGAGTACCGTTAGCAAGCTTAATCGCACCGGCATTCAACTCGGTAGCGCCATCAGCTAATGCTTTAACGCTCCCAGTATAGGTAGTTACCACAGAATATGCGGCATCGTAATAACTTTTAATTCTTTCATTGATGTTCTTCAGGGTTTCCGAATCTGGATCGAGATTATACTCGTTGATTATTCTTTCAATAATACCAGTCACTGTAGCGGTAGTTTCGTCGATTTTGGTTAAGACTTCAGAATCAAAAGCGTCAAGCTGATTAAGCCCAGCAGAAAGGCGTTCACTACCAGAAGCTAAAGCATCCATGCCAGTGGTAAGTTCGTTGGCTCCAGATTGTAAGGCTTTTGCACCATTAGCGAGTTCAGAAGCGCCAATTGCTAGTTTATCGGAACCGGCAACAATTTGATCAAGCCCATTAGCAAGTTGGTTAACAGAGTTAACTAGCCCATCAATAGTGCTAAGTTTAGAAGTGTCGAGTTCGGCGATTAAATCATTGAGGAGGAGCGTATATGTGGTTCCGAGTGTGAAGCCATTAGTGTCAGCTTCAAAACTAAAAGAATTTGGCAGAAAATCTGCCGACAAATCTTGACCAAGTCCAGGGAAACAATAGCCTAACATCATGTAACTTTCACCCTCACTAATTATTTTGCCATTGTCAATTTTGACGTTACTAAATTTTGAACCGTCAAGGGTGATACTGGTAGTAGCAATGAAAGGAACTTGCTTATTCTGGAAGGATCGAGTGGACTCAAATGAATAAATAACCTTAATGTGACCGGACTTGCCGGAGAGCTCTTTTGTAGAGATGGTCTCGCCGTCTAAAAAGTATTCTATGTTTAATGAAAATGGCAGCGTATCATCGCCAGTGTAAAGGTTACTACCAATAAAAACACTCTTAGTAGCACCAGTGTGGTCAGAAATAGTATAGACCGTTTCATTTTTACTGTCATATTTTTTAGTTTCTATAGTGAGCGGAGAAGTAGATGTCGTGTTGATGGCTACCGTCTGGTTCTTATCTGCATTTGCATTGACGCTACTTAGAATAGCCGTAGCAGCAGTGCCGACTAGCATAGCAGCAGCAAGCGCTATAATATAATTGATGGATTGTTTTTTCATTTCTTAGTTCCTTTCGTTAGTTTTTTCATGCCAATGGTAGTACGAATTATCAATGGATCTGCAAGAATTAGTAATGGCGCAAGGAATAATGGTACAGCAACAATCGAGATGATCGCACCGCGCGCCATAAGCATTGTTAGGGAGGAAATCATGTCAGCTCGAGAATAGACAGCAACGCCAATTGTAGCGGCAAATAGTACTGCACCTGAGACGATAATAGATGGGATAGAAGTTTTGAGAGAAATAGTAGTGGCGGCGCGTTTATCGTGGCCATTCAGGCGCTCGGCTTTATATCTAGAGGTCATTAGAATTGCATAATCAATGGTAGCGCCAAGCTGAATAGTACTGATACAAATTGGCGCAATAAACGAAAGCCGCTCGCCAAGTACGTGCGAGAAACCTAGGTTAATGAAAATCACCGACTCAATGACCGCGATGAGAATAAATGGCAAAGAGGCTGATCTTGTTACAATTGCAATAATAATGAATATTGCAACGATAGATATGGAGTTGACTACCGCAAAATCTACGGAAGTTATTTTAACCATGTCGTTAGTGAGTGCAGCCTCACCGACTAGAAGTGCAGAATCATCATATGATTTAATAATACTGCCCAACGATTCGATTTGCGCGGACATTTCATCGGTAGCTGTGGCATACTCCGAAACGGCTAGAGCAAGCTCCCATTTGTCGGATTTTAGCACCTCAACAAGACTCTCCGGTAAGGCCTCAACAGGAACATTCTCACCTAGTAAAGACTCAAGGCTAAGCACTGATTTGATTCCTGGAACATTGCGGATTTCCGTAATCATCTGTGTGGTTTCAGATTGTGAAAGGTTGGAGCTACTTAGAACCATGTGCACATTAGATAAGCCAAAATCATTTTTGAGCTTTTCATTGGCAACCGCAAAATCCATATCCTGTGGCAAGCTATCGCTCAAAGTATAATAAACGTTAGCATTGGTTTGTTGATAGGCATAGAAGAATGGCGGAATAAGCGCTACGAATACAAGGACAAGTGCTGGAGCAATTTTGACAATACACTTGGAGAGCTTGTTGAAATTTGGCATAAATGATTTGTGATCGCATTTGTGGATTATTTTATCAAATGTCAGAATAATAGCCGGAAGAACAGTAACAGCGCCTACAACACCGAGCAAAACTCCTTTCGCCATAACGAGACCGAGATCAAGACCAAGCGTAAATGACATAAAGCAAAGCGCGATAAATCCGGCAATCGTGGTGGCTGATGAACCAAAAACGGAACCGAGCGTAGCTTTAATTGCTAATTCCATGGCGCGATTTGGTTCGTGCGTGTTAGCTAGGTTTTCGCGATAAGAGTGCCATAGGAAAATTGAGTAATCCATTGTGACGGCAAGTTGAAGGATGGCCGAAAGAGCTTTGGTGATATATGAAATGTTACCAAAGAGGAAATTAGTGCCGAGATTAAGCATCACCATGATACCAATAGAAGCCATAAATAAAACTGGCGCAAGCCAGTTATCAAGCAATATGAGCATAACTATCATAGCCAATGTGACGGCAATAACGATATACATGATTTCTTCTCTTCCGGAAAGGGTTCGTAAATCCGCAATAAAGGCAGACATACCGGAGACATAAATGTGATTATCCATAATACCGCGTATTTCTTCCACGGCAGTTACGGTTTCATCAGCAGAAGAAGATGTATCGAAGAATACCGCAATGATTGTCTCGTCCTCATGGGTAAGGACATCATAGATATTATCTGGTAAAACTTCAGCTGGGATACCACTTTCGGTGAAAGAGCCCAAGCCAAGCACAGTCTCAACATGATTAATATTTCTAATTTTAGTCTCTAGTTTTGCTTCTTCTTCGGCTGGTAAATCCTTAGTGATAATCATAGAAAATGCGCCTTTACCGAAGTTTTCCAAAAGTTCATTTTGACCTATAACAGTCTCGGTTTGGCTGGGAAGATAATTAAGCATATCGTAGTTAACTTGCGTATTAAGATAGCCAATGAGAGCTGGAACGAGCAACAATAAAGTGAGAATCAAAATGAATTTACGGTATTTTACAATAAATCTTCCCATAATGCTTCTATTATATCACATAATATGTGTTTTGTAAATGCAATACAGAGTGGGCTAAATAATCTCGACAATTTTAACACGAGATTTAAAACCACTAATTATTCTAATGGTGGTTTTTGGGACCTTAAAATGCTTAGAGAGAATAATGAGAAGGGCACTATTCGCCTCGCCATCGTGCGGTTTGGCACGTAAATAGACAGTGTAGGCTCCGTCTACGCTATTTATCTGTTCGCTGGTGGATTCGATGATTTTTTCTTGACTACTGCCAGGTTTTACGGTAATAGCATATTTCATGTATATATTATATAATATAATCTCATGTTATAATGATATTTGTGAATAACTTTAAGCTAGTATCAAAATTTCGACCTACTGGGGACCAACCAAATGCGATTAAACAACTCACAGATGGAGTGTTAAAAGGCGTAAAAGAGCAGACTCTGCTAGGTGTAACAGGATCTGGAAAGACTTTTACGATGGCAAACATTATTGCTAATACAAAAAAGCCGACTTTAATTTTAGCACACAATAAGACCCTAGCAGCACAGCTTTATGCGGAGATGCGCGATTTCTTCCCAGAGAATGAAGTGCATTATTTCGTGTCGTATTTTGATTACTATCAGCCAGAGGCCTATATTGCTTCGACGGATACATATATCGAAAAGGATTCGGCGATTAATGATGAGATCGACAGACTTAGACATGGGGCGACGGAAGCACTGCTAACGCGACGCGATGTGATTGTGGTAGCAAGTGTATCGTGTATTTACGGCATCGGATCACCAGAAAATTATACCGAGATGTCATTACCGATGTGGCGCGATAAAAATGGGTGGGGATTAGCACCAAGGAATCGTGATGACACTACGTCTTCTTTTCCAACCTATAATCCGGAAAGCCCTGCGGCTTCTCTCGTGCCGATTTCTCAGTCCGAATTTACTCTCCGTCTTATAGGAATGCAATATCATCGGAATGACTTGGCATTTGAACGTGGAAACTTCCGAGTAATGGGAGACACCATCGATTTATTCCCCGCAAATGGCGAGTACGCCTATCGATTTGAGTTTGGGTTTGACACTTTGGAAGAAGTAAAGATCGTGGACCCACTGACTTTTGAGGTGCGAGAAAAACCAGAACATATTCATATCTTTCCAAACACACACTATGCAACACCTAAAAGCCAGCTAGAAAAAGCACTCGTTACGATACGGGCTGAATTTGAGGATAGAATAAAATTTTTTGAAAAACATCAAAAATATTTGGAGGCCCAGAGACTGTCCCAACGCACAAAGTATGATCTTGAAATGCTCGAAAGCACTGGTTTTGTGAAGGGAATTGAGAATTATTCAAGACACTTAGATGGGCGACAGCCAGGACAACCACCAGCAACACTGCTAGACTTCTTCCCAGATGATTATCTATTGATTGTAGACGAATCACATATGACTTTGCCACAGGTACGCGGGATGTATAATGGTGACCACGCTCGGAAAACAACGCTAGTGGATTTTGGATTTCGATTACCGTCAGCACTGGATAATAGGCCACTAACCTATGGTGAGTTCCAGGCACGAATTAACCAAGCAATTTACGTGTCGGCAACACCAGGAGAATATGAGTTGGAGGTATCTGGTAATCCAGTAGAGCAGGTAATTCGCCCAACTGGATTACTAGACCCAGAGATAGAAGTACGCTCATCGGATGGTCAGATTGATGATTTAATGGAAGAGATTGACAAAAGAATAGCAAAGGGACAACGGACATTAATCACCACACTGACAAAGAGAATGGCAGAAGATTTAACGGACCATTTAAAAGAAAGAGGCGTAAAGACCGCCTACATTCATTCCGATATCGATACTTTAGAGCGAGGGGATATCCTGCGAGATTTACGAGCCGGAGTGTACGATGTGCTTGTGGGAATAAATTTGCTTCGCGAAGGATTAGATCTACCAGAAGTATCACTTGTAGCGATATTGGATGCTGACAAAGAAGGTTTTCTCCGTTCAGAATCGGCGCTTATCCAAACTATCGGACGAGCAGCTAGACATGAAGAGGGTAAAGTAATCATGTACGCTAACTTTATTACGGAGAGTATGGAAAAGGCAATTAGCGAAACAAATAGACGACGAGAAGTACAGAAGGAATATAATAGTAAACACGGAATTACGCCACATTCAGTCGTAAAGGGAATATCGGCTGG
>JAEEGL011431249.1_pt1 | contig 11237 bp, 14 predicted proteins | sample 9134231 | NCBI WGS metagenome assembly JAEEGL01 (sample SAMN16246548, study PRJNA631951) | gut metagenome | biome: gut microbiome; feature: rumen; material: fiber-attached | host: Bos | place: Iran: Karaj | collected 2018-10
CCCGTTCTGTAGTATGCAGGAATATGCTTTTCTATGGGTCGGCCATCGGCCCAAATCTGAATCTTGTATTTCCGGAACTTCGCAGGAAGCTGCTGCTTCAGTTCGGCATAGATGCGTTGCACGTTCTCTTCCCGAAAAGAAAGGTATGCCGCATTATCGTTGCAGAAAATGTGCATAGTCTTCTTGGCAATACAGACCGAATCTGCCCTGGGATTCCCGATCAGCAGCACCTGTCTCTCCTTTTCTGCTTTCAGCAAAGCCGTCGTAACATCCTTAACTTCCTGATACTCACTCTGTGCCCAAAGGTTTCCTAAGCATAATAAAAAAAGAAAAACGAAAAAAGATCTATTTTTCATATTATTAACCATTTACTGTGTGCAAAGATACATATTTTTTCCACACGAGAGAAATTTTACTGCCACACGAGGGAAAAATATTTCTCACGTGTGGCAATAAAAAAAGTAAGGGGACTTCACAGCTCCCTTACCCTTTAAAACTAAACCTTAACTATGAAAAAATCTAATGTGGTGCAAAAATACGCGATATTTACTTTAACTTCCAAGAAAAAATGAAAAAAAACGCAACCTTTGACACTTTTTAACTAAATTGAGGTCTAAAGGATGTTTTTTCTATAGAAAAAGAGATGAAAAAAAGCAAAAAAGTCTGTCTTGTCGAAAATACTTCGTATCTTTGCAGCGCGAAAACGCGTTTTCTCGGTATTAAATGAAGAAATTACTGATTGAGACATACGGCTGCCAGATGAATGTAGCCGATAGTGAAGTTGTAGCCAGCGTTATGGGAATGGCAGGCTATGAGGTAACGGATAACATGGATGAGGCGAATGCCGTTTTCCTGAACACCTGTTCCGTTAGAGATAATGCCGAGCAGAAGATTATCAGTCGACTGGAATTTCTCTACAGCCTTCAGAAGAAGGGCCGTAAGATTATCATCGGCGTACTGGGTTGTATGGCTGAACGCGTGAAAGAAGAACTGATAGAGAAATACCACGCAGACATTGTTGTAGGACCCGACGCCTATATGTCCCTTCCGGACCTGATTGCTCAGGTGGAATGTGGGCACAAGGCCATGAACGTGGAGCTATCAACTACAGAGACTTACAAAGACATCGTTCCGCAGCGTATCTGTGGCACGCACATAGGAGGTTTTGTAACCATTATGCGTGGATGCAACAACTTCTGCCACTACTGCATTGTTCCCTACACAAGAGGAAGGGAAAGGAGCAGGGATGTGGATAGCATCCTGCGTGAGTGCCGCGATTTGCGCGACAGAGGATTTAAGGAGGTAACGCTGTTAGGACAGAATGTGAACTCTTATAAAGCCCCCTCGGAAGGGGGTTCTTTTCCACAACTGCTTAGACGCGTTGCCCGTGAAGTGCCTGAAATGAGGGTAAGGTTTACCACTTCACACCCCAAGGATATGAGCGACGAGACCCTGCATGTGATAGCAGAAGAGCCTAACATCTGCCACCACATACACCTGCCGGTGCAAAGCGGAAGCAACAGAATCCTTAAATTGATGAACCGCAAATATACCCGCGAGTGGTATCTGGACCGCGTGGCAGCAATTCGCAGGATTATCCCAGATTGTGCTATCAGTACGGACATCTTTGTTGGATATAGCAGCGAAACGGAGGAGGATCACCTTTTGAGCCTGAGTCTGATGCGCGAATGCCAATACGACAGTGCCTTTATGTTCAAGTACAGCGAACGTCCTGGTACTTACGCCAGCAAACATCTGCCGGATGATATCCCGGAAGATGTAAAGGTACGCCGGTTGAACGAGCTCATTGCCCTGCAGAACGAACTTTCTGCCGAAAGCAACAAACGTTGCATTGGAAAGGAGTTTGACGTACTGTTAGAAGGTGTAAGCAAACGAAGCAAAGACCAGTTGTTTGGCCGAACCGGGCAAAACAAGGTGGTTATTGTTGACCGCAGCAATCACCATATCGGCGAGACTGTACGTGTGCAGATAACAGAGAGTAGCAGCGCAACGCTGAAGGGGACGGTTCTATGAACATTAGAATTTAGACATTAGTTAAGTGGGAAAGAAAAGAAAGACTACGACTTGGAGGATACTGGCTCTCATCAACACTATTATCACCACTATGGTGCTGATACTGTTGGGAATGGTTCTTCTGTTGACACTCACAGCCAACGTGGTGGGTAAATCGGTAAAAGAGAACCTGGTAGTGACTGTGGTTCTGCAAGAAGATACACCTACAGAAGAAGCCCAAAAGCTTCAGAAAAAACTTTGTGCTAAGCCTTACGTAAACAACATAGTGTATGTTAGCAAGGAACAGGCACTAAAGGAACATGTGGAAAGTATGGGCATCGACCCGTCGGAATTTCTGGAAGCTAACCCCTTCCCCATCTCTATGGAGGTAAGCATGAAGGCTGAGTATTCCAACAACGACAGTCTGCTATGGATAGAAAAGGAACTGGAGGAAACACCGGAAGTCGATGAGGTATTCTACCAAAAGGATCTGGTAGAAAACCTAAACCGCAACCTGACATATGCCTCGCTGGTTCTGTTAGGCATAGCCGTACTTCTGATAGTGGTTTCGCTGAGCCTCATCTACTTGACAGTCCAACTGATTGTGTACAACCATAGGTTCATCATTCATACCATGAAGCTGGTGGGGGCAAAATGGAGCTACATACGCCGTCCTTTCCTGGTTAACAGTTTCTGGATCGGACTTATTTCAGCCATTCTGGCTGATGCCATTCTGTGTGGTCTTATACTGTGGGCGGCAAGATACGATGAGGGCATCATGCAATATGTAACCCGACAGAATATGCTAATTGTAGCAGGCAGTGTATTAGCGGTTGGATTGCTGATTACCGTTGTTTGTACCTATGTATCTGTAACTCAGCAACTTTACAAGAAAGGCAGAAGGCTGTATTGATAGATAAGAGTTAATAGATAAGAGTTGATGGATTGATGCCGAAGGGGTTGCGAAAGAACAGCGAGAAGGTTTAGCCCGACGGCCCAAAGGGGAAAGTCAACGATGTGGCAATTGAGAATTTATTATTAGAATAAAAAAAAGATGAGTAATTTTGCATTTACAAAGATTAACTACATTTTGCTGGCTATAGGAATGGCCATAGTTATTGTGGGACTGATACTGATGGCTGGTGAAGGAAGCCACGAGGGTGTTTTCAATGCCGATATCTTCAGCGCTCGCCGAATAAAGGTGGCTCCATTAGTTAGTCTGGCCGGATTTGTGTTTATCATGGTTGCCATAATGTACAAGTCGAAAGCAGAAAGAAACCTTGATAAAAAGAACGATTATAAGATATGAGTGATATTCAAGCATTTTTGTTGGGATTGATACAAGGCCTTACAGAATACTTGCCCGTTAGTAGCAGCGGACATCTGGAAATAGGAAAAATGCTGTTGGGAATAGACCCCGAAGCCGGCGGACTGCAATTCGACATTATTGTGCATATTGCAACCGTATTAGCAACAATAGCAATCCTGTTCAAGGAAATTTCGTGGATATTGAAGGGCATGTTCAAGTTTGAATGGAACAGCGAGACAAAGTATGCACTTAACATCATTATCTCTATGATTCCCGTAGGCATCGTAGGTCTTTGTTTCAAAGACAGCATAGAAGCACTCTATGCCAACGAGCATGTACGTACTATGGTGGTGGGTGTCTGCCTGCTGATTACCGCTGTATTGCTTACCCTTACCCATTTCTATAAGGCCAATGAAAAAGAGAATATCTCGCCACTGCATTCCTTTATAATAGGTATTGCCCAGGCAGTAGCCGTTCTTCCCGGTTTAAGTCGTAGCGGCAGCACCATAGCAACAGGCTTATTGCTGGGTAACAAAAAGGAGAAACTGGCTCAGTTCTCCTTTCTAATGGTGATTCCACCCATATTGGGAGAGGCCCTTTTGGACTTCAGACATTTCCTTTCGCCCAGCACAGAATATCTGGCTGAACACGGCGCTTCAGCACCTCTTTCTGTATCTGCTATGACCATAGGCTTTCTGGCAGCATTCGTATCAGGATGCTTTGCCTGCAAATGGATGATCTCTATCGTTAAGAAATGTAAGCTAATTTACTTTGGCATCTATTGTGCCATAGCCGGAATTCTGGTTTTAATATTAGGATAAAAAATGAACTTCCAAGCAGGGGAAATACTATACTTTGACAAGCCGCTCCATTGGACCAGTTTCAATCTCGTGGCAAAGATACGCAGTGCTTTGTGTCATAAGATTGGAGTAAGGAAACTGAAGGTAGGGCATGCCGGAACGTTAGACCCTCTGGCAACAGGTATCGTGACCATTTGCACAGGAAAAGCCACCAAACGGATTGATGAGTTGCAGGCCCATACCAAGGAATATGTTGCCACATTGCAGCTGGGTGCAACAACCCCCTCGTTCGACTTGGAAACAAACATTGATGCAACCTTCCCCACTGCACACATCACAGAACAGATGACACAAGAGGTGCTGGAGCAGTTCAAAGGAAGAATAGAACAGGTGCCACCAGCTTTCTCGGCCTGCAAAGTGGACGGTCATCGTGCCTACACACTGGCCCGCAAAGGAAAAGATGTACAACTGAAAGCCAAGGTTCTGGTCATTGACGAAATTGAGCTAAGACACTTCGATTCAGAGACCATGCAAATGACCATCAGGGTGGTTTGCAGCAAAGGAACCTATATCAGGGCATTGGCCAGAGACATAGGAGAAGCCCTACAGAGCGGCGCACACCTGATAGCTCTGCGCAGAACAAGGGTAGGAGACATCAAAGTGGAGGATTGTATGAAGATGGAGGATTTTTCAAACTGGCTGGAACAACAAGAAATAGAGACAAACTCTGATAACGATTAAAATACATACTTACTTAATAATCTCATGAAGCTATCACAATTCAAGTACAAACTAACTGACGAAAGAATCGCTCAAGAACCAACCCCATTCCGCGACGATTGTCGATTGATGGTGGTACACGCCAAGAGCAAATACATCGAACACAGAAAATCATTCCGCGATGTGCTGGATTTCTTTGACGAAAAAGATGTCTTTGTCTTCAACGATACAAAGGTATTCCCCGCCCGCCTGTACGGAAACAAAGAAAAGACAGGTGCCAGAATTGAAGTCTTCCTGCTGCGCGAGTTGAATAAAGAGATGCGATTGTGGGATGTTCTCGTTGACCCAGCCCGTAAAATCCGTATCGGGAACAAACTTTATTTCGGACAGGACGAGTCGATGGTGGCCGAGGTAATAGACAATACCACAAGCCGCGGCCGTACACTCCGATTCTTGTATGACGGGCCACACGAGGAGTTCAAGCATGCTCTTTATGCCTTAGGAGAAGCTCCCATTCCCAAGCATATCATCAAACGTCCCACTACACCCGAAGATCTGGAAAATTTCCAATGTATCTTTGCCAAGAATGAAGGTGCAGTAACAGCTCCTACAGCCGGACTCCATTTCTCCCCCCAACTGATGAAGATGATGGAGATAAAGGGTGTTGATTTTGCCTTTGTAACCCTACACTGCGGTCTGGGCAACTTCCGCGAGATAGATGTAGAAGACTTGACCAAGCATAAGATGGACAGCGAGGAAATGCATGTGAACCAGGAAGCTTGCGACATCATAAATACAGCTAAATCCGAAGGTCGCAAAATTGTAGCAGTAGGAACCACTGTGCAAAGAGTATTGGAATCCGCTGTCAGTGCCGACGGAAAATTAAAAGAGTATGACGGATGGACAAACAAGTTCATCTTCCCACCATACGATTTTACACTGGCTGATGCAATGATTGCAAACTTCTACCCGCCCTACAGCACTCTGTTGATGCTTACCTGTGCCTACGGCGGATATGACCTGATAATGATGGCATATAAAGAGGCTCTGAAGTTCAACGAGAACGATCCTGAAAACCGCTATCGTTTCGGCACCTACGGAGATGCCATGCTAATCTTACAAGATTAATGCACAAACTTTATATTGCCCTTGGTTCCAACCTGGGTGACAAGGAAGAGATGTTACACCGAGCCCTTGAGCTTATAGATAAGCACATCGGCTCGGTATTACGTACCTCTTCTTTCATAGAAACAGCGCCTTGGGGCTTCCAGAGCGAGAATACTTTTCTGAATGCGGTCTGCCTGGTGGAGACGACACTCACACCATTTCTTTGCTTAAAGGAAACGCAAAAGATAGAACGTCTATTGGGAAGAACAAAGAAAAGTAAAAATGGAATTTACCACGACCGTCCCATCGACTTGGACCTCCTCCTATATGATGATTTAGAGATAAATACACCAGAGCTGGTTCTTCCCCACCCTCACATGCAGGAACGTGATTTTGTAATGATTCCACTAAAAGAAATCATTGAGTAATGAGATTGCATTTCGCAAATACTCCATCTCTGCAGAAAAAAAGAACGATTTATTTTGCTCTGCGCTCGATTTTTCGTATTTTTGCAGCCGAAAAATAAATGTGGATAGATTTGGGCTGCTTGCAACCACAGAAAAAAATGCTAAAACGAGAAACAAAGAATATGTTTCTCACGCATTTCTGCCCGATTTCTCTCCCCATACATTATTAATTATATATATTAAATGTATTATGGGATACTTATTTACATCCGAATCTGTTTCTGAAGGCCATCCGGATAAAGTGGCCGACCAAATCAGTGATGCTGTGTTGGACAAGCTTTTGGCTTTTGACCCTCAGTCGAAGGTTGCTTGTGAAACGCTCGTTACCACAGGACAAGTGGTGTTAGCCGGTGAGATTAAGACTGAGGCCTACGTTGACCTTCAGCGTATTGCCCGTGAAGTGATTAACCGCATTGGCTATACCAAGAGCGAGTACATGTTTGAGGGCAACAGTTGCGGAGTACTGAGCGCTATTCATGAGCAGAGTGCCGACATCAACAGAGGTGTTGAGCGCTCGGATCCTGAAAAGCAAGGAGCCGGCGACCAAGGTATGATGTTTGGCTATGCTACCAACGAAACAGACAACTATATGCCATTAAGTCTGGATCTTGCACATCGCTTACTAATGGAATTAGCTGCTATCCGCAAAGAAGGAAAGGCAATGACCTATCTTCGTCCTGACGCCAAGAGTCAGGTAACCATAGAATACAGTGACGAAGGTATTCCTCAACGCATAGACACCATAGTTATCAGTACCCAGCACGATGAGTTCGATACCGATGAGGCTATGCAGGAGCGCATCGCCAAAGATGTAAAAGAGATCCTGATCCCCCGCATGCAGAAAAACATCAAGAACGAAAGCATCCGCAACCTTTTCAATAGTCAGATTATCTACCACGTGAACCCAACAGGAAAGTTTGTTATTGGAGGTCCTCACGGAGATACCGGTCTGACAGGAAGGAAAATCATTGTTGACACCTATGGTGGAAAGGGTGCCCACGGAGGAGGTGCATTCAGCGGAAAGGACCCATCCAAGGTGGACAGATCGGCAGCATACGCTGCCCGCCATATTGCTAAAAATATGGTGGCTGCAGGTGTTTCAGATGAAATGCTGGTGCAGATAAGCTATGCCATTGGTGTTGCCGAGCCTGTGAGCATCTATGTGAATACCTACGGGCGTAGCAAGATCCCGTTTACCGATGGAGAAATTGCCAATAAGATTAAAGAGTTGTTCGACCTCAAGCCGTATGCTATAGAGCAGCGCTTAAAACTCCGTAATCCCATCTATGAAGAGACCGCAGCCTATGGCCACATGGGACGCGAGCCAAAAATTGTTACCAAACGCTTTGAATCTCTGTACAGAGAGACTAAAGAAGTAACAGTAGAACTTTTCACATGGGAGAAACTGGATTACGTACAGAAGATACAAGAAGCATTCGGGATATGCAAGAAGTAAAACGCATTTGCGTCTATTGTTCCAGCAGTACGAAGATAGAAGAATGCTATTTTCGTGACGCACGTAAACTGGGACAGCTTATGGCGGCAAAGGGAATAGCCATTGTAAATGGTGCAGGCAATATGGGACTGATGAAAGCCTCAACAGACGGCTGTCTGGAAGCAGGAGGCAAAGCCATAGGCATCATCCCCTCCTTTATGATAAAGGAAGGGTGGTGTCATCAGGGAATGACACAGATTATCGAAACATCTGATATGCATATCCGTCAACAAAAAATGGCAGAGGAAAGCGATGCGGCAATCATTTTACCTGGTGGTTGTGGCACCTTTGCCGAGATGATGGAACTCATCACATGGAAGCAACTGGGCCTATACCTGAAACCCATAGTCATTCTGAATACAAACAGCTATTACGACTTCATGTTACAAGCACTACAGCAGGCTGCTGAGCAAAACTTCATAAGGGTACAGCACACTGCCATTTGGCGTGTAGCCCAAACACCAGAGGAAGCTATAAGGTTGGCTTTGGAAACACCCCTATGGGATACAAGCATTCGTCGATTCGCTGCAATATGACAGAACTTCTGTATGATTCCATAACCACCATCCCTGTGGATTCTGTTACCACGACGGAAACAACACCTCCATTTTACGAGAATATGGGGTTTTTCCAAGGGGACTCACTCATGCACCCGGAAGTAAAAGTGGGCCAGACAGGATTTGATGGTATTCTCAGACCATACCTACCTTGGCGCGACGAATGGGTTGTCATATTTGTCCTGTTGAGTTTTTTACTTATGGCAATGATACAGAAAAGAGTCAGAAAACTCTTTTCGTCAGAAACCAAGGGTTTTTTCCTCCCCACAAAGAACATCACCAGAAAAGAAAAGCGTGACAGCAACCTTGAACAGTTAGTACCCATCTTGATGGCATTTATCCTGAGCATTCAAGGCGGCTTGGGAGTATTCGTGTATATGCAGAAAGAGAAACACCTCTTTTTAGGCCAAATCCCACCCTACATTTTTATTGGTATATACATAGCTATTTGGATGCTGTATTTTATATTCAAGAATCTGATGCTGACTTTTGTTAATTGGATTTTTTTTGACAAAACCAAAAGAGCTAATTGGAGAAAATCCTATTTTTTCCTTTATGCAGCAGAAACATTGTTCTTTCTGTTCGTTATTATTTCAACTATATTTCTCAACCTCGCTCCTGTCGTTCCGCTATGGATTATCCTTATTATAGGCCTTTTGATTAAATTCTTGCATTTATACAAAACTTTTCTAATCTTTTTTCCTAAAATCTATGGCACTTTGCATTTAATTGTGTACTTTTGCACCCTTGAAATCATGCCATTGCTGGCAGTTCTCAAAATACTGATTAGAGTGACAGACGAATTGATAGTAAAATTCTAGGACAATTATGATAAAGAAGATATTGGTATCACAGCCCAAGCCCTCTTCAGAAAGGTCTCCATATTACGACATCGCCGAGCGCATGAATGTAGAGATTGTCTTCCGCCCTTTTATTAGGGTTCAAGGCATTACGCCGAAGGAATTTCGAGCACAAAAAATATCCATTTTAGATCATACGGCCGTTGTATTTACTTCAAGGCATGCCATTGATCATTTCTTCACTTTATGTAAGGAGATGCGCGTAGCCATACCAGAAGACATGAAGTACTTTTGTATCACAGAAACCGTTGCGCTCTATATTCAAAAGTATGTACAGTATCGCAAGCGTAAGATATTCTTTGGTGAAACAGGAAAAATTGATGACCTGATTCCATTGATGGCAAAGCACAAGAACGAGAAGTATTTCATCCCCATCAGCGATGTTCACACAAGCCAGTTCGGAGAAATGCTTGATGCAAAGAAACTCTTTCACTCAGAGGGCATCATGTACCGCACTGTAAGCAACGACTTTACAAAGGACGAACCCTTTGATTATGATTTGCTTATCTTCTTCAGCCCCAGTGGTATCCAAGCTTTACTGAAGAACTTCCCGGACTTCAAGCAAAACAATATCTCCATAGGTACATTTGGTCCCGCTACAGCAAAAGCTGTTCGCGAAGCAGGACTTCGCCTCGACCTGGAAGCACCCTCACCAGAATACCCGAGCATCACAGCTGCCATTGCTGCCTATGTGAAGAAGGTAAATGGAATTGATTAAAAAACGTTTCACACTATCTAAGGATGAGCGACTCTGTAGCCGGAAGGCTTTGGAAGAGCTCTTCGAAGGAAGCAACAAATCTATTCTGGTCTATCCCGTAAGGGCTGTGTTCCAGAAAACAGAAGAGACAGGAACCCGCATTATGGTTTCTGTCTCTAAACGCTTTTTTAAACGAGCCGTGAAACGCAACAGAGTTAAACGACAGCTACGTGAAGCCTACCGCCTAAACAAGCATATTCTCAAGCCCTCAAGCGGAGGTGTAAACATCGCTTTTCTATGGAATAGCAACGAACTTCTGCCCACAGAGAAGGTGATGGAGAAAATGCAGAACCTATTATGCAAAATCCATGAATCCATTTCAGATGCTTCATCCACTCTCTGATTTACTGGCTAAGCTACTGATTCTACCTATACGGTTCTACCAGAAATTCATCTCTCCGCTTACCCCGCCTTCCTGCAGATTCACTCCTACATGCAGCCAATATGCTATAGAAGCTCTACGTAAACACGGGCCACTAAAAGGAATGTATTTAGCCATCCGAAGAATTCTGAGATGTCACCCCTGGGGCGGTTCCGGATATGACCCTGTACCATGATAATACCCTATATCAACTTTCACACGCATCACCCTGTCTATGAAAATGAGTTTTCGTTAGGCGGCGAGGAATACGGTATGGACCGCAGATGGGAATGCCCACTGCCCCAACAGGAAGAAATATTCCGCCAACATGTTTTGGAAAGTGAGCGAGATGCAAAGCCTTTGGTGATTCATTGCGTAAAAACCCTTGAGGATATTCTGCGCATACACAAAGAAATGCGCCCCAGACAACCTTGGATTATGCATGGTTTCAGAGGTAAACCCAGACAGTTACAGTCACTCATCTCTGCAGGAATATATGTTTCCTTTGGATTACACTACAACAGAGAAAGCCTGCTGCTATGTCCCTTAGAAATGATGTTTTTGGAAACAGACGATGAGGCTCTTCCCATTGAGCCTCTATATAAAGAGGTCGCACAGCATAGGGGAATTTCCACAGAAGCCTTGAAGCAGAAAATATGGGAAAATGCAAATAAATTATTTCCTCATTTGGCTTTTTCCCCACTTATTCGTAACTTTGCAAGCAAATTTAACTAAAACAAGCAGATAGAATTATGGAATTCAACAAAATTACGGCTGCAGAAGCTGCAGCC
>JAEEGL011527856.1_pt1 | contig 11237 bp, 6 predicted proteins | sample 9134231 | NCBI WGS metagenome assembly JAEEGL01 (sample SAMN16246548, study PRJNA631951) | gut metagenome | biome: gut microbiome; feature: rumen; material: fiber-attached | host: Bos | place: Iran: Karaj | collected 2018-10
CAGCTTGCAAATATAATAGAAGAAAACATTTCTGATTTTGAATCGGGCAAAAAAGAATCCCCGCTGGTTTTGGTCCAGGCAAAAAATGGGGAACCCACTGCCATTGAAAACTCTGTCCCGCTCCATTCAAAATACAATCCCGGGCGTGAGGCTGTCCAGCTTTTCCAGAAGGATTCCATGGATGGTTCTGACGCGGCTGTTTTTCTTGGCTTCGGACTTGGATATGCTCCGGTGGAGTTTTGCAAAAAATTTCCGTCCACCCCGCTGGTTTTGGTTGAGGGCGACACATTCCATCTGCTTGCGGCATTTTCCGCTCTGGACTGGGGACCTGTTTTTTCGCACCGCAATGTGATTTTTGCTGTGGGTGCGGACGTTTCTACTGCGGCGGGACTTGCGACTTCGTTTGGCGCGGATGTAAAATTTTTTTCCTCAAGCGCACAGACCGCCCATGACCAGGCGTATTTTGATTCAGTAAAATCACAGGTGGCAAAATCAAAGCAGAAGGATGAAATCAACACAAACACGCTTGAAAAATTTTCGCATCTTTGGCTCAAAAACTCGTGCCGGAATCTGCATTATCTTTCGGAAAAGGACGGCGTGAAAAAATATTTCGGGCTTGGTGAAAATCTTCCGTTTGTCATTGTCGCGGCGGGTCCAAGTCTTGAACGGATTTTGCCAAAACTGCCGGAGCTAAAAAAAAGGGCCGTCATTGTATGCGTGGACACAGCTTTGAAGGCATGTCTTGAAGCCGGTGTGGAGCCTGACTTTGTTGTGCTTGTGGACCCCCAGTATGTGTGCGCCCTGCATCTTGAGTTTCTGGCATCCCCGTCGTCCGTGCTGATTACCGAGAGCGCGGCATGGCCATCTGTCTTTAGGTTTCCATGCGCTGAGACAGTACTTTGCTCGTCACTTTTTCCGGTTGGACAGTATTTTGAAAAAAGGCTTGGAGAAAAGGGGGAGCTTGGGGCCGGTGGAAGTGTCACCACAACTGCATGGGATTTTGCAAGAAAATGCGGGGCAAGGCGAATATACATTGCGGGGATGGACCTTGGTTTTCCCGGTAGACAGACGCACATAAGGGGCTCCCAGTTTGAGGAAAGGAGCCACAGAAAATCAACAAGGACCAGCACTGGGGAGACCGACGGAATTGCGGCCCTGCTTGGTGCGAATCCAAAAATCGCGGAGGACTTTCGGGGCAAAAAAATCCTGACAGATTCCAGAATGTCCATGTTCTCATGGTGGTTTGAAAAATCAACGGCGACTGCGGCAATGGACGGGCAGATTACATACACGCTCACTCCCGAGAGCCTTGCCATAAAGGGAATGGGTGTCGCGAATCTTGATGAACTTTTGTCCGAAGACGAGAGGCTTGGGCTTAAGGAAGATTTTTTTTCACTCGCCAAAGAAAAATCTGAAATGGAAAAAACTGATGCGCCCGGATTTTCCGAGGTTCTGGATTCGTTCAAAAAAAATCTGGAGGAGCTGGAGTCTCTTGCAAAAAGGGGGCTCGGTCTTTGCGATGACGGTCTCAAAAATCCTCTAAATGCGGGGAAGGTTTTTACAAGGCTTGGTGAAATCGACTCGCAGATTCTTGGTTCAAAGGCAAAGGATGCGGCGGCCCTGGTTTTCCCAACAAAAAGGCAGCTTGAAAAACTTTCGTCCTCATTGCCAAAGGAGGGACCTCTTGCCCCTCTGTACATGTCACGTCTGATTTATACCCAGCTTCTTTCCGCAACAAGGGAGTATCTGGAGGCTCTGGGCTAGGGGCTAATTTTTCTCGGAGATTTTTTCGCTCATGTCGTAAATCATAACCTCAATTGGCGTCCTTGATGTTGGAGGCAGGGAGTCCAGCGCGTCTATCGTTTTGGCGTAGCGTCTCATTTTTCCAAGGTCGTAGCCCGGTTGGTCTTTTTGTGAATCCTCAAAGCCAGTCACAAGAAATTCGACGGAGGTTCCAAGTGCCTGCGCAATTTTCACAGCCTTGTCCGCGGCGGGAATTGGTCCCCCGGTTTTCAGGTAGCTGTTGATTGTGTCCTTTGGAATCCCGGTCCGCTTTGAAAGGTCCACGGCGGTAAAATTCATCGCCCCCATTATTTCCTTTAGGTTCTCTCCAAAACTCATGCCACATTGTAGGAAAAAACAAAGAAATTATGCCCCCAATTGGTAATTTACTTGCATGGATTAATGGTGTAGTAAGATGTTACTAGGCGATGGTGATAAAAAATGCCCTCCATACTGCTTTTACACAATATGAAGGGCCTGTTGCAGGTTAAACCTTGCGTTTATGCGAAAACTTACGCTTTGTTAAGACGTGCTTCAAGATCATGTCGCAAGCTTTCGCTTGCTAACGAGTTTCTGCTTTCGCAAAAACTCGCAGTCTTTTTTATGCTTTGTTCAAGCGAGCTTCCAAATCGTCCAGAATTGCTGAAAGTTCCTTTGGCAGGTGCTTTCCGAACTTTGGATAGTGGTTCTCGCGGATGTCCTTGACTTCCTTCTTCCATCCTTCAACATCAACCTTGAGGATTTCAGGGAGAGTCTTCTTGTAGTAGTCTGCAAGACCGTCTGTGTTCAAAGCGCCGTCCTTTGGCATGAGACCGATTGGTGTGTCAACCGCATTGTCAACTCCGTCGCAGCGGTCGAAAATCCATGCAAGAACGCGGCTGTTGTCACCGTATCCCGGCCACATGAATCCACCTGGGAGCTCGGCATTGTTCTCATCCTTTCTGAACCAGTTGACGTAGAAAATCTTCGGGAGCTTGTCCTTGTCTGCGGCAGCGTTTCCAACGTCAATCCAGTGCTGGAAGTAGTCGCCCATGTTGTATCCGCAGAACGGAAGGATTGCAAATGGGTCGCGGCGGATTTTTCCGACTTCAGCTGCATTGATTGTAGATGCGGCTGTGATTTCTGATCCGACGATGGAGCCAAGGAATACACCGTGGTTCCAGCTGCGTGCCTGATGTACGAGAGGAACTGTTGAAGGTCTGCGTCCACCGAAGAGGATTGCAGAAATCGGTACTCCCTCTGGAGATTCCCAGTCGCTTGCGATACATGGGCACTGTTTTGCAGGAGCAGTAAAGCGTGCGTTCGGGTGTGCGAATTCTTCGCCCTTTGGTGACTTGTCCTTTGGAAGAGCGTCGCGTGTGTTTCCCTTCCAGTCAACGAGCTTGCCCTTTGCAGGATATCCGATTCCTTCCCACCAGATGTCTCCGTCTTCTGTAAGAGCGCAGTTTGTGTAGATTGTGTTCTTTTCTGCTGAGATGAGTGCGTTCTTGTTTGATTCTGCCGATGTTCCCGGTGCAACTCCGAAGAATCCTGCTTCTGGGTTGATTGCGTAGAGGCGTCCGTCCTTTCCGAACTTCATCCATGCAATGTCGTCGCCGACTGTCTCAACCTTCCATCCAGGGATTGTTGGAATCAACATGGCAAGGTTTGTTTTTCCACATGCTGACGGGAATGCGCCTGTAACGTACTTGACTTCGCCCTTCGGATTTGTGAGCTTGAGGATGAGCATGTGCTCTGCAAGCCATCCCTCTTCACGTGCGATGACGGTTGCGATGCGGAGTGCAAAACATTTCTTTCCAAGAAGAGCGTTTCCACCGTATCCAGAACCGTAAGACCAAATCAGGTGCTCCTCAGGGAACTGTGAGATATATTTGTGCTCGACATCAGCGCAAGGCCATATTCCGTTGTCCTTTTCGCCGTTGTTGAGTGGCTTACCTACAGAGTGGAGACATGGAACCCAGTCGCCGTCAGTTCCGAAATACTGCCAGACCTTTTCTCCTGCGCGGGTCATAATGTCCATGTTCAGAACAACGTACTCAGAGTCGGTCAGCTCAATACCGTACTTTGCGATTGGTGAACCAAGAGGTCCCATGCAGAACGGAATCACGTACATTGTGCGTCCGTGCATACATCCCTTGTAAAGACCTGACATGGTGGCCTTCAGCTCAACCGGGTCAATCCAGTGGTTTGTTGGACCTGCATCTTCTTCCTTTTTAGAAGAGATGAATGTGCGTGACTCAACACGGGCAACATCGCTTGGAAGAGAGCGGAACAGGAAGCAGTTTTCCTTTGCCTTCAACGGTGTGGCAAGTCCAGCGTCCACACACTTCTGCATAAGGCGGTCATATTCAGCTGTGGAGCCGTCCACCACGACAACATTGTCAGGCTCGCACATCTTGACACATTCCTCAACCCAGGCCTTAATTCCGGCATGCTTAATGTCATTGACAGTCATTAAAAACTCCTTCTAGGAAATGAATCCCGAAACAGATACTTTGACAACGTAGCAGCGCTGTTTTCAGTTGCTCTATGCAATCATTCGTTTCCTTACGGTAACTAATCTACTCCAAAAAAGCATAATATTCAAGTTGACAGAGTAATTTATACAGGGCTTCAGCATGAAAACTATGGATAAATGCAACACATGAGCGGGTCCCAGTTGACGCGTCCCCCTCCTGTGTTGCAAAAAGTCCATTGTTTTTATCATGCTGAAGCCCTGACAATTTATAGAAGAAAAATCAGTGGTAAAAAATTACAATTAAATACTTCAAAAAATTTGGAAAGTGGGATATAATAGAAAGGTGTTACTAAACCTGTTCGGTAACTATGCTATCAAACAGATTTACAGGTGTTCATAATCCCGAAAATTGCCGAAATTTTAGGGAAACACTTTTTCATATACCAATAACAAGTTGAGAGGTTTGGAATGGCAAAGAAGGAACTTGACAGATTTGCAACTAACTACAAGAAGGACATCAAGATACAGACCAAGCTGATGGCAATACTCATAGCCTCCGTTGTATTTTGCTGTGCCGTTGTGGCCATTTTGTCGCTGAACATATTCACAAGCAAGCAGATGGAAATCGAGAAGACCAGAATCAAGGCTAACGCCGAAGGTATGAAAAGAATTGCCGCGGACTGGAAGCTCCAGCTGGATTTCTATACCTACCTCTTCTCAATCAACCCGGACATTGAGCGGGCGGTGGGTGAAAATGACGGTACCCTTAAAACTGTCGTCAACGGAATCATCCCGAACCTTGACCTTGACTGGTGGGCAATCACTGACACAAGGGGCAAGACCCTCATGTCGGAAAACATCACCGGCGACCTTGCTTCTTCCGTATACGTGGAACTTCCAAGCAAGGGCAGTGTGGCGTGGGGCTACGACAGTCTTGGAAACCAGAACTACTCCATTATAGTCGCTTACCCGATTAAATATAGTGGCAAGATTGTCGGCTCCGTAATCTTTGGATACGCACTTGACAACCAGCTTCTCTGCGATGAGGCTGTTGCGGGCTACAACTGCGAATGTACAATCTTCAAGGACAATGTCCGCGTGGACACAACCCTTACGGACAAAAATGGAAACTCAATTGTCGGAACCACACAGGACAATCCTGACGTACTCAACACTGTTCTTAAAAACGGAGAGCAGTACGAGGGCATGCTCCAGATTAGCGGAAAGGACTATATCACCTGCTATTCACCGCTTGAAACTCACGACGGACATATCACCGGAATGATTTTTGTGGCGCACTCGCTTGAGTCGCTGGAGGCCGCCGGACGTTCCACGGCAATCATAATTGCGCCGGTCTGCGTAGGAATAGTCATAGTCCTTATCCTTCTGGTCGGCTACTTTGTGCGCTGGCTCATGTGGCGTATCAAGAACGTCACCACGTCCCTCGAGGAAATGGCAACCGGAGAGGCTGACCTTACCAAACGCTGCAAGCTCTTTATCCGCGACGAAATTGGATTCCTTGTCATACAGTTTGACGCTTTCTGTGACAAGCTGCAGGAAATTGTCGCCGAGGTCAAAAAATCAAAGGACGAGCTGAACGAAACGGGAACAACGCTCGCCAGTTCAATAAACGAAACATCCGGTGCGATTGTTGAAATCAGCGACAACATAGACAGTGTCCACACACAGATAAAGAACTCCGACAACAGCGTAAGACAGACCGCATCAATAGTCGCGGAAGTGTCCGACAGCATCACGTCGTTGAACGGCATGATTCAGAGCCAGTCCGGAGAAGTCAGCGATGCAGCAACGGCGGTCGAGCAGATGATTGGAAACATTTCTTCCGTCAACAAGTCCGTGGAAAAAATGGCAGGCTCCTTCGAGACTCTTTCCCAGAACGCGCAGATGGGATTCTCCAAGCAGCAGGATGTTGACGACAGAATCCGCCAGATTGAAACGCAGTCCGAAATGCTCCAGGAAGCGAACCTTGCAATTTCAAGCATAGCCGAGCAGACCAACCTTCTTGCCATGAACGCAGCCATCGAGGCGGCCCACGCGGGTGAGGCAGGAAAGGGATTCTCCGTCGTTGCCGATGAAATCCGTAAGCTCTCCGAAACTTCCGCGCAGCAGTCAAAGACAATCGGTGAACAGCTCAACAACATCAAGGACTCCATATCCGAGGTTGTTTCTGCGTCCAACGAATCAAGGGAAGCATTTACGGCAGTGTCCAGCAAGATTGAGGAGACGGACCAGCTCGTTGTCCAGATTAAGGCGGCAATGGAGGAGCAGACATCAGGCTCCAAGCAGATCAGCCAGTCCCTTAAACTTATGAACGAAAGTACCGCCGAGGTAAACAAGGCTTCCAAGAACATGGCGCAGAAGAACAGCGTAATCCAGGGCGAAATCAAGAGGCTCCAGGCAATCACTGAGGAAATCAAGAACAGCATGGACAAGATGGCCTCATCCTCGGAAAAGATTGGCACAACCGGAAAGTCTCTTGGCAAAATGTCGGAGCGCGTTCAGGGTGCAATCTCGAAAATCGGTTCGCAGATTGACCTGTTCAAAGTTTGATGCCGCATCGGGATTTTAGGGAATCTCCAGTTTTGGGGACTCCCTTTAATTTTAGGTATTTATTTGCTATTATATAGAAAATTTTTACAAAAAAGACCACAGGAGATAAAAAATGGGTCAGAATTATTTTAATTCAATTCCTTGGCGTGTTGCTCGTCAGGAGCTGGGTCACTGCCGCCAGATGGCACGTGAAGAGTTTAAGGACGGAACAAAAGCGCTCCAGGGCAAGAAAATTGTCATCGTCGGATGCGGCGCTCAGGGATTGAACCAGGGACTTAACCTTCGTGATTCTGGAATGGACGTTTCATACTGTCTCCGCAAGGAAGCAATCGAGCAGAAGAGGCAGTCATGGAAAAACGCCACCGAAAACGGATTCAAGGTCGGAACTTATGAGGAACTTCTTCCAACAGCCGATGTTGTCGGAAACCTTACGCCGGACAAGCAGCACCATGGTGTAGTCGTTAACCTGATGAAGTATATGAAGAAGGGTTCAGCTCTGTGGTATTCACACGGATTCAACATGATTGAAGAAGGTGAAGAAATCCGCGACGACATCACTGTATTCCTTATGGCACCGAAAGGACCGGGAACAGAAGTCCGCAACGAATATGTCCGTGGATTCGGAGTACCAGAATTGATAGCAGTCCATCCTGCACACGACCCTGAAGGAAAGGGTATGGCTCTTGCAAAGGCTCTCGCATGTGCAGAACGCGGTGAGACAGCCGGTGTCCTTGAAAGCTCATTCATCGCCGAAGTAAAGAGCGACCTCATGGGCGAGCAGACAATCCTCTGCGGACTCCTCCAGGCAGGAACAATCCTTTCTTATGACAAGATGGTTCAGAACGGAATCTCTTCCGGATATGCAGTAAAACTCTTGATGCACGGATGGAACGTAATTTCCGAAGCACTCAAGTGGGGTGGAATCAGCAACATGATGGACCGCCTTTCAAATCCTGCAAAAATCCGCGCAAACGAGCTTTCCCTTGAGCTTAAGAAGATTATGACACCTTTGTTCCAGAAGCACATGGACGACATCATCAGCGGAGAGTTCTCTTCAACAATGATGAAGGACTGGGCAAACGGAGACAAGAACCTTCTTGAATGGCGCGAAAGCTATGCAAAGATTCCATTCGAGACGGAACCTGAGGGAACTGAGGAAATCAGCGAGCAGGAATATTTCGACAAGGGAATCCTTCTGGTTGCATTCGTCAAGGCTGGATGCGAACTTGCATTCGAGACCATGGTTGACACAGGAATCAAGCCGGAGAGCGCATACTACGAGTCACTCCACGAGGTTCCGCTGATTGCAAACCTGATTGACCGCCGCCGCCTCTATGAGATGAACAAGGTCATTTCAGACACTGCAGAATACGGATGCTACCTCTTCGCACGCGCATGTGTTCCTCTTCTTGGAGATTTCATGAAGAATTCCGTAACTACGGCAGACATCGGAAAGGGACTGGACGTTAAGACCAACGCCGTTCCGAACAAGACTCTGGTTCTGGTTAACGAAGCAATCCGCAACCACCCGATTGAAACTGTCGGAAAGAAGCTCCGTGCATACATGACAAGCATGAAGCCGATTGACACTGCAAAATAATTTTTACGGTCCGTGAATTTTGAAAGCGGAATCCATCTTTTCGGTGGGTTCCGCTTTTTTTATGGCTTGTTTTTATAATCCGTTTTTATGATTTCTGCGGAAGATTTTATGCCTTGAAACTGTCAAGTCCGCTGAAATCCAAAGTGGCGAAATAGTCGTCGATTGTTTCCGGGCGGCGAATCTGCATTACGCTTCCGTCAGTGCGCAAAAGAAGTTCTCCTGCGCGAAGCTTTCCGTTGTAGTTGAAGCCCATTGAGCGACCGTGTGCACCGGCGTCGTGGATAATCAAAAGGTCCCCGTCATCGATTTTTGGAAGCTCCCTCTGAACCGCAAATTTGTCGCAGTTTTCGCAGAGACTTCCCGTAACGTCGTAAACATGGTCTTTCGGAAGATTTTCTTTTCCGCTCACCTGAACCTCGTGGTATGCTCCGTACATTCCGGGCCTCATCAAATCTGCCATGGAAGCGTCACAGCCGATGTATTCCCTGTAGATGTGCTTCTGGTGGATTGCCTTAGTTACAAGCCAGCCGTATGGACCCGTAATCGGTCGTCCGCACTCAAAGCAGATTTCCATCGGATCAAGACCTGCTGGAACAATCATATCGTCGTAAAGCTTACGGATGTTTTTTGCAACATAGTCCAAATCGACTTTTTTCTGTCCGGGTCTGTATGGGATTCCGACACCGCCGCCCAAATCAACGAACTCAATGTTCACTCCGGCTTCCTTCTGAACTTCAAGCACAAGCTCAAAGACGATTTTCGCAGTGTCAACAAAAAAGTCAGGGTTCAGCTCGTTGGAAGCGACCATAGTGTGAAGACCGAAATGCTTTACTCCCTCGGCCTTGCAGATTTTGTATCCTTCAATCATCTGTTCGCGCGTGAGACCGTATTTTGCCTCCTCGGGTTTTCCGATGATTGCGTTTCCTCCTTCCTTCAACGGACCCGGGTTGTAGCGGAAGCAGATTGTGTCCGGCATTTTACCGCCAAGCGCATCCTTCAAAAACGGAATGTGCGTGATGTCGTCCAGATTGATTATTGCCCCGAGTTTTTCGGCGGTCTGGAATTCATGTGCCGGAGTGTCGTGGCTCGTGAACATGATTCTGTGCCCGGTGATTGAACTTTTTTCGCTCAAAATCAGTTCGGGGAGAGAAGAGCAGTCCGCACCGCAATCCTCTGATTCAAGGATTTTAAGGATGTAAGGATTCGGAAGCGCCTTGACCGCAAAGTATTCCCTGAATTTCGGGAAGATGGAAAAAGCGCCCTTAAAATACTTCATGTTGTCGCGGATTCCCTTTTCGTCATAAATATAGAACGGCGTGGGATATTTTTTCGTAAGCTCTACAAGCTGGTCGTGTGTTAATGGAAATGTATTCATAATGGCTGGATTATACCACAAAAAAATGATTTACATCTATACAAATCCGGGCGCTATGTTAAAATGGAAGAAATCATGTTCAGGAGAAAGCCATGAAACCAAGGGTTCCCGTTTTTGCATTTGCAATACTGTTGACCGCATCCCTTCCTGCCACCGCCCAGAATCTTGGAGACAGGTGCTACAAAGAAGTCACCGTTGACGGCGAAACTTTGTACAAGTGGGTGGATTATGCAGGCTTCACCGAATATGATATAAACGGAAAAGAAATCCACGGCAAATATTCCGATGACACTGAGTATTGGTATGAGTATGATGCCAAGGGGAATCGAATCCACGAAAAAGCTTTCTCTGGTTCTGAATGTTGGTTCGAGTATGATGCCAATGGAAAGGAAATCTACGGCAAATATTCCAATGGCTATGAGTATTGGTACGAATACGATGCCAAGGGAAAAGAAATCCACCGCAAGATTTCCGATGGCTATGAGTGCTGGTACGAGTACGATGCCAAGGGAAACCAAATCCACTACAAGGATTCCAATGGCTATGAGTATTGGTATGAATACGATGCCAATGGAAATGAAATCCACAGCAAAGCTTCCTCTGGTTTAGAGATTTGGTATGAGTACGATGCCAAGGGAAATCAAATCCACTACAAGGATTCCAATGGCTATGAGAGCTGGTACGAGTACGATGCCAGGGGAAATATAATCCACTACAAAAATTCCGATGACTCTGAATATTGGTGCGAGTATGACTTTTATTCAAACGGTAACATGAAAACATGCAGGTACTATAAGAGGTTCTAGCCACAAGCCATTAAAAGATGCCCTGGTCTCACTGACATGTGTGCGGAGCTTTCTTGTGTATGATAGAAACAATGCTACAGGAATTATAAGGCTCAAATTGTGCAAAAAATATGGCAACCCGCTCCTGTCTAATTAATTATCCTTATTTGGACGACATCCGGACGTTCCCCCCCGCGCCCACATGGCGGTCCCCGGCATACGCATGCCGTACCGGCTTTCCGGGGTTCCGGTCGCGAGGCTCCCTACATTGCTCCGCAAGCCGCCCGCGGCCCCCTCCAATCCGGCGTGCCGACCACCGGGCCCCTGCCTGACAGTCCGCCGCGCGTGTGGTGGACGTGGGGAGCCGCCGCATGATGGCTAAAAACATAAAAAAAATTTGGTCCGGGTGTTGACAAAAAAGCGGGTTGGTGATAACATCTCTACTTGTCGCCACAGCAGAAAGGCGGCGCGGCTATTTGACAGCGAAGGGACGGAAGGAAGACGAAAAGAGGGACGGTGCGACAGAGAAAAACAGGAGAGCTTCTGGCCTACGGGCCAAGAGTATACATGATGGAGAGTTCGATCCTGGCTCAGAACGAACGCTGGCGGCGCGTCTTAAGCATGCAAGTCGGGCGGGATTCCCCAGCTTGCTGGGGATGAGAGCGG
>JAEEGL011629472.1_pt1 | contig 11237 bp, 7 predicted proteins | sample 9134231 | NCBI WGS metagenome assembly JAEEGL01 (sample SAMN16246548, study PRJNA631951) | gut metagenome | biome: gut microbiome; feature: rumen; material: fiber-attached | host: Bos | place: Iran: Karaj | collected 2018-10
CTACAGCGTCCTCTACGAAAAGATTCGCATACTGGAAGCTGTCGGGAACCCGCCGCCTAAAGATGTCATTCCTATAACCCTGGAAGAAGCGATGCTTGTCCTCAAGGAACAGTACGGCACTACATTAGAAAAAGTTGTGGAAGAATGTGCCGGAGCGATAAAAGAAGTGAACGAATACCTATAAGCCATGAAATACTGTACAAATTGTGGAGCCCAGCTCAGCGACGACGCCAAATTCTGCTCTGTCTGCGGAACAAGACAGGAGGCCCCGAAAGCACCTGCATCGCCAAAGCCAAAAGCGGCACCTAAAAAACCGGTGAACAACAATCCGGGCTATCAGCAGAACACAGAAACCAGAAAACCTGAAGGCCCTCAGGAAGATTTCTTTACAGCATCAGACACCGAAGGAGAGGTTGTGCTCTCTTCCTGGGAAAATAACGATGCACAGCCGCCACAACAGCAGGCCCAGACAAGACAACAGCAATACGCCGCACCGCCAAGAACCGCTGCCACCCAGCAGAGAACAACCGTTCCTCCGCAGCAGCAGAGAGCGACCGTTCCGCCACAGCAACAGAGAGCGACTGTTCCGCCACAGCAACAGAGAGCGACTGTTCCACCGCAACAGCAACCGAAGAAAAGAGGCTTTCTGGGCTGGCTCGTTATAATTTTGCTGGTTATAATAACACTGTATTATCTAGCTCAGATTCTGGGAGGATGCAAGAATATCAATCTTCCGCCAGATCCCGGAACTCCTGTGCCACAGCCTCACGAAGGAGTTTTCGTGTGCGGGAACGATACGCTGTTTTTCAATGGAGACGGGAAAACCGTAAGCTGGCATCTGGCCGAAGACGGCAGCAATGTTCCGGACGGCGTAAAAGAACTGGGTACAAAAGGCTCGGGAACCTATGCCTTTTTGTTCTCACACGGAAAGGTCAGATACGATGTAGCGGAAGACCTGTTAATTCACTTGGATTCATCCCACAACACCACCTTTATCTTAAACAGGCCAATATCCGACACCTTGATCGCATTTATCGCCGAGAAAGGGAGTATTGTCCAGTTTATCAAGACTTGCACCCAGCAGCCCGCACCCGGCAACTAGCTAGCTTACAGTATATTATAAAATCTCCTATATGCATTTCTACATATAGGAGATTTTGTATTTAGCTGCTTGTCAGCAACTTGCAGGTCACGGCCGAACTAGCCCTTCATTGCCTTTTCAACTTCCTTCACGGTGATTGGAAGTCTCTTGGATCCGAGCAGGCGGTTGCCGGTCTTGGTGATCAGCACATCGTCCTCCAGACGGATGCCGCCGAAGTTGTAGTAATCCTTCAGCTTGCCGAAGTTGATGAACTGGGCGTTGATCTTCTCGGCCTTCCACTTCTCTATCAGAGCTGGAATGAAGTAGATGCCTGGCTCGTCTGTAATTACGTTGCCTTCAACCAGTTTGCGGGCCATTCGGAGACTGCCGTAACCGAACTTCTTGCTACGCTTTGCAGCACTGCCGTAGCCCACATAGTCTTCTCCGTAATTCTCCATATCGTGGACATCGAGACCCATGTTGTGGCCAAGGCCGTGAGGCATGAACAGTGCAGGAGCGCCGGCTTCAACAGCCTCGTCGATGTCTCCCTTCATAAGTCCGAGAGCTTTAAGTCTCTCTGCAAACAGCCTGTAAACAGCAACGTGAACATCGAAGTAAGCAACGCCAGGCTTTGCCAGCTGGAGAGCCAGGTTATTGGCGTCGCATACAATCTGGTAGATCTCTTTCTGCTTTGTGGTGAACGTGCCGCTGCAAGGAATCGTGCGGGTGAAGTCAGAGCAGTAATTGTTGTTGTTCTCGGCACCTGCGTCAACGGTCAGAAGCCTGCCCTTGGTGATGATTCCGCTATGGTCGTGGTTATGGAGAGTCTCGCCGTGCTGGGAGAGAATGGTGGCAAAGGAAACCCCGGCACCGTTGCTCATCGCGATACCGTCCATCATTCCCGCCAGAGTCTGTTCAGCAACGCCAGGCTTGCAGTTCTGCATTACAAAGTAGTGCATTGCATAACCTATGTCACAAGCGTGGTCTATCTCGGCGATTTCATATTTATCTTTTACAATTCTCTGGGAAACTATGGCTTTGATGAGGTTCACAGATTCGTTTTTCTTTAATGCTGCTGCGGGAATACCGAGCATTTCGCTCAGCCAAAGTTTTACCTGATATCTGTAAGGGTTGATAAAGTGAATCTTCCTTCCGGCCTTAAGCGCAGCCTTGATATACTTAGGAAGGTCTGAAAGGCTCTTGGTCTTCTTGACCCCTACTTCAGCCGCTTTTTCGGCTACGGATTTCTGCGGACCCATCCAGATGATATCGTCTATGGAAACATCGTTGCCGAAGATGATTTCATCGTTCTTGTCCACATCTATCACGCCGGCAAAATCTGGATCGCTGATGCCGAAGAAATAAAGGAAAGTGCTGTCCTGACGGAACTTGTAGCAGTTGTCCTTGTAATTTGCTGGAGCCTCGCTGTTGCCAGGCAGAAGAATTACGCCGCTTTCTACATCCTTTGCAAGAAGCTGTCTTCTTGTCTGATAAACTTTCTTTGGAAACATAATATACTGGTTTTAGAATTATCTTTTCTCCGCGATTGGACATTTAAAGTTAAGAAAACTTTGCAGCAAGAGCAAATAAGAAAGGCAGCCAATGCTGCATCTTGCCAACAAAAAACGGCCAGATATTAACCGGCCGTTTTTAACTGTTTCATCAAGGAGATATCTCTCTATTACATAGGGCTGGATTTCTTGTAGAATCCGGCTACCTTTGAAGGAACGATAGGACCCTGGAACTTGCGTACAGTGCCTGAAGTTGGGGTAAAGATCACGTCAGCAATATTTCCGGAGCTTGCCCTCATTGTAATCTGATATTTGCCCTGAATGTGTCTTCCCTGAACGTTGAAACTCATCTTGAGGTTTCCTTTTTTGTCGATTTTCTTGTCAAAATCCTTAATCTCTGCTACAAGTGTACGGCTGTCACCGCAAACTCTTGTACCCTGAGCATAAAAAGCGGTCTTTTCGTAAGAAATGAATATACCGTTGTCTGTAAGCTGATTGTCTATTCCGTCTCCATCTATGTAGGAGGTCGGAACAATGGCCCAATCATTCTCCTCAATAGCCTTGAGAGCTGTCTCGTTGAGAGCCTTGGCCTGGGCAGCTTTTTCTTCTTTGCTCAGCTTCTGTGCAAATGTTGGAAGAGCAACCATCAATGCAACTGCAAGAATCAAAAATCTTTTCATCGTTTTATAGTTTTAATAGTTAAATTCTCGTGCAAATATACACAAATCTTAAAACTTGTTCAACAAATACCGTTCCACACTGCAAATAAAAAAAGGGCCAGCAAAAACCAGCCCTTTTTATTATCGGAAGTTATTGCAATATCTTTAAGGATATTATGCAACAGCTATCCCCGTCTTACAATGACGACCACTGAGTTACACCGCTAACAGGAGTAGCTGTTCTGTAGCCCCTGAAGAAATGCATGTAAACTCTTCCGAGATATGCATTCCAGTAGTCGGAATACTTAACCATTGTTCCCTTTGAGTTCATCACCATAAGATCGTTGCCGCTTTCGTCAAGTATCCTGTAGTTCAGCCTCTGGTAAATATAGTTACTGCCGGCAGGGCCACCTTTGTAGTGGAAAATCACAGTTGTCCTCTCGGTTGCCTCGCCAAATCCTACAGGCTCGCCGATGTTGATCCAAGGATCGTCAGCAGCGGCATCCTGTCTCCTGTACATGTACTGGAGCTTTCCAGGATAAGGAACACCAGGAGACTCGTACAGCAAGTTCACGAACATAACCTTTGCCACTGAGTCTGTTTTAAAATCAGCCACGGATCCTGCAATTCCTCTATCGTCCCAGTAAGGATACTGGTTGTCGATAACGATAGGATCGGCATTCAGATCGTGTATAATCACGTTCTGCTTCTTCTTTTCAAGTTTAACGTTCCTGTCGTAAATAACTTCGCCCTTTCTCATGAGCTTGATATTCACATTACCTTCCTTTACTCCGAAGAATTTGCCTACGTCCATGCTAGGAACTCCATTGTAAACGGCAAGGCTTCCGCCGCCGTCCTTTGAAGAGTAGAGAACATCGTTTACATAAACGGAATCGATGGAATTTGCTGTATTATTAACTACAGGCTCCATATAGTGGAGCTGGAACTCTGCGCCCTCGAACTCATCCATAGGAAACCACAACTCATGCTTTTTGCAAGAACCCAGAACAAGGAGAGCAGCAAATGCTATAATTAAAAATCTAAATTTTTTCATAATCTCAAACTATTAATAGTGAACAGATTCTGGGTAATCTCCAGGATAGGCGAACCATGGAATGGAGATGTGGTAGTTCTTGTACTTGTATCCGCCGTTTCCGTCAGGGATAAGTCCAGGAATAGGCTTCAGGGCGGCCAGAGCCGGTCTGTTCCACATGAACTCGGAGTTATAACGAGGAGCGATACGATATGCAGGAGAACCCTCATTGTCTGTATCCCAGTAACCAGGGCCCCTTCTTCCTTCAACGTCAGCTGGAGCAAGATAGAATCCCTTGTAAACCTTGGTGGCGTCTTCGTCCCACTTCTGGTTCACATGGTCTTTCTCCCATCCGTTGCCCAGTGTTGGATATTCTCCGGTGTAGTCGAGGTCATAGTGATACTTCCTGAGGTCAACCCAAGCTTCAGCTGCTCCCCAAGGCCACAAGTGAACATATTTCTGCATCATAATGTGGCTCAGAGTAAGTGTGCTTGCAGTAATGCCGGCTACATATGGACCGTTCAGGTACTCCTGTGCAAGTTCGTTGAACAGCTTGACGGTAATGAAGTCTCCGCCAGGGCGGGCACCGCCTGTTTCCCACCACCATACAGGATTGCCATCCTCGTCCTTTCTCTGCACGATATTGCCTTTCTCGTCTTTTACATCCTTGCCGGCCGCGTCAATTTCAGGCATCGGATCGCCTTGCTTAGGAGATCCAGGTACCAGGTACTTGGCCGTGAATTCCATATCGAGTTCGATACCCTTCTTCCAGCATGCCAGCGCATTGGCCTTGTCGCCCATGTACCAGTAAGCCTCGGCCATCTCGAACTGGATCTCTCCGGCAGTCATAACAACAACCGGTGCATCGTTGCGGAAGAGCCAGCGTCCGTCACCGTCAATGGCGGTATTGCCGTAGTCGTTTCTTCCGTAAACAGAAGGGGCGTTCCATCCCTGGTATCCTGATCTTGAGTTGAACACTGATCCGCCGAAGTACTGATATGCAAGCTTTACGGAGTCTTTTATATCAATATTCCTGTAGTCGTTAGGAGTCCTTTTTGCCCAGTTTGCCTTTGTCTGGCTGCCATACATGGTTCTAGGGGCGAGCTTTGCCACAACTCTAGGATCGAAGTGTCCAGGGAGCTCTACCATAGTGTCGGCGATAATCTGGTTAGGATTCAGTTCATAAGGATAGTACTCTGCACGGTGGTCTTCCTTGCCAGTTACCACGAGATCGCCAGTTGCATGGTCATACAACGGAACTGTACCAGTCATTATCTTCACGATGAAATCGCTCTGATAGTAGTTGAGAGACAGGTTGCCTCTGTGAACACCCCAGAAGTTGTTGTATGAGTTGTACCTTGCATCAGCTCCGCCTCCGAGGGTAGGAATCAGGTAGTTGTCGTCGTTCACCTGCATTGCGAGCTTTCCGTGGGCGATAAGGTCATTTGCATACTTGGATACGAAGTCGCTCTTGCGAGTCAGGGATGCCAGGTTGCGGCAGATTATGCCGTGGCCAAACTGTATCCACTTTTTCTTGTCGCCTTTGTATATGTTCTCATACTGAGACCAGATTCCGCCGTAAACGGTTGCGTCTGCCCTCTCAAGGTAATCGATACCTCTCTGAGCCCAAGTGCGGATGGAGTCATAGATCAAATCCTGGTAGTCATAGTCGTGAGACAGTCTGCCCGGCTCATAAGCCTGACGCAGAGGCATCTCGACATATTCCTTAGTGGTAGCATCCCAGGAATGAGCCTTGAGGATCCAGCCGATGCCGGCCATAGTCCACCTCTCGTTTTCGGTGGCGTAGTTGATCAGGTTCTCGAGGTTTTTACCAAGCAGCCAGTAGTTAAGCCTCCACATTTCACCTGCAGCGTCTGCAGAAGAATATGCGTAGTGGTTAGCAAAGCCTGTGTAGGAAGTTGTACCGAACATCTGGCTCAGAGGACCTGTAGCCCTGATGTCCCAGTACACGTTACCCATCCATTGCTCAATGCCAGGAAGGTAGTGGTAGTCCATAACCTGTTCCTCGTCCGGCGCGTCAACGTTCTTGTTAACGTCCAGATAATGGTCGCAACCTGTCAAGAAAAGTCCAAGGGTTGCAATGAGAATTATAGTATATATCTTTTTCATATTCCTTGCAGATTAGAAGGTTAAGTTGACACCTATAGACATGCTCCTAGGAGTAGGAACTCCCCAGGCATCAATTCCGATACCGCCAGTACCGCCGAGTGACGCGGAGTTGGAGTTACCGACAGCGTCAACGCCGGAGTAGTTGGTCAGGGTGAACAGGTCGTTTGCGCTTACCCAGATGCTTGCATTCTGAAGCAGGTTGTGGGTTGCGCTCTTGAGCCAGTTGGTAGGAATTCTGTACTGGAGCCTGATTTCCTTCATACGCATCCAGTTGACATGATGCTCAAGCCAGTCGTGGTCGGAACCGCCGTATATGGAAATACCATAGTTCTTGAAGTCCACTACAATGTTGTTAGGGGTAGGGTTGTCGGAGTTCTCGTGTCCGTCCTTAAGAACGCCGCGGAAGACGAACTGGTTCATGTTACGCAGGGTAACGGACTCTTCACTGGTACCGTTGCCCATCATGGCTCTCTTGGTGCCGTTCACTACGGTTGCGCCGAAACGGCCGTCGAGCAGCATGCTCAGACGGAAGTTGCCCCAAGAAAGTGAAGAGGTAATACCCCACTTCAGCTTAGGGTTACGGTCGCCCATGTATGACCAGTCTGTTACGGTGTAAGGATAACCGGTTGTAGGGTTGATCAGGATCTGGCCCTTGTCGTTGCGCTCGTAGTCGCGGCCGGTCATGGAGAATACAGGATATCCAACCTTGATACCGTTACGCAGGTTGCCTGACAGCCAGGTGTATGCGTTGTAGTACTCGGTCACGTTCTCAGGCAGATAGGTTACCTTGGAATCGTTGTGGTCCAAGTTCAGACCTACGTTCCATCTCCAGCCTGAAGAGGTGCGGAGAATGTCGCCGTCGATGTGGAACTCCCAGCCCCAAGTCTTGAATGTACCCACGTTCATGTTATTCAACACGAATCCGGTAGCGTAAGACAGACGGAAGTTCTCGATGTACTCGTTCTTGCACTTTCTCCAGAAGTAGGAGAAGTCCATGTTTACTCTGTCGTTGAACAGACGTGCCTCGAATCCAACTTCGGTCTCGTCGTTCATCTCAGGCTTCAGGGTTTCGTTAGGGCCGGTGTAGCCGTAGCCGAAACCGCCGCCGATAACCTCGTTGAGTCCAAGAGCAGGATAGATGGCATTAGGAGATGCATCCTTACCTACCTCGGCGAATGAAGCGCGGAGTTTCAAGTATGAAAGAATGTCGTTGTTCTTCAGGAACGGAAGCTCAGTTGCAATGAAGGAAGCCTCGATTGCAGGATAGAAGTATGAGCGGTTGTTCTTAGGAAGAGTGGAAGACCAGTCGTTACGTCCACGGAAGTTCAAGAATGCCATGTTCTTCCAGCCGAGCTCAATGGCTCCGGAAATAGCCTGGATCCTTCTCTTGGTGTTGGTGGTCCTGGAAACCTTGGTGTCATCGTCGCAGTTGGCCATCGCGTAGAAGTCTATTACATAGAACTTGGAGCCGTAGAGGGAGATGCCCTCTCTGCCGTTCTCCTGCTGGTGGTAACCGGCCTGAACCCTGAAGTTGAAGTCGCCCCAGGTGTTGTTGTAGCCTGCCAGGATGTTCATGGACTTGTCCACGAGGTCATTCTTTGCGATGTTGACACCGCCGCCCTGGCCGTAGGAACCGCTGGCGCGGTCTGCATAGTAAGGATGGTAGAAGTTCTCGTACTTGGACTTGGAAGCATCCCAACCCATTCTTGCGGTGATGAAGGTGTTCTTGGTAGGAGTTACGTTCACTGCCAAAGTGGTGATGAAACGCTTGCTCTCGTCGTAGTTCTTGTTCTTGTACAGGTCGTACAGAGGGTTCAGAAGGTCAGTGTCCTGATACAGGATAGGGAGTTTCATCTGAACTCCGTCCGGATCCAGGTACTCTGCCATGTTGTCTACAATAGGCCACTGGTGCGCTCTGCGGAACACGCCGTAGATACCCTTGCGCGCCTTGGTGTTGGTGGTTTCTGTGTAAGCCATCATAGACTCGAAGTTCAGCCACTTGGTTACCTCGGCTCTTCCTGACAGGGAGATGTTCAGACGGGTGTAGTCTGTGGTCTTTACGGTTCCCTTCTGGTCCAGATAGGAAACAGCACCGCGGACGGTGATCTTGTCTGTACCGCCTTCAACTGCCACGTTGTGAGTGTGTGAGAAACCGGTCTGAAGCAGAGCCCTTACGTTGTCGTAAAGTTTGATGCCTTCAGGATAGCGGCCTCCGAAGTAGCTGGAGTTGTAGAAGTTGGTTATACCTCTGGCACCGTTTGCATACTCCTTCTGCATCTCAGGGAAGCCGTAGCTCTTTGACCAGGTCAGCTGGTTGCTGTAAGTGATCTTGCCTGCGCCCTTGGAACCCTTCTTGGTTGTGATGACGATAGCTCCATTGGCTGCATCTGATCCGTAAAGCACTGCGGCTGCAGCACCCTTCAGGATGGTCATGCTCTCGATGTCCTCAGGGTTGAGGTCATTTCCTCTGGAGGAGAAGTCGTATGACAGGGTGGATACCTCATCGTCAACGGCAAATCCCTGGTTAGGGTTGAAGGTGTTGTTGTTCATTGGCACACCGTCGATAACGTACAGTGGCTGGTTGTTTCCGGATACAGAGGTTACGGAACGGAGGATAACGTTGGTTGAAGCACCAGGCGCACCACCTGTCGAGGTAACTGTGATACCGGCTACACGGCCCTGGAGTGCGGATACGAAGGCGTCACGTCCAGACTCCTGGATATCGGTTGCCTTCACGTTCTGCACGGCGGAACCCACAGAACGCTGAACACGCTTCTGGCCGTACTCTGCTGTGATCACAACATCGCCCAGCACGTTGGCGTCGTCTCTGAGGACTGCGTTAACTACACTCTTGTTGTTTACGGGAATCTCGAGATTTCCATATCCAACTGAAGAGAACACAAGTGTTGCATTTCCCGCACACTTGAGAGAGTAGCGGCCGTCGGCATCGGAACTGGTACCGGTCTTAGGGCTGCCTTTTACATAGATGCTGGCACCCGGTATCGCCTCACCATTCTGATCGGTGACTCTACCGCTGACATTTACGTTCTGAGCAAAGATCTGACCTATAGACAGCATGGCTGCCATAAGGAAAGCTATACCCAGGCGGAAATGCCTGTTAGTTTTTCTTTGATTGAACATAGTTAATTTTTTAGTTGGTTATAGTGTTTTAAAGGATTCTCCTATAACAATCTTTTGTTTTTTGCCTTTTTCGTTTTATTTTGGGCAAAAATGCACAAACGCAAATATATCTGTTTTTTGCTAAAAATCCTAATTTAAGATGCAAAAAACGCAATTTTTGTTGCAAAGGCAGCTTCCCGGACTTGTCAAAAAAGCCCTGTAAAGAAAACCACTAAAACGCATATTGGGTGCGTCTGACATCTCCCGAAAACCACCAAGACTAAGATACTCTCCTGATTTTGTGGCCCTTATAGGCATACCACAGTATAACCAGGAAGCACGGCAGGGCAATCAGGTAGGCATACTGTATGGCTTTTGCCGGCTCAAATCCGGCAGAACCCTGCAGATAGTCCTTCAGAAGGCCGAAAAGGAACGGAATCACAGCTCCGCCGAAGATAGTCACAACCAGCAAGGCCGCTCCCTTCTTGGTGAACTTGCCCAGATCAGCCATTGCCAGAGGCCAGATAGCCGGCCACATCAGTGAGCAGGCCAGAGCCATCGTGAACAGTACCCAAACTGAATACTTGGCGTGCTCAGGCATCAGCACCGCCATCAGGAAGGCGCAGATGGTGCCCAGCACTCCCAGCCAGGAGCAGATCTTCAGGGCCGTTGCCTGAGAGAGAACTTTCGGGATAAACAATATACCTATTATATAACCTATGGTCATCCCGATAGAAGGAAGCCAAGGATAGAGTTCCGGATTAGGCAGGTTCAGGGTGTTGGCCAAATCTACAGGTGTCTGCAGGGCCAGCGTCTCAACTCCTACATATAAGAATAGTGTCAGACAGCCGTAAACCAGATGAGGGAACTGCCAGATTGAAGTCTTGTTTGCGGCGTACGGGCAGTCTTCCTCGTGTCCTTCCTCTTCTCCCTTTGCCTTGATCTCCTCCAGCGGAGCGAACAGAACCAGGATTCCGAGGATAAAGAATATTGCTGCAATAATGTAGAAAGGCTTGATAATGTCTTCTATCTGCACGTCCTTGATGCCCTTGCCTATGAGCCAGGCCAGGAAAATGGTGGCAATCGGATAGGCCAGCTTGTTGCAGATACCCATTATGCTTATTCTCTTGGCGCCGCTTTCAAGCGGTCCGAGAATGGTGATGTACGGATTGATGGCTGCCTGCAGAACCGTATTGCCCAGTCCGCTGATAAAAGAAGCAACCAGGAACAGGATAAGGCACTTGGTCCTCACTCCGGCGGAAACGGCCGCTCCGTCCATATTGGCAACGGCTATCTTTGCAGGCCATACGAAAAGCAGGAACGCTATCGTGAAAATCAAAAAGGCCAGAGCCATAGTCTTCTTGTAACCGATTTTCTTGATGATGCTTCCAGCCGGATAACCGAAAATCAGGAAAGCCGAGAAGGTTACAAAAACAATCAGGTAGGAAGCCGCTCCCGAAACGTTCAGAGAACCCTGGAGCAGAGGAATCAGATACCCGTTAAGTCCGAGGGCGAATCCAACGGCAAAGAACATGAAGCCGATGCATGCCAACGGCACTACAAAATTTTTCTTCTGACTTTGAGTCATATCTTAAAATATTTATTGGTTTGTCTTGTCTATTTTCAGCGACACTATCCTTTCCAGAAACTCCCTGCTTTTGGCGGAAGGTATTATGCGGGCCCCCACAGGCAGGGCGAAAAGC
>JAEEGL014548654.1_pt1 | contig 11237 bp, 13 predicted proteins | sample 9134231 | NCBI WGS metagenome assembly JAEEGL01 (sample SAMN16246548, study PRJNA631951) | gut metagenome | biome: gut microbiome; feature: rumen; material: fiber-attached | host: Bos | place: Iran: Karaj | collected 2018-10
AAAATCTGCGTTAACAGATTTTCCTTTCTTTTTTACCTGGCGGCTCCGAAGTCCGCAAAGGGATAGAGTACGAACACGCCCTTGGAGAGGATGTTATCCCGACTGAAGGGTCCGTAATAACGGGAATCCATGGAAACCAGGCGGTTGTCTCCGAGGCAGAAGTATTCATCTTCACCCAGGATGTAGGTGAAGTTCTTGGTGAACAGGCCGTCCGTTGTCCTTTCGATCTGCTGAGCAACGTAATCACTGTCCAGGAACGGTTCTTCAACCAGCTGACCATTGACGTAGAGCTTGCTGTTTTCATAGCGGATCGTCTCATTGGGCAAACCGACGACCCTCTTGATCAGGTTTTCTTCCTTGGAGTCAAGATCGATGACGACGATGTCAAAACGCTCGATCTCCTGAAGATTTCTGGCGATGATGCTGGAGAAACCGATGGATCCGTCATGAACCTCGGGATGCATGGAAGTACCCTTGACGACGACCGGCTTGAAGAACCAGTTGGTCACCATCAGGCAGACCACGCAGGTGATGAAAACCGTCCAGATGGTATCCTTGATGTCATCCCATCTCAACATCAGCCAGACTATGACTACGGCCAGTTTATCCTTGATCGTTTCCTTCATATCTCTCTTACGCGCACTCCTGTTTTTTTATTATATCAGTTAGAACAGAAAAAGAAAAGCGTGCAGCAGATCTGCACACTTGCATGTTTTAACGCTTTTCTTCGATACGGCTGGCTTTTCCAGAACGTCCGCGCAGGTAATATAACTTGCTTCTTCTGACCTTGCCATGGCGTACCAGTTCGATCCTGTCAATGATCGGGGAATTTACAGGGAAGGTTCTTTCAACGCCTACACCGTTTGACATCTTACGAACGGTAAAGGTCTTGGCGATGCCTGTGCCTGTGGTTCCGATGACAACACCCTCAAAGTTCTGAATACGGGTCTTGTCACCTTCCTTGATTTTTACGTGTACTCTTACGGTTGAACCGGTACGAAAATCAGGAACATCATTGCGCAGCTGAGTTTTGGTAATCTCATTTAAGACTGATAATTTCATCTCTCTGCTCTCCTTTTCTCATGCATACGTGTCAATAGTTCATGAACACAAAACAAAATCAGCGGAACTATTCAAGCTTACGCTCGAATATATTAACACACCACAGAAAAGAATTCAACAGAAATTTCTCTGGTTAACTGTAATGTTTCAGACACTTTTCCACGATGTCCCAGAAACGGTCGACATCGATGTCAACGGCGACATGGACATTCGGCTTCTTCTTCTGCATGTTGAACAGGTCGCAGTTCGTCCGGCCATAGGACGGGCCTTTGTTGGTATCGACTTCACAATGACAGTGGTTCAGTTTCAGAATGCTTTCATCCAGCAGATAGGCAATGGTCACCGGATCATGCAGCGGTCCGCCGTCCCAGCCGAAGACCTGCTTCTGGTTCTTGTTGTAGAACTCCATCATATCCTTGAACAGCGTGGAAGCCGTATTGCCCAGGGCGTTCATCCGGTCGATGATGTTCTGGTAGCAGCTCACCTTTCTGGTGACGTCCAGCCCGCACATGATGATCGGCACGCCGCTGTTGAAGACGATGTCTGCAGCCTCCGGGTCAGCCACGATATTGAATTCGGCCGCCGGAGTGACGTTGCCGAAGCCGTAGGAGCCACCCATCAGGACGATCCTGTCGATCTTCTCGAGGATTCGGGGTTCCAGTCTCATGGCCATCGCAATGTTGGTCAGCGGTCCGGTTGGGCACAGGATGATCTTCTCATCGCTGTTCATCAGCGTATTGATGATGAAGCTTACCGCATGCAGCGGCCGGGCTTCCTTGTTGAGGGTTTCAAATACCGGACCGTCCAGTCCGCTTTCGCCATGGATGAAACCGGCATACATCGGTTCTCTGACCAGCGGCCGGGCATTTCCGGCATAGACATCGACGTCGATGTCCAAATGCTGAGTGACCTTGAGAGCGTTGTTGACGGTCTTGGCCAGGGTCTGGTTGCCAGCTACGACGGTAATGCCCAGCAGGTCAAGTTCGGGATTATTACCGGCCATCATGATGGCAACGGCATCATCATGACCGGGATCGCAGTCAAGAATCAGTTTCTTCTTCAGTGTTTTCATTTTCAAGTCTCATTTCCAGCCTGATGTCTTCAAGCATTCTTTCTTCTTCTTTGGTAAATTGGTGTTTCTCCAGCAGATCCGGTCTTCTTCTCAAAGTCTTCTTCAGACTCTCCTTAAGACGGAACTTGCGGATGTTTTCATGATGTCCGCTTAAGAGGACATCGGGAACGATCTTTCCTTCATAGTCGATCGGCCTGGTATATTGGGGGTATTCCAGAAGATTGTTTTCAAATGACTCATCAGTGCTGCTGTCATCAGCGATGACACCCCTTAACAGCCTTACGATCGCATCGGTCACGACCATCGAGCCCAGCTCCCCGCCGGTCAGAATGTAGTCACCGATGGAGATCTCCTCATCGACATATTCGGCTATCCGGGCATCATAGCCTTCATAGTGGCCGCACATGATGATGATATCATCCATTTTGGACAGTTCTCTGGCTTTTTTCTGACTGAAGGTCGTGCCGGAAGGTTCCATCAGAATGACATGGCTTTCCGGTTTTCTGACATATCTTAGGCAGTCCAGCAGCGGCTGACACATTAAAACCATGCCCTGGCCACCCCCGAAGGGATATTCATCGACCCGGGTATGCTTGTCATTGGTATGCTTGCGGAAGTCAACGATCTGGATGTCCACCAGATCCTTCAGCCGCGCCTTCTTGATGATCGAGGTATTCAGGAATCCGTCGAACATGTCCGGAAAAAGCGTCAGGATCGTTATCTTCATAGAAAACCCTCGATGAGGTTCACATCGATCCTCTTCTGATTGATGTCAACATTGCGGATGAAGGCATCAACATAAGGTACCAGAACTTCCCTTTCCTCATTGCGGATCCGTAAGACGGTCTGGTAGCCTTCCTCAACATCGCTCACCGTTCCGATGAAGCTGTTGTTGTTATAGACCTGACAGCCTTCCAGTTCAAAATAGTAGTATTCACCGATCGGCAGGATGTGAACGGCTTCCTTATTGATGTAGATGTCGCATTCCTTGTACTTCTCCACCAGGTTGATGTTTTCCAGGCCCTCAAAAAGAACCAGCAGCATCCCCTTGTGCTGACGCATGTTCTTGACGATGACGCTGTTGTACTTATTGTCCTTCTTAATGTAGAGTTCCTGCTGCTTCTTGAAGCGGATCTCCGGGAAATCCGTCAGACATTCCACTTTCAGTTCTCCCCGGATGCCGAAGGTATTTACGATGTGTCCTACTTTTACATATTCCATTTATTCATCACTGCCTATCTTTTCCGCACCAATTATACTACATTTACGGGCTAAGAAAAAGGATGCATAGCACATCCTCTTAGTATGATTCAAACTTGATGGTGATGCGTCTGTTGTCAAGTCTTGAACAGACGGACATCATCTGCCTGATGCTGCTGGCCATGCTTCCCTGCCGGCCGATCAGTCTGGCAATGTCTTCGCTCTTGGCGTAGACGTACAGAATGAGTTCATTCTCGTTAACGCTCTCCATGGTCTGGATCCGGACACTCTTGGGATCCTCAACCATCGGCATGACGATGTCAGATAAGGTCTTCTCGTAGTCTATCATTATTTCTTCAGTTCATGAAACTGCTTCATGATTCCCTTGCTTGAAAGAATGCTTCTGACAGTGTCAGTCGGCTGAGCACCGTTCTGGAGCCACTTGATGATGGCTTCATCCTTCAGGATGATCTCATTGCTGCGGGGATTGTAGAAACCTACTTCTTCAATGAAACGTCCGTCACGCGGAGCTCTGGAATCGGCTGCGACTATACGGTAACTAGGCTGCTTCTTGGCGCCCATTCTCTTTAAACGTAATTTAACCATAAAAATCTCCTTTTTTGTTTAACCTTTATAATATTACTCAGCAAACAATAAGCTGTCAAGCATTTTTGCTTAACAGCTTTGTTTTTTAGCGGAACATCCGGAAGCCGGCGCCCATCTGATTCATTACCTTCTTCATCCGCTCAAAGTTATTGAGCAGCTTGTTGACTTCGGCCACCGAGGTACCTGAGCCCTTGGCGATGCGGTTCTTGTGGGATGATCTCAGGGTCTCCGGATGACTTCTCTCATAAGGGGTCATCGATTGGATGATCGCCTTGGTCTTCTTCATCTGGGAATCGGCATCGGCGTCATTCATCATGTCGGCATACTGGTTGAAACCCGGCAGCATCTTCAATAGTCCGCTGATCGGTCCCAGTTTCTTCATCTGGTCCATCTGAACCAGCATGTCGTTGAGATCAAACTTGCCGGTCATCATCCGCTGAGCGGTCTTTTCCATCAGTTCCTCGTCCAGCTGAGCTTCGGCCTTTTCCACCAGGGTCTGCAGGTCGCCCATGCCCAGGATCCGCGAAGCCATGCGGTCCGGATAGAAGACATCGATGTCATCGATCTTCTCACCGTTACCGACGAACTTGACCGGTACGTCGGTGATGCTTCGGACGGATAAGACACCGCCGCCACGGGCATCGCCGTCAAACTTGGTGACGATCAGGCCGGTGATGTCCAGCAGTTCATCAAAGGTCCGGGCCACGTTGACGATGTCCTGACCGGTCATCGAATCAACAGTCAGTAAAATCTCATCCGGATGGAATTTCTTCTTCAGAACATCCAGTTCCTTCATCAGATCGTCATCAATGTGCAGACGGCCGGCGGTATCGATCAGTACGGTATCGTAGCCATTCTGCTGGGCATGATTGAGACCGGCTCTGACAGTATCGACGGCTGGGGTTTTCGGCCCCAGAGTGAAGACTTCGACACCGATCTGCTCACCCAGGGTCTGTAACTGTTCAATGGCAGCCGGACGGATGATGTCGCCGGCGATGATCAAAGGCTTACGGTTCTGCTTGTCCCTGATCAGCTTGGCGATCTTGGCAACAGATGTGGTTTTACCGGTACCCTGGAGACCGACGACCATGATCGTGGTGATGCCGGCGGTCCGGTAGTTGATCCCCGCTTCATTCTGTCCCAGGAGATTGATGATCTCCTGATTGACGATCTTATATACCTGCTGATCAGGATTCAGGGCCTGGGATACCTGGACCCCAATCATCTGTTCCCTGATGCTGTTGATGAATTTCTTGACGACTCCGTAGTTGACATCAGCTTCCAGTAAGGCGATCCTGACCTCTCTCAGCATTGCCTCCATGTTCTTTTCATTCAGCTGATCTTTTCCTGCAATATGTTTGAAGGCCGCAGTCAGTCTGTTGCTTAATGACTCAAATGCCATGCCAAACACCTCCTAACCATCTTATTGTATCACAACTGTTCTTTCTTTTTCATAAGTATTGCCAGCATTCCCAAATTACAATAAAATAGGGTTAGAAACAAGGAGATAAAAATAAATGGTAAGATTCTTTAAATGTCCGGTTTGCGGAAAGATCCTGATGGAAATCGAAAAGAGGCCCTGCCCGACCATGTGCTGCGGCAAGCCGATGGAAGAAATGACTCTGAACACCAGCGACGGTGCTTTTGAGAAGCACGTTCCGGTTGTTGAACAGGACGGCAACAAGGTCACCGTCAAGGTCGGAAGCGTTGCTCATCCGATGCTGGCTGCTCACTATATCACCTTCATCGCCCTGGAAACCAATAAGGGTCTGACGATCAGAAACCTGAACCCCGGTGAAGAGCCGAAGGCTGAATTCATTCTGGCTGATGACGAAAAGGTCATCATGGCTTATGAATACTGCAACCTGCACGGCCTGTGGGGCGGCAACTAATCCTTGATCATCTGTTAAGGGGTGAATACTCTTAAGGCAGTATTGCCCCCTTTTCTTTTAATTGTCTTTACAGGAGGTTTTATGAAAGATACAAGAAGAATCATCACAGCCCTCGTCATTCTGGCTGCCAGCCTGCTGCTGGGCCAGCTTACCGGCTTGAAGCTCGGTGAATTCCTGGGCAATGTCCGCTTTGACATCAATTCCCTGTTGAAGGTCATCGCCATCGTCGCTACCCTGATGGTGATCAAATACCTGCTGAAGCTGATATTGGCCAGCATTAAGGTCAACAACACCTTCATCACCCTGATCCGAAGCCTCATCGACTACGTCGCCGTCATTCTGGCCGTCGTCTGGTCCTTAAGGATCCTGGGTGCTGACATCAATGGCATCATTGCCGGCTTGGGAATCTTAGGCTTGATCATCGGCATGAGCGCTCAGGACATCATCAATGACCTGATGACCGGCATCTTCATGCTGTTTGAGCAGGAATACAAGGTCGGTGACATTATTGAAGTCAACGGCTTCACCGGGGAAGTAACCGAGATCGGCGTAAGAACAACGACCCTTACTGATAATGGCGGCAATGAAAAGATCTTCAACAACTCCGCCATGAAGAACATTCTGAACAAGTCATCCAACCGCAGCATCGCCGTTGTTGACATCACTCTGCCCAAGAGCGTCGATGTCAAGTCGGTAATTGAGGCGGATTACGGCGACATCATGTGCCTGGGTCTGCAGGAGATCGGCAGCGGACTCACCTTCCGCTTCATTAAGGACTGTGATGAAGGCAGCGTCTATGATGTGCGCCGCCAGATGAATCTGGAGATACTGGACGTTCTCAACAGGCTGGGAGTCATGTAGCATGGAATTCCGCCAATCCCCGGAATATCCGGGACTTCCCGATGAATTCAACCGGGATTACCGGGAAACACCCGTGAGTGAAAAGAAGAACAACAACCTGCTGAAGCTGCTGCTGGCCTTTGTCACGCTGACCTCAGTGGTCTTTCCTCTGACTGTCACTCACGGCCATTCCCACTCTCATCCGGAGATTCCCGATATACCTGACATACCCGATGTGCCAATCTGGGTCGATCCTGATCCGGAACCGCAGATTGTCGAATACAGCATCATCGGAAGATGGGAACTCGGAAATGAGTTTTATGAATTCTTTGAGGACGGAACCGGCTACTGGACCAATGGTAAGACCTTCATCCTGCTGGACTGGGTCAGGGAAGACAATGATTACCGCATCAGGGGTGAAGGCATCAGCGAATACGAACTGGGCAAATCGATGACCATTCAGAGACTTGATTTCCGGACGAGCTACGATGACGGTCTTAATCTGATGATGGTCTTCTACAGCTACTTCGAGGAAAGCGGTAACTACATTGGCAAGTTTGCCGAAAGCCCCCGGAGCTATGATCTGGATAACATCACTCCGTTACGTGGCAAGACCATTTCCGATATTCTTCCGGGTTTCTGGGAAACCATGGATTATGCCGAGAAAGTTGATGATGGCGGCTTTTACTACCTGTCATACATGGACTTCTCAGGAAGTAAGGCAACCTTTGATTTCGCCAGTCTGATCAGCGATCAGTATAAGCACTTTGAGGTTGGTTATGCTACCAGCAGCGACTATCCGAATGTAGAGGTGACCGTTGGTGAGGGAACCGAAATATTCATCCAGTTCACAGCTGGCAATCATTCCTACAGTACCCTGACCGAAAATGGTTTCCCCGTTTATTACTTCATTGACGAGGAAGGAGCCGGACTACTGGTACATGCGGTAACCAGCTGGGCCATCATGAGAAAAATGCAGGGAGCCGGCTAGAAGACAGATTAAAGGCGTGAGCTGATATCCATTGGGGTATCTGGCTTCACGCCTTTTTCTTTTATCAGAATAATTCCTCTTCTTCCAGTGCCGTGGTCGGATAGATCACGATGGTTTCGGTATCCTCAACAGCCTTATCCAGCAACGGCTGCCACTGGAAGAAGGATTCCTGCTTTTCCACCTTGAAGGGATGCGGTTTGGTTACCGGATTCTTCGGGGTGAAGATGGTACAGCAGTCCTCATACGGCAGAATGGATACCTCATAGGTTCCGATCTTCTCCGCCAGGGCGATGATCTCCAGCTTGTCGTAGGTGACGACCGGCCTGATGACGGGATATTCGCTTACCGCATTGATCACGGAGATGCTCTCCAGAGTCTGGGAAGCGACCTGACCGACGCTTTCACCATTGACCAGGGCCAGGCACTTGTTCTTTTCCGCAATCTTATTGGCGATGCGGTACATCATCCTGCGCATGATGGTGATGGCGTACTCCTCATCGCAGTTCTTATAGATGGCCAGCTGGGTCTCCGTAAACGGAACGACGTGCAGCTTGATCCTGCCCTGATATCCGGAAATGATTCTCGTCAGTTCCTTGACCTTGTTGAGGGCCTCTTGCGAAGTGTAGGGCATCGAGGCAAAGTGGATGCATTCGATCTCAACCCCTCTCTTCATCGTCAGATAACCGGCTACCGGGGAATCGATGCCGCCTGACATCATCAGCAGGGCCTTGCCGCCGACCCCGACCGGATAACCGCCGGCGCCGAGAATGGTCTCCGCCATGACATAGGTGGCCTGTTCCCTGATCTCCACGATCAGTTCGTAATCGGGATCATGGACGTCGACCTTCAGATGCTGCGGCCCGTAATTTCTCAATACTTCCGAGGCTACGGCCCGGTTGATCTCATCGGAATGGATCGGGAACTTCTTGTTGGCCCTCTTGGTGATGACCTTGAAGGTCCCCTGCTTTCCTTCCATGATCTGCCGGCCGGCCTTGATGATCTCGGGCATTTCGTTGGCAACCTTCAGCGTCGGCGCAAAGGATCTGATGCCGAAGACCTTGACCAGAATGTCGGCTACCGGACGGTAGTCTGTGCCGTTGAGATGAACGTAGATGTGATCACGGGTTCTCTCAAAAGTCAGCTCCGGGTAAGCCTGCAGAGCTCTCTGCATGTTTACGGCCAGTCTTCTGATGAAGTCCTTCTTGTTCTTGCCCTTGGTGCTGAGTTCACCAAATCTTATTAATATGTATTCATACTGTAAATCAGCCATATTTTTCCACGATCTCCTTTAAGTCCCTGATAAAGCATTTGATGTCCTCCCAGCTCTGATGGTGGGAGAAAGAGACTCTGATGATTCCCTTCAGGCGGGTATGATTTCTGAACATCTGTTCCATGACTGCCGAGTAGTTCTGTCCGGATTCGCAGGTGCTCTGGGCACTGACGCAGTAATCCCTTAAGGACAGAGCATTCATCATGACCTCACTGGGTATGCTCAGACAGGAGAAATTGAGCACATACGGGGAGGCATCAGCGGGTGAATTGATGACGATGTCCTTCATCTGCTTCAGTTCATTACGGACGTAGTCGTTGTACTGCTGAACGGTCTGCCGGTTTTCCTCCAGATTTTCCAAGGCCAGTCGCAGGGTCTTGCCCCAGACGATGTTGGCCGGGCTGTTGGCGGTGCCGCCGCGCAGATGGTACTCCTGCTGACCGCCGGAAATCAGCGGCAGCATTACGACATGCTGTTTCTTCATCAGGATGCCGCTGCCCTTCAGACCATAGATCTTATGGGCGGAGAAGCTGGCCAGATCAATGCCTTCCAGATCCAGCGGGATCTTGCCGACGGCCTGAACGCAGTCGACGTGCAGGTAGCAGTTCTTATGTCTGCCCACGATCTTCTTTACTTCCTCGATCGGTTCGATGGTTCCCGATTCGTTGTTTACCCACATGATGGAAACCAGAACGGTATCCTCGCGGATGCTGTTTCTGAGTTCACTGAGGTCGATCTTGCCCTCTTCATTGACGGAGAGGATGGTGGCCTCATAGCCTTCGTTTTCCACCAGCCATCTGACGCTGTTGGCAACGCTGGAGTGTTCGATGCAGGTGGTGATGATGTGTCTGCCCTTCTCTCTTCGGGCCAGACAGGTGCCCTTGATGGCCATGTTGCTGGCCTCGCTGGCTCCGGAGGTGAAGATGATCTCATTGGCCTTAACACGCAATAAATCCGCCACTTGCTGGCGGGATTTATTCATCAGTTTATTAACTTCCAAGCCGCTTGGATAGATGGATTCGGAGTTAACGAAGTATTTCTTCAATACGTGGATATATGTCTCCAGAACTCTATCGTCAAGGGGAGTAGTAGAGGCATAATCAAAATACTTCATGCATTTACTACCTTTTTGTTGGAGTCGACGAGTTTGTTTACGGTTTCCGGATGGACGCGGCGCAGGGTATTCAGGGCAATGGTCAGAGCCTGAGTGTATTCCCCATTGCGGTAAGCCAGTTCGCTTCTGGTCAGTTCGCTGTCAATGTCGGGATCGGTTGAACGGTACATGTTGCCGATGACAATGGCGTTTTCGGCCATGATGGCGGTGCCGAGGATGCGGTTGACGCTTTCATATAACTGATAGATCAGATCGACGGCACTGGTCTTCAGGGTGTTGACCAGGGTAACATTGATCGGGGTAACGGCCAGCTGGCCTTCCAGTCTGGTCAGATAGTCTTCAGCCTTGGCCAGGTCATCGCTGTACTGATCGGAGATGTTCGGGATGCGGCTGTTTCTGATCTTGGCCTGTACTTCATTCAGAACGATGGAGAGCTTGCCGAGCTGTTCTCTGGCATCGGCCTCATCGTTGCTGGCGGTATTGACGGTATCAGCCATCTTGTTGACGTTGTTCATGGCAACCACCACTTCGGTGTTCAGCTTGGACAGTGACAGCAACTGGTTGCTGGCCGGAATGTTGTTTTCATGAATGCTGTTCATGACGATGTGACCCTGATCGTTCAGGTTCTTGACCTTGTTGGTGGCATCAGCCAGCGTACCGCTGTAGTCGCTTAAGCCGTATCTGGTGGTCATCTCATCGTAGTTGCCGTTGAGGCGGTCGACCGTCGCATTTAACTTGGAGAGATTTCTGGTGGTCTCTTCCTTGAGGTTCATCAGTTCATCGTAGGAATTCTTTTCCTTTTCGATCTGCTGCTTGAGCTGGTTCAGGCTCTTTTCGCATTCCAGCAGATGCTCATTGACACCGGCAACATCGCACTGCTTGATCTTGCGGAGATCTTCCTGCAGTGATTCGTTGATCAGATCCAAATTGTTCTTCACATCCAGATGATCGAGGTAGGCGCCCTGCTTCAGAACGTTGTTATAGGAGTTGTTGACGTCTTCGATCATGATCGGGATCTCACCCTTGGAAACGTTGATGAGGTCCGGAATCGATTCGACGACATCGTTCAGTTCATCGACGGAATCTCTGATCTCTTCGATCTTGTCAGCAGCCTTGTCGAAGGCGCTGGCCGCCATGATGGTTTCGAATTCGGAGAACTTGTGTTCGATGACGTTGATCTTCTGATCGAG
>JAEEGL014868489.1_pt1 | contig 11237 bp, 6 predicted proteins | sample 9134231 | NCBI WGS metagenome assembly JAEEGL01 (sample SAMN16246548, study PRJNA631951) | gut metagenome | biome: gut microbiome; feature: rumen; material: fiber-attached | host: Bos | place: Iran: Karaj | collected 2018-10
GAAAGTGTATTATTAAATGGACTTGCAGATATTTTTAAAGAATATTTACCAAAAGAAGCAGAAGAAACATTTAGAAAATATGGTTTTTATACTTTATTACATAAAAATACAAATTTACGTATTATTTCATTAAATTGTATCATTTGTGATACAATGAATTTTAATTTAATATTTGATGCATCTCAAGCTAAATTTCAATTTGATTGGCTTGAAAATGTCTTAAGTAATGCCGAAAAAAATGGAGAAGAAGTTTATATTCAAGATCACATTCCAATTGGAAGTCATCAACATACATATCAATGTTCTTATAGAATGAAAATTTTAATGGATAGATATCAAAATATAATAAGAGGATATTTTAGTGGTCATACCCATAGTGAATATTTAAGAATTGTAACTGAATATTATAACAAAAATAAACCTATTCAAGTTGATTATATTTCTTCAGGATTAACAACATATTCACAATATCAACCTAGTTTTAGATTATATGAAGTAGATAGTGATACAAAATTAATTAAAGATTATATTCAATATAGAATGAATTTATCAGAAAGTAATAGATTAAAAGAACCAGTCTGGTTTATTTCTTATAATGCAACTAAATTATTTGGTGTTAAAACATTGAGTGATATTGAAGGAATTTATAATTTTAAAATAAATGCAGATTATATTATTAAAAAATATACTGATACAGAAGAAGGTTATGAAAAATCTAAACAACAATCTGTAATCGATGAGGAAGTATGCAGTTTTAAAATTGATTTATATGAAGATTATTTGAAATGTAGTAATAGTTGGGTTATTTTTGACCCAGAAAGTTTATTAACTAAAGTTTTAAATTATTTAATGGGAGATTGGAAAAAAAATTAATTAACTATAAAAAGAAATAATTTTTTATAAAAAATTAATTATATAATAGAAATAATTTTTTATAAAAAATTTAATGAAAATTGAAATATTAATAATATATATTATTATTATTTTTAATATTAAATTTAATATTTCACAATAAATAATATATCAACAAATCATATAATTAATATATATTATTTTTATTTTATAAAATTAATATAATATATTTATTTTTTAAATTATTATAAAAATTTTAAAATTTTTATTTGAATATATATATTATTGTTTTAATTACAAATTTTATATATATTTTAAAAAAAATAAAAATTAAAAAATTAAATATATTATTTAATAAAATTCAACTTTATAAAAAATTTAATATATTAATTATATATTATGTTTTAATATTTTTAAATTTTTTTATAAAAATAAATTTTTATCAAATAATTTTATATATTTTTAAATTAAAAATATTTTAAGAATTAATAATTTTTTTATCTAATTAGATTAATATGAAATATTTTTTTTATAAATATTTGCTATTATTTCATATTTTTAAAAATATATTCTCAATTACCCCTATAGATAAAAAAAAATTTTTATGGCAAGTACATTCATATAATGATATTAATGAGATAGGTCAAGAATTAAGAAAAGGTACAAAATATTTCAAAATAGATTTATATTTTGTCATACAAAATAATTGTTTTACTTATGATAAAAGGGCATCTGAAGATTCAAGAGGTTGTTTTTTATTAACTCATGATCAGCCTATTAAAGGAAAATATTACTATACAGTTTTTGAATATTTTGATAAAATTTTATATTATATAAAAAATTATCAAGAAAATGAAACAAAATATATTGCTCTATGCTTTAAGGGTACCCCACTTTTTGTTTGTTTATATGATTATTTTGATTGGATAGGATTAACTACTTATTATTATAATTATATACAAAATATTATATCAACAAATAATTTAAATTTAAAGATTACATATGATGGAGAAAAATTAGAATGTATATATGATTTATGGCCTGAGTGGAATTATACTTGGATAAGAGATAGAGATCCAGATGAAGCTTTTTATTCTAATGAAGGAACTTTTTATAAATTTTTTGTTTTAAATGATAAGTATACATATTTAGAAGGAGATGCAGATTTAAATTGGGGAAAATTTAATTCTCAAGATATGCCATTAATGGTTTGGGAACCAAGTGATCAACAAATAATTCAAGATGTTCAAAATATTTTCTTAAAAAGCCCTTTTGAAAAAGGATATGCTTTTGCAATTAATATTGATTCATCAATGTATCAGGTATATACTGGAAATATATCAAAAGAAAATTTGAATCAACATTTAATTAATGATTATAAAATGGAAAATATAGTATATCAAATTTTTAATAATAAAATATTTTTTTTTAATAATAAATATAATATTATGAAAGTTTTTAATATTAGTGATAATATATTGGAAGAAGAATTTTCATTTCAAAATATTTATTTACCAAAAAATATTTTAAATAATATAATTTATTTTAATACCTCAAATAATGATGAAAAATATTTATTAATTACAAATAATCAATTAAATTATTGCTTTTATAAATTAAATATTGAAAGTTATTTAATTGAAATAAAAAATTGTGGATTATTATATGAAGAAAAAAATTTAAACTTTAAAAGTTTAAATATAGAAATTTATGATATAGATTATTATGATGAAAATAATTTGATTTTTTCTTTTGTAAATCCAATAAATAAAAATAATATTACTTTTTTTTTATTAAATTTTAATATTATTGAAGAAAACATAATTTTTATTAATAATATTATAAATTATAATATAATTTTTTTTAGTAATATTGAAAATATTGCATTAAAATGTTTTCATCAAATTTGTCTATTTTTATATAAAGAAACTATATTTCAAAATATTTCATCTTATATAATTATGTATGAAAAGAAAGAATTTAAAACAAAAAAATATGTTAATTTTGGTATAGGAATAAACTTTGATTTAGATATTTTTCAAGACCCAATAAGTTTAAAACTAAAATATTTCATTGTTAAAGATAATGCATTTTGTTATCATAATAATAAAAAAAATAAAGATGCTTATTTATTTGTTTGTGAACAAAGAGAAACTAATATGAAACATATTCTAAATTATATTTATGGGGAATTACCAAAGGATTTTAATGAAATTAAAGATATAAATGAAGATTATTATTCTGTATGTTCAACAAGAATTATTTCTGGAACATATGATATGGGAGATAATCCTAAAATTAAAACCTTTATTGATGAAAATAATAATTTTAGTTTTATAGAATTACATGATGGAATAACTGAAGATATGATAGATATTCATAATACTTGTGGATTAAGTAATTATTTTAAAGGAATAATAGCAGATAATTGGTATATTGCTGATGTTGAAATAAATAATTTTGAATATAATGAATAATTAAAAAATTATTTTTTAACTTAAATTATTATCTAATTATTAGTATTAAAAAATAATGAATTTAATCGAAAAAATAATTTATATAATTTTATTTTTTTTATCAAATATTTAATATTTTATAAATTTAATATCAAAAATAATAATCGTAAATATTTATGAATTTAATAAAAATATTAATTTTTTTCTTTGTTTATTATAAAAAATATTTTTTTTAAAATTATATTAATTTCGATTAAATTAAATGGATATTTAATTTTAATATGAATTAAAAATTAAAAATTATTAATAAAAATATAATTCAAAATTTATTAAATAGAACTTATATTAAAACTTAAATTAAAAATTTTATTTTAATAAAATTAATTTATTAAATCGTTATAAAATAATATATATATTTAAATTTTTTAATTAAAATACTAGATATAATTAAATGTATTTGAATTTAATTTATATATTATTATTAGTAAAGCTTGCATTTAATTTTCAATATTATATAAATAATATTTCTATAAATTATACAGGACAATTAAGTTATACAAGTAGTAATACAATAAGATTAAATATGATAAATTTATCTTGTTTTTATGTGTTTGTTGAATCTGGTGATGTTTTTTTAATAAATTTTAAAGAAAATAAATCAATGATAAAATATAATTTTAGTATTCCAATTTTTTCAACTCATTATTCATCATATTTGTATAAATTATATAATAATAATTTTATTTTTGTTGGAGATAATGAAACAAATATTTTTTTATTATATGAAAATGGAACTCAAATAAAAAATTTTTCAATTCCAAGTATTTCTGAATATTATCTTAGTCCTATTCATGTTTCAAAAACTAATAATAATAATTGGATTTTATTATCGTATTTAAATAAATATTTTAGAGGAATTTTACATTTTATAAATATAAAAAATTACAAACAAAAATTATTTCATACTAATTTAAGATGGATGAAGAATGATATAAATTATCAATGTGAATATTTTAATTTAATTGAAAATTATATATGCATTTATTCAAATAATAATATAACATTATTATTAGAATTATATACAATTTATGGTAGAATAAATAATACCTTTCCTATTATGAATATTACTCGACCAAGTTTCGGAAAAACTTATTTTTTAATATTTGAAAATAATGATGATAAATTTAATATTAAATCAGATATAATAATTGTAACTAAAGTTTCAAGTACTTTATATATAATTGATTTAGAAATTGAATTAGTTTTTCCAAAGATATTTAAATATAATATTAAAAATATGATAGAACTTAGAGAATCAAGAAATATAAATTTTTTAAAAAAAATTTCACATACAACTTTTTTAATTACTATGGGAAATTATATTTATTATTTTTATGATTTATCATTAAATTATTTAGGAAATCAAAATCATAATTCTCTTGATTTAAAAGAATCAATTTTATATTATTTTGATTTAATACCATATAATAATTATAAAAATTTTTTTTTAATTTATGCAGAAAATGAACAAACAAATAAAACTGATTATTATTTTTATTTATATAATTTTACACAAATAACTTGTAAAAATATAAGTATAAATGTTAACTCAAAGGAAGGTATTAGTTTTTATCTTAATAATTTAATAAATACTTCTGATAATTTTGATATTTTTATTAAATTTTTTCCATTAGAAAATAAAGAATATGGTTATCTTGAATATAATTTTATAAATAATGATAATTCTAATGGAAATAAATTGGGTAATTATGAAATTGATTTTGATGAATTTTATACAGAAAATTATTATTTCATTTATAATAACTTATTAAATAATATTTCATTTAATATAAAATATATTTTAATTCAAAATATTGAAAATATTTATTTTCCAAGTGAACCTTGTAATATAAAAATTAATTAAAAAAATATTATTATTTTTATATAAATATTTAATATTTGGTAGTTTAAATCAAATTATTAATATAAATAATATTAATTTATATTTATAACTTAGAATATTTTAAATATTTTTATGTTATTTTGTATTAAATTTTATATTGAAATATATAATTTAATATTAAATTATTAAGATATATTTAATAATTAAAAGTTTTTTAATATATAATTATATAATAATATTTTTCTTAAATTAATTAAATTGATAATAAAAAATGTTTACAAATAAACATATTAATATAAATAATTCAAAATTAGCTTATTCTCAAGAAAATTTTCCAAAATTACTTAATAACAATAATTCAAATAATAAAAATAATAGTAATTCAAATCAAAGACGAATTATAAGTGCAAATTTTTTTAAAAGAAATTATGAAAATTATCTTAATAAAAAACAAAAAGAACAAGAAACTTTTAAATTTTTAAATAGTAATCAATTAAATATGATATTATATAAATTTAAAAATATGTACAATGAATTATTAAATATGAATACAGAAATTAAAAGTGAATTAAATTATTTAAATGATTTACATGAAAAAACTTCAAATCAAAAAGAACAAATTCATAATTTTAAAGAAATGGCGTTAGAAAATGAAAAAATTGCAATTCCATTTTCAAATGAAACTCAAATTGATGTAGCTTCAATTGAAGAAAAAATAATTAATTTAAGTGGTAAAAAAAAGAATTTAAATTATGATTTAAAAAATGAAAAAGAATATTCAAAAACATTAGAATATATGTATGAAGATGAAAAATTAAAATTACAAAAAATAAACGATGAAATTATTTTATATGAAGGAAAATTAGAATCTTTAAATAATTTCAAAAAAATAATAAATGAAAATATAGAAAATAAAAAACTTAAAAAAAAATATTATCGAAACACAATAAAAAAATTAAATAACGACATTGAAGCAATAAATAATATAATTGAAAATGAAGAAGAAAAAGAAAAAAAATATTCAATTTTAATAGAAAACAAAGAAAATAGAAATAATAATTTAAAAGAATATTTTAATTACATAAATGAAAAAAATAAAAATGATTTAAAAGATTACATAAAAGATGTAAAAAATCAAATTGAAACTTACAAAGAAAATGAAAGATTAAAAATAGAAAAAGAAAAAACATGTATTGAAGTTATTTTATGTTTAAATTTCATACAAAAATATTTTTTAGATGAGCAAGATAATTATGATAAAAAAGATTTAATTAATTCAAATGATTATTATAATTTTGATTATGATAGATTTTTTATTTATGATGAAGATGGTAATACAATTTATCATACTAAAAAAAATAATACAATTAGAAATTTAAATAAAAACTTTTTATTAAAATCAAAAAAAAATAAATTAATGCTTAAACGTTGTGCTAGTGCTATTTCACCAACTAATAAAAAATCATTAAAAATTGTTCCAAATTCAAAAATTATTAAAATTTCTTTAAATGAATTAGTTAATATTTTTAATAATTTACATATTACTTATGAAAGTTTATTTGAATATATTTCAAAATTAAATAATAAAATTATTTTTAGTCAAAATATTTTATCTTTATTTAATAAAAAAGCGATTGAAAATGAAAATAAAAAATCTGTTGGTTATGAAAAAGTAAAAAATATTATAAATAAAGATTATTCAAATTTTATTGATTTAATGAGTCAAAATAGTAAATTTCAAAAATTTTTAGAAAAAAATAAAGAATTTATTGAATTATCATATGAAAAAAATGAAAAATTAAAACAAAAAAAAATTAATAAATCAATTATTGATAAAAAATTAATTCCTAAAAAAACAAATCCAATTGAACATTCATCTTTTGAATTATATAAATTATTTCATTCTATTTTAAGAGAAAATAAAGATTTTTTTGATTTTTTTTATAATATTTTTTCAAAAAATGAAACAATCGAAGAATTTAATTTTTTTGATAATTTTTATGAAGAAATGACTTTTTTTCAATCTTATAATTTTTTAGAATATTTAAATAAATTATTAAATTATGAAAAAGATGAAGAACTTTCAAATAAATTATTAAATGTTAAAAATTATTTTTACGATAATAATAATAATGAAAATAATATTAATGAAAAATTATTAAATAGATTTTTACTACAAGAAATTCCAAAAGAAAAAGAATTTTTTTATTTTATTGAAAAAAGTGAAAAATTTTTTAATTTTATAATAAAAATTAAAGATTTTATAAATAAATTCAATGATGAATACAATGAAAATGAAAATTTATTAACACAAAAAAAAGAAGAAAAAAAAGAAAAAAATAATAATTCAATTTATAAATCAATAATGAATAAAAAAAGACAAGAAAAAAAAATAAATAATAACACACAAAAAGATTTTTTTTCTCAAAAATCATTTACAACAGACAATGAATCTTTAAGTGAAAATGAAACAACAAAAGTTGAAAATAAAAAGGTTAATTATAAAAAAAATTCAATTGATGAAAGAATTTCAAAAAAATTATATGAACCTTTTATTGAAAAAATTTTATATAAAAAAAATTTAAATGTTGGAATTAATAAAATAAAAGAATTAACTTCTTCTTTTTCTAAAGATAATTATACATTAAAGAAAAAAAAAGAAAAAATTGATGAAATGTCTTCACAATTTTTTGTATTTAAAAATCCTTTTTTAAATATTAATCAATTATCAAATACTTCTTATAATTCGTTAATTAATTATTTTTATCATAATAAATTAAACAATAATAATTATAAAAATATCAATAACAAAAATAAAAATGTAAATAATAAAAATAAATAATTTTTATAAATTAATTTTATGTAAATATTTTTTTATGTGAAAATAATAATAAATTTTAATTATTTTTTATTTTTTAATAAATTAATTATTAAAGATAATTGATCCATAATTTTAATTTGATTGTTTTTAAGAATATTAAAATCAGATTTTAAATTTAAAATTTCATTTTCTAAAAAATTAATTTGATTATTTATTTCATTATTTTTATTTTCTTTAATAATAATAATATTTTTTTTTTTAATTTTATTGTATAATTCATTTAAATTATTTTTAAAATTTTTATATTTTATTTGTTCAAAAAAATTTTCTATTTTTTTTGAATCATTTTCTTCATAAAAAACTTTTTCTGCTAATTTAATTAAAAAAATTTTATTTCCAAAATCTAAAATTGATTTTTCTAAATAATCAAAATTATTAAATTCATTTATTAAAATTTCTTTAAATTCTTCTTTTATTAAACATTTATTGCTATTTATAAAATTTATAAAATAAAATTTATATTTTTTATATAAAAAACAATATTTATAAAAAAACAAATCATAATTTTCAATATTTTTTATAAATAAATTTTTAATTACATGAAAACATTTTTTAATAAAATTAGATTTAATAATAATTGTTTGATTATTAATTAAATCATTTAAATTATTTTTTTCTAAATTTAAAATTAATATTAATTCATTTAAAAAATAATTTCTAAATAAAATAAGTTCATTTTTATAAAAACTTTCTTCAAAATTTTCTAATTTAAATTTACATAAATTAAAAGGTTCAATAATACCAAACAATAAAAAAATAATTAATTTTATTATTTTATTTTCAGAAATATTATTTAAATTATAAATATTTATTAAATTTATTCCAATATTATTAAAATCATTAATATTAATATTTTTAATTTGTTTAATTTGAAAAAATTTATATAAATTATTTTTAATATTTTCATTTAAAAAATTTTCTTTTTTTTCCATTTTTTAATAAAAAATTAATAAAAAAAAAAAAATTAATTATCAACATCAATTTCATCAATTAAATTTTTATCAAAAATTAATTTTTTATCTTTTAATTCTTCTACAATATGAACATTCCCATTTTTTAATGTATAAATTTTTCTAATAATTTTACATCTAAAATTACTCAAATTTTTTTTAATAAGTTTATATTCATTTTTTATCGTATTTTCAGGCACATCTTCATCATCATAATCAATATCAAAACTTTCTTCAGATTCCGAATTACTAAATTTTTCTTCTTTAATATATTTTTGATCTTTAATATTATTATCAATATTTTTAATTTCTTGATTTTCTTTAATTTCTTCTTCTTTTTTAATCACATTATTTTTCTTTATTTTATTTTTAATATTAGAATACAAAGTCGTATTTAAATATTCTTTAATAAAACTCTTTTCATTTAAAATGTGCCCCAAAGTTGTAATGTTCATCGCATAATGAATTACAGTACAAATTCCGTATTTAATGTGAGAATTTTGGGAAATTCCAATGTATTTTAATTCAGGTTTAAAAATATTCAATCTTTGAAAACGTTCTTTAATTCCGTCGTTTAATAATAATTTTATCATTATATTTTGAGCTTGTTTTGTACCGAAATCTAAATTTTCACATAACATTCCTCCCCATTCACAATATTTTTCTATGTAATGAGGTAAATTTTTAGAGTGATTTACTATGCCATTTTTTCCTAATTCTGTTGCGATGTCTTTTGAACTTTTTATTAATTCGGATGATAATATGAAACTTTTTAATGGTTTTTGATTTGATAAAAAATTGATTGCTTCGTCTATTGTTTCTGTTCCTTCGAATGTTTTGAAAGGCATTTCGTTGTAAAAATGTAAAACATTGTTTTTTCGAAATAATTTTTTTGTTTCGGTTAATAATTGAATGTATGATGAAGGTGAATTACGAATTTTATTATGTTCTTTTAATAATTGAATTTCTATTGAATCGATAAATTTTTTTTTTTGAGTTGTTGTTAATTTATTTGAATTTCGTAAATTTAAATTATTATTATTTGACATTTAATAATAATATTATTATTATAATTAAATAATTATTTTTTTTTATAATAAAAAATTTAATTATTTAATAATTAAACAAAAAATTTAAATAATATTATGTTTTATTTTTTTTATAATAATAATTGAACATTATTCATATAAAATTTTCTTAATAATTATTATTTAATTTTTTCTTTTTTTTGGTTTTTCTTTTTCTTTTTTATCTTTTTTGTCTTTTTTATCTTTTTTATCTTTTTTATTATCTTTCTTTTTTTCTTCCAATTCTTCTTCTTCTTCTTCAGGTGATTTTTTCATTTCAAGATTCTTTTTTAAACGATTAATAGTAGTTTTTGCTGTAGTTGCTGCAGTAGTAACAAATTCCCAACAACCTCCAGCAATAGTTCTTCTACATGCTCTACATTTCCAAATTCCAGCAGCTTGTCTTTTAATAGTTGTTTTACCACAAAATGGACAAATATTTTTTGATCGTTCAAGAATTTCTATTGCTTTTACTTGCTTTCTTAATTTTGAACCATATCTTGTACCGTATTTACCTGTAATACCTACTTTAGATGTTCTGTTTTCCATTTTTAAAATGAATCTTTTAATTAAATATTTATTTAATTAAATTTTTAATTATTTTTTTTTTTTTATTTTTATTTATATTTTTATTTTAGTGAAATATAATTTTAATTATTATTATGAATAATAATAATATTCAAAATAATTCTATAAATAATAATAATAATAATATTTCAAATATTAATAAAAACATATCAAAAAAAAATTCCTCAAATTCATCAGAATTAAATAATAATTCTAACATAAATTCAACAAGAACAAAAGAATCTTTATTAGCATTAGAAAAATCCGCAGAAGAACTTCAATCATTTATTAACGTAATTGCTCCATTTGAAAATAAAACCACTTCAAAAATAAAAAAATTATCATTTCGTCCAAAAAATCTCCCTCAAAAATCAAAAGAAGAAGAAGAATATCACAGACATTTAGTAGAAGAAAATCGAAGATTGTATTTAGAAAAAATAAAAGAAAAACAAGAAAAAGAGCGAAAAATAAAAGATAAATTATTAGAAAGAAAAAACAAACAAAATTTATTAAATAAAATTTGGCAAGAAAATTTAATTCCAAATTGGTATAAAATAAAAA
>JAEEGL015342744.1_pt1 | contig 11237 bp, 10 predicted proteins | sample 9134231 | NCBI WGS metagenome assembly JAEEGL01 (sample SAMN16246548, study PRJNA631951) | gut metagenome | biome: gut microbiome; feature: rumen; material: fiber-attached | host: Bos | place: Iran: Karaj | collected 2018-10
GGATTCAACTATTCTTTACAATTCTAACTACCAAAACGGTACTAAGCTTGCCGACAACACTGTAACCACTTCTGGTATTAATATTGGTGATTACAATGCTAAAGGTAATGCCTATGTCCGCTTTACTGGTAAAGTCGTGGATAAAAACATGGCTTGTGGTTCTAACCAATTAGTAAACTGGGCAAGTGCTACTGTAAATAGCTCTTCTGTGAAAGATGCTGTTTATAAGGATGACGCTTCGGTGATGGTTGATAAGAAATGTGATGAACCAACTCCAACGCCAACCCCAACACCAACTCCAACGCCAACCCCAACCCCAACACCTGATACCCCAACTACAATTGTAAGTACGGGTGCAGGTACGATTGTGACTGGTGCAATTGGTGCGGGTTCAGTAGTAACTACACTTGGTTACTATCTTGCTAGCCGTAAAAAATTAATGTAAGTTGACCGCTTCACGGGCGGGAACTTAACAAAAATGGGTCGAAAGGCCCATTTTTGTTTGCTTTAAAAATATTTTTTTCTTGATTTATAATGTTTATGCTATAATTATTGATATATGGATTCATCACAGAATAATCCTTTTGGAAGTTTTAGTTCGGGTGGGGTAGGACCGGGCGGATTTTCCTCATCGCCGATGATGGGGGCTAGTGATGATATCATGCTTGCTCCTGCACCAAATAAGTCAAAACAAAAGTTAACTATTATTGTCGTAATAGTTTTAATTATACTTGCTTTAGCTGGTTTTGTATTATGGTTGGTAAAAGGGAGAGGTCCAAATGTTTCTGGAGCTGGTAAAGAGAGCTTTTATAAGTATGCAAATTATGTGCTTTATGAAAGTGATTCTACAGAAGTATTGCAGGGGGAATTTGACGAGGACACTTATTATGCCATGAACGGATTAGATGCAATGAGTGACAGTAAAAGGAAAGCTTTCTTGTTGACTGCAGAAAGTTATTTGGATGAATTTGAAGAGTATTTAGAAAAAGTTAGGGACAATGATTTTCTAAACGAATTTTCGCAGTATAAAGAAGACTTTTTGTTAGCTAAGATGACTAATACTACTACTGTTTTAGATAATGCTGAATTTTTGAGTCAATATTTCAGCCTTAATGAAAGTGGATTAGATAAATGGATTAGTAAAAGGTTTACTGATTTTACAGATTCAGAATACCAATCAATTAAGGAGTTCGGTGAAAAAGGGGTGGAGTACTATGAATTATATGCCGATTATCTGAATAATCTCAGAGATGAAGGTTGTATTGGTGCGCAGAATGAGTTTCTTGAATGTGAAGATTCTGATAACGTTGAACAAGAAAGTGAACTATATGATTTACGTTATGAATTAGATGAGATTCAGAGTATGGCATCTCAAAATGTGGTTGAAGGCTGTTTTACAATTTCACAAATGTTGAACGGTAAATATGATAAAAATGGAGGGGGTGAATAATGAGAAAGAAGTCGATACTTATTATAATGTTCGTGTTTCTTTCAGTCGTGGGCAGTCTTTTTCCAAAAGATCAGGCTTCGGCATGGTGGAAAGAAAAGGATGATAATGGTAAAAAATTGCAGTGTTTCGCGATACAGTATAAGTATGCGAACAAAACAAAGAATGAAGGAAAAGCAGCACAGGATGGAAATGTTAGTCAAGATAGATTAACCGCACAATTATCTTCTACTAAGAAAGTATGTGCTTATGTAGATGGCAATGGTAAAGTAACAGGAAAAATACAAATCAAAGATTGGCCGTCTAAGACTACGAAGATCCCAATAAATGATTCGAAACTTGGCATGAGGATTAATGATGCTGGAGATGCGTTGATACTGACTAGCTGTTCAAAATCTGGTTATGCGTGTGATAACGGGACTGCAGTTACGACGACAACAATTGCAGTAGGTGATAATACTTTTAAAGCGTTTGCACAGTCTGTTCATGCTGCTGCTCCAGAATCGCGTGGTAATGAAAAGAAAGTTGCACTTGAGGAAAATGCTACAAAAGATACGGTTAAGGATGAAGCTGGAGCGATGGACTATAATGAAGGAAAAGATGATGAAAAGGTAAGTAATATCAGAGAAACTTGTGCCAACCAAGGTGGTGCGCAATCTTTGGGCTGGATTGTATGTCCGGTGATGGAACTATTAGGTGAGGCATCAGAAAAGATTTATGCGGAATATGTAGAACCAAGCTTGACGGTCGATCCGAAGCTGTTCTCTGATGATAATCAGAGTGTTAGAATGGGATGGGAAACTTTCCGTGATATAGCAAACGTTTTGTTTGTGATTTTGCTATTGATTGTGACCTTCTCACAATTGACAGGCGTAGGTATAGATAATTATGGCATTAAGAAAATCTTACCAAAACTAATCGTTATAGCCGTATTAATGAACCTTTCGTTTATTCTATGTGTCTTGGCTGTGGATATATCGAATATTTTAGGTAATAGTTTCCAAGCTTTGTTTAACGGGCTTAGCGAGACATTGCCTTCGGCGGAAAGTATTGATGTTGATGGATCTATCATAAGTGGTGAAAGCGCAGAAGGTGTTTTGGCGAGTGTAGGGGTGTTGGGCTCAGCAGTAGCAGCGGCTGGTGCGATGTGGTCTAATCCGGCAATCGTGCTGTCACTATTAGTTTCGGCATTGGGTGTATTTATATCTGTTGTTTTCTTATTCTTGATGTTGGCAGTAAGAGAAGCTGTAGTAGTGATATTAATTGTGATTTCCCCAGTTGCAATGGTATGTTATATGTTGCCAAATGCAAAGAAGTATTTTGATAAATGGTTGAAGGGATTTGAAGCTCTGCTACTGGTGTACCCAATTTGTGGATTAATGGTTGGTGGTGGCAATTACGTGGCGAGACTTTTGTTGACTGCTGGATTCGCTCACGAAGGATTTATTTCGGCGTTTACAGCGATGATTGCTGGTATTGTACCGATATTCTTTATTCCTATGGTTCTCAGAAATTCATTTAGCGCGTTAGGTAATATTGGCACTATGATATCGCAAGCAGGTAGAGGGACTCGTCGTTTTGCAACTGGAAGGGTAAGGCAAAGCGGTGCTTATCAAAATGCTCAAGCTGCTGGTCTTGAAAGACAAACAAGGATACGAGGTGGATTGGATGCCGATGGTAATCCTACGACTGGTTGGCGTAGAAGTCTTGGTACTGTGCTTAGTGGTGGCAGGAGGAGTAGACAGAGGAATGCTTGGAATTATAAAAGAATGTTAAATGACAGAGGGTCACTCGAAGCAGCTGAAGGTGAGGACTTTATGCTCGATACTCAGGCTTCGAATATTAGAAAAGAGATTGAATCTGATGGGACTATTCATAATAATCAAGAATTACAAAACAGACTTGCGTCTGCTCTACTTAATAATGATCGCCCTGCTATAAAAGCGTACACGGATGCTTTAAGTGAAAAAGGCGAGACTGGTCGTGATTTAGTAGCGGGTGCTTATGATCTAACTGCAAATCGTATGTCTGAACAAGCCTATAATACTCTGAAGAATAGTATTGTATCAGGTCATGCAGCAGAGTATAAAGACAATCAAAGGAGTTTGTTCAATGCAGGTTATCAACAAACTACAACTGAATATGCTAGTAGCGAAGATGGCAAGGCTACATTGATGTCTAAGGCGAAAGCAGGCACTATGGGTGCTATGGATGATTCTGAATTCGCTAGAACATTCCTCGGTGGTGCTCAGTATGCTGAAGGCGGGCAGATTAATACGGGAAATGTTGATATAAGCTCGCTTAGTGCGGAGCAAAAGAACGCAGTGGGTGAAAATGCGTTTAATGCGTTAAAAAATGCTCAAAATATGGATACGAACCGTGTCGCATATTTGCAGGAAGTTTTGAAACAGTCTGGTTATTCTGCTCCGGTTCAGAATGTACAAGTCACAAATAATAACACCATTAATAATTCGACTGCACAAACGTCTAATTTGCAAGTTTCTAATAATGTGGCTTCGGCTGGTTATGCTTCAAATGGATTAAATGTAAATGGTGCTGGTGCTTCTGCTGGGGGAACCTCTATTAGTATTCCGCACGAGAGGAGAAGTGCTCCGACAAATATAGGCGGACCTCATGGTGCAGACTCTGTATCAGAATAAAAAAATAGTCCATTTAGGGCTATTTTTGTTGGATGATTCTTAAGAATTGTTGATGCTACTTTGAATGACGTGGTCAAAAAGACAAGTGACAGTAAGTGGGCCGACGCCGCCAGTGGTCGGCGTAATGGCAGATAAATCAGTACGTTTACGAATTTCTTCGGCGAGATCACCTTTTAGAACACCGTCTTCGCTAGCTGTACCGGCATCGACAAGAATAGTACCGGGCTTGACCATAGGATCAACAATTAACCCCGGAGCGCCCGTGGCAGTAATGATTATATCATATTGCTTAAGTTTTGTCAAGTCGTCCCCACGATGGAAGAGAGAAACGTCATAATTGGAAGCTGTAAACATTTTGAATAGTGGCGTCCCGACGAGTTTACCGCGTCCGACTATTGCAATCTTTTGATTATTTAGCTTGATATCGTAACCAGATAATAGCCATAGAATTGCAGTTGCTGTAGCAGAATCAAATTTGGCATTTTCGCCTAAACCATCGACGTCTTTTTCTGGCGCAATTAGATTGCATAGTTCATCGGTTTTTGATTTGTCGGTTATAGGTAACTGGATAATGATACCATTTATTGTGGAATCCTCGTTTGCTTCTTTAATCTTGCTTTTAATCTCTTCGGTGCTATTTGCGTGAAAATCTTCTACTTCGATACCGAGATCTTCGCCATATTTAATTTTTAATTGAACATATTTGGTGATAACTGGATTGTCGCTATCACGAATGATTAGAAGTTTTGGCTTCTTTTTCATACTTGCGACTTGATGAGCTTGACGTTCTTTGATGAAGCCTGCTAATTCTTTCCCATTTAATAATTTCATTGTAATTCTACTGGCTCCTGTTCTAGCCACCAACCGAATTTATCATAAACATGGCCGACAATTTCTTCGCGGGCTTTTTCGAGGTCATTATAGGATTTGGCTGATTCGTTGATAAGAACGAGCGGGGCTTTATCACTTACCCTAATGCCGTGGAGAAGTTTACCTTTGAAACCAGCTTGTTCAATTAGCCAAGCAGCGCTGATTTTATTGCCGTCTTTGCCACGATGCATAGGATAACCTTTTTCGATGGCTTTTTCTGCTTCTTCATTGGATATGTAGATATTATGGAAGAATGAACCTGCGCTAGCGACTTTGAGTGGATCGGGGAGTTTAGAATCTCGGATAGCTGAGACGATTTGACGAATAGATTGAGGGCTGAAATCAGTAATACTATGATCATCGATATAACGTTCGAGAGAATTGTAGAATGGGCGAGGCATTTCGCCTGGAGTTAGTTTGAGAGTAATTGATATGATGAAATAACGACCGCGTTCGGTAGTATTGAAAATACTTTGTCGATAGTCAAAATGTAAGTCTTCTTTGGTGAGAGTGCGAAATGTCCTGCTTGCGGTATCGTAGACGTCAACTGATTCAAGCGTATCAGAAAGTTGTTGGCCGTAAGCTCCGATGTTTTGAACTGGAGCAGAACCAGCGAGCCCCGGGATTTTGCTGAGTGCTTCAATGCCAGTGAGTCCTTTTTCACAGGCGTGAGCGACAACGTTATCCCAATATTCGCCACCCATAACTTTGAGTCTGGCACCGTCAGCAGTAAAATCATCGGTAATGCCTTGCATGCGGTTGATAATGATGGCCCCATTGAATCCTTCATCGTGACCTAGTGTATTGGCACCGTAACCGAGTGGAAAAGTACGAAGGCGAAATTGTTCAGCAAAGCCGTAAGCGTCGGCAACGTCTTGTGGACTTGTGACTTCTAGGACATAGCGAGCTGGGCCGCCTAGGCGCATAGTAGTTAAACTTGAAATCAAAATATTTTCATTTACTCTCATAGAGTAATTATAACACTGAATGCGGGGGGTTGTAAAAGTGTTTTGCTCATGATACAAGCAGTCGCAGAAGATAGGGTTGGTGTAGTTTTAAAACATGGCAAGGAGAAAGGAGGGTTATGGAAGTTGAAGTCGATAATATAAAAATGACGATTAAACTAAAAATTATTCCTGCTAAGAAGCAGGAATAAAACAAAAACCCGATTTGATTCTACCATACATGAATGTGGAAATCAACTCTATCTTCTATTCGAGAAATATTATATAATCATTAAAAGAAAGGTAATACTATTATGGGAAAAAAGGAAGCGGTGGATAAGAAAAATGCTAAAACGGAAGCTCAAGATGGGAAATCAGAAGCTTTAAAATTAGCGATTGCTCAGATTACGAAACAATTTGGGGATGGTTCGATTATGAAACTCGGTGAAACTCCTAAAATGGATGTGGAACTGTTGCCTTCGGGGTCGCTTTCGTTGGATTTGGCTTTAGGTGGAGGTTGGCCGAAGGGGCGAATTATTGAAATCTATGGTCCAGAATCTTCTGGTAAAACAACTTTAGCGCTTCACGCGATTGCTGAAATACAAAAACAGGGTGGACAGGCAGCGTTTATTGATGCGGAGCATGCACTTGATCCGGCTTACGCGAAAAAGATTGGCGTGAACACGGCTGATTTGTTAATTTCGCAACCAGACAATGGTGAACAAGCTTTGGAAATTTGTGAAACATTAGTTAGATCTAATGCTGTTGATTTGATTGTGGTTGACTCGGTAGCGGCATTAGTACCACAGGCAGAGATTGACGGCGATATGGGTGATGCGCAGATGGGATTGCAGGCAAGATTGATGTCTCAAGCGATGCGTAAATTAACTGGTATCATTTCAAAATCACGCGCGACAGTGATATTTATTAATCAGATTCGTATGAAGATAGGTGTGATGTTTGGTAATCCTGAAACGACGACTGGTGGTAACGCTTTGAAGTTTTATGCTTCGGTGCGTGTGGATATTAGACGAATTGGACAAATCAAAGAAGGCGATAATATTTCGGGGAACCGAACTAAGATTAAGGTAGTAAAGAATAAAATTGCAGCACCGTTTAGAACAGCAGAATTTGACATTATGTATAATGAAGGTATTTCGAAGGCTGGTGATGTTTTGGATCTCGGAGTTACTTATGGGGTATTAGAAAAAGCAGGTGCATTCATCAAATATAATGGCGAAACTTTGGGGCAAGGACGTGAAGCGGTAAAGAAACTATTCCGTGAGAAGCCTGAGTTAATGGCGGAGATTGAAGATAAAGTTCGTGCAAAGGCTGCTAATGCATAAAGATGAGCTTTGGCAGGTTTATGCGCCGAATGGTGAACCGATTGAGGGTAAGGGTTGGGATTCGGCTTTAGATAATCCTGAAGTGTCGGGTGCAGAAGAAATTGTGGGTGTGGCGGTGGTGTTCTTGTACCGACACAGTGAAATTGGGTTAGAATTGTTGTGGCAAAAACGAGCTGACGGTATAGATAGATATCCTGGGTATTATGATATTTCGGCTGGTGGGCACATTAATCTTGGTGAAACAATAGTGGAAGGAGCAATTCGTGAAACTGCCGAAGAGATTGGCGCGACGATTTCTGCAGACGATTTACAATTTGCTTTTACTAAATCTTTTAATAAAAACCGTTTTGCGTGGATTTTTATGGTTGATTGGACTGGCAAATCGGATGATTTTCATTTTGATGATAAGGAAGTATCAGAGGTTAAATGGGTGCCATTTGCTGAAATGGAAGAATTTCGTAAAAAGTTCGCTAAGCCGCCACTTGCGCGAGATGATTTAGTATTTGCAAATTTGAGTGATTGGCTAAAAATGCATGGAGAAGTCTAAATACGTTATTACGAATCTAAAACAAGGTGTGAAAAATCCGAATAGGGTAAATGTTTTTGTGAACTCAAAATATGCGTTATCTTTAGACGTGGCGCAGGTAGTGGATTTAAATATTAAAGTTGGATTAGAAATTTCAGAGGAAGAATTAACAGAACTTAAAAAAGCTTCAGAATACGGCAAAATATACCAGAGAACTTTGGAATGGGTGTTGATGAGACCTCGTTCGGTTCGAGAGACTCGGGACTATTTGTCTAAAAAGCTCAAAACATCCTCTTCGGACTCGCTCCTTCGCGCCCGTTGTTACGGGGCTCAGTCGCTTGTTCCGCTCCCCGTTGGTCGCGTACAGCCCTCAGAGGATGCTTCTGAACTTTCTGATAGTATAATTCAGAGATTACTCAACAAAGGATATATAGATGATTACAAATTTGCAAAATATTATGTAGAGAATAGATTTGTGAAGAAGGGAATTTCAAAAAAACGCTTGAAGATGGAATTAATAAAAAAAGGTGTAGCGCGAGAGATTATTGATGAAGTGATTGATGGCCGTGATGATGAAGAAGAGATTCGTAAAATGATTATTAAAAAACGAGCCAAATATGACGACGAAAAATTGATGGGGTATTTGATGCGCCAAGGTTTTTCATATGACTTAGTACGACGAATGTTGTCGGAAGAACAAAGCTAGTCTTTTTTATCGTTAGTTTTGGCTGGGGTGAAGCCTTGCTCGCGAAAAGGATTAACAAAATTTGGTACGAAGTCTTCTTTTTCGGCGCGAGCTTTTAAGACTTTTTCTTCGTCTTTAATGATTACTTCGTAATCGGTGATTTCGACGATTTCTTTGCGAGAGATGGTGAGCTCAGGGTCGACGAAGGCTTTGACGAGAGGGCGTTTGACGATGATTTGTTGAACAATGAAATCTTCGGAAGTGAGGGTGTAATCAATGATGTGGCCAAGTTTGGTGCCTTTTTTGGTCCTAACTTTGAGATTAATAAGATCAAAATTGAGTTCAAGAACATTTTGAATTTTAATAATGTCGTCAGGAGCAACTAGCTCTTCGATATTATCGATAACCATGCCAAGTTGTGAATATTCGCGGATAGAACGAACATCAAGAATACGAGCTTCAGCGCGATTGACCAGTGGACCTTCAAGATAAAAGCCAAGAATTTTAAGGTCATTCGGATCGATGATGGCACTTTTGATGGTTGCGATAGGACCACCAGCTTGAATACTAAGAATAGGCGTGCCAATGATGCGCGAGTTCATGACTAACATATCTATATTGTAGCATATTATTGGATGAGAATTTATGTCATGTTATAATAAACATATGCATGAAGAAAAAGAATCAAAACGATCTCGGTTGTTTTTGATTGGTATTGTTTTTTTGTGCATTTTTGGTTTGATTTTTACTAGCACTTCCGCCTTCGCTACTACTTCAGATGAGGTAGTAGAAACTAATTTCTTTGGTAATTATACAGATGATGGAGAAGGATGTGGAGTATACATGATTCTTAATATGGTAATTGATATCCTTTCTATTGGCATAGCTATCTTAGGTGTAATAGGGGTTACACTAGTTGGCATACAATATATGACAGCAAAAGATAATGAAGAAAAGACTAGAAAAGCTAAAAACCGAATGTTGGAGATAGTGATAGGATTAGTAACCTATGCTGCCTTATTTGCTGGAGTTCAGTGGTTGCTACCTGGTGGATTAATGAGCAATAAATGCCATAGTGTTTCTGATGAAAAACTAGCCCAGATGAAAGAAAACGAAAAGAAGAAAAACCAAGCAAAACAAAACAAAACAACAACTAAAGCAAATGAAAAGAAATCTAAGGCGCAAACTAAAAAAGAAAAGCAAACTGAACAACAAAAGAGTAAAGCATACAAGAGGTGTGTGGAAAGAGCTGCGAAAGTAGTAGAGGATGATATATGCAAACTTGATAGTCCGAATGAGAGAATGGCCGTAACGGCGAAAAAACTAGCATGGCCATATGGAACTAGTTCAGATAAATACTATAATTATGCAACGAGCGAGTACAAGAAAGCCGCTAAAGAGACTGGAGTTCCGGATAGGGTTACGGCTGATACTAAAGAATACCATGACCATTATATAGGTAAATCTTGTGCAATGTATGTATGTGTGTCTATCGCAGCTTCTGGCGTGGATCAAGGTTTTCCTGGGGGAATAAAGAGTAAACGTGCGTGCGAAACAGGGCAGATATATAGTTATTTAAGTAATTCGCCAAGATGGACAGAAGTATCAAAGCCTCAGCCAGGTGATGTTATCGTAACTAATGGTAAAGGTCATGTAGCGACTTATGTAAAAAGAGGTAATAAGACGGTGATAGCGCAGGCTAATCTTCATGTTTATTTTGGTCGAGTTATGGGGAGTGCAAAATGGCAAGGGTCATCGCCATATACGATTTTCCGCTACACGGGTAAATAAACTAGGTGTATAATTTATGTTATGGAAGATGAAATTATTTTGGTGGATAAGCCAGCGGGTATTTCGAGTTTTGGTGTAGTAGCAAAAGTAAGAGGTTTTTTGAGAAATAGATTTGGCCATAAAGTTAAGGTTGGTCACACTGGTACGCTGGACCCTTTTGCTACGGGGTTATTGATTCTGCTTTCTGGTAAAATGACAAAAAAATCAAACGAATTTTTGAAGTTAGACAAAGAATATATAGCAGACTTGAAATTAGGATTTAAATCTTCAACAGGTGATCCTGAGGGCGAGATTGAGAAAGTAAACGATCGTATTCCTGAAGTTGGGGAGATAGACAGTATTTTACATACGTTTATTGGTGAGACTGAACAAACTCCACCAAAGTATTCAGCCATCAAAATAAATGGACAGCGAGCTTATAAACTGGCGCGAAAGGGAGTAGATTTTGAGGTGCCGGTACGAAAGGTAAAGATTTATAATATAGATGTTTTGGAATATGAATATCCTAGGCTTGTGATACGTTGTCAGGTGAGCTCAGGGACTTATATTCGGACTTTGGCGGAAGATATTGGAATGAAATTAGGTGTTGGGGCCTATCTAACAGTACTTCGGCGGATAAAGATTGGTGAGTACAGTGTTGAGAAAGCTAAAACACTTGATGATTATTTGATATAATAAGAATATGCGTAATTGCAAAAGTATTTTTAGAGGAAAACTTTTTAGTTGGACAGTATTTTTGGTATTGGCTGTTTGTCTTTCGGTGATTGTCTTGGATGTTTTTACTAGCACTTCCGCCTTCGCTACTACTTCAGATGAGGTAGTAGAAACTAATTTCTTTGGTAATTACACAGATGATGGAGAAGGATGTGGAGTATACATGATTCTTAATATGGTAATTGATATCCTTTCTATTGGCATAGCTATCTTAGGTGTAATAGGGGTTACACTAGTTGGCATACAATATATGA
>JAEEGL015654292.1_pt1 | contig 11237 bp, 7 predicted proteins | sample 9134231 | NCBI WGS metagenome assembly JAEEGL01 (sample SAMN16246548, study PRJNA631951) | gut metagenome | biome: gut microbiome; feature: rumen; material: fiber-attached | host: Bos | place: Iran: Karaj | collected 2018-10
CGTCAGCTCAAGAAGGGCTTCAAGAACACCAAGCTCCAGATGCTCCTTCGTGGACAGAACATCCTTGGTTACAAGCATTATCCCGATGACGTTGTTGACTACTTCGTACAGAAGTCCATCGCCAACGGTATCGACGTTATAAGGATCTTTGACTGTCTGAACGACCTTCGTAACCTTGAGGCTTCAGTTAAGGCCTGCAAGAGAGAGGGCGGACATGCTCAGATCGCTCTTGCATACACACTTGGCGATGCATATACCCTTGACTACTGGATGAACATTGCCAAGGATATTGAGAACATGGGTGCAGATTCTATCTGTATCAAGGATATGGCAGGACTTCTTCTTCCTTACGAGGCAGAAAAGCTGGTTAAGGCCCTTAAGAGTGCCACCAAGCTTCCTATCGACCTGCACACCCACTACACATCAGGCGTTGCCAGCATGACATACATGAAGGCTGCCGAGGCAGGCGTTGACATCATCGACTGCGCTATTTCGCCATTTGCTCTTGGAACATCACAGCCTGCAACCGAGGTTATGGTTGAGGCCTTTAAGGGACAGCCCTTCGAGACAGGACTTGATCAGAAGCTTCTTGCCAAGATCGCCGATCACTTCAGACCTTACAGAGAAGAGTGCCTGAAATCAGGCCTTATGGATCCCAAGGTCCTTGGCGTAAACATCAAGACTCTTATGTATCAGGTTCCCGGCGGAATGCTCTCCAACATGGTGAGCCAGCTCAAGGAACAGAACGCCAGCGACAAGTACGACACAGTGCTTGAGGAGATCCCTCAGGTTCGTAAGGACTTCGGTGAGCCTCCGCTGGTTACACCTTCATCACAGATCGTTGGTACCCAGGCCGTTATGAACGTGCTCATGGGTGAGAGATACAAGGTTGCCACAGACCAGACCAAGGATCTTCTTGCAGGTGAGTACGGCAAGACCATCAAGCCTTTCAATCCTGAAGTTCAGAAGAAGATCATCGGCGACAGAGAGGTCATCACCTGCAGGCCTGCAGACAAGCTCTCACCAAAGCTTCCTGAGTTCGAGGAGAGCATCAAGGAGTGGAAGCAGCAGGATGAGGACGTGCTTTCATATGCACTGTTCCCTCAGGTTGCAACAGACTTCTTCAAGTATCGTCTTGCTCAGCAGGAGAAGGTTGATATCTCATCAGCTGACACCAAGAACGGAGCTTATCCTGTATAAAACTAAGATAATTTAAGGAAGATGAAATTTTGTTTCTTGGCAAGCAAAATTTCATCTTTTTTTATTCTTTTGTATAGCACATTTGTGTTAAAATTAATACATGAATGAATACAGAAGACACAGACTTAACAAAAGAACTGTAGAAATCGGAGAGAGACAGGTCAGAGAGCTTCGTAAGGCAGAGCTTGGAAGACAGATGCTGGCTCTTGATGAAGTCAGCGGTTACAGGATAAGGCCTGGTTTCTACAACATTAACGGCGCCACTATGCTTACTGACGGCGTTAATTTTACTGCATATTCGAAGGGCGCCACATCAATAACGCTTCTCCTCTTTCACAGGGGAGAGTCTGTTCCCTATGCCAAGATTCCGTTTCCGGAGAGCTACAGGATCGGAAATGTCTACTCCATGCTGATCTTTGGTCTGGATATTGAGAATCTTGAGTATTCGTATGTTGTTGACGGACCCTGGCAGCCCGAGAGAGGTCTGTTATTCGATAAGAGCCACAAACTTCTGGATCCCTATGCCAAAGCGGTTTCCGGACAGCGCATCTGGGGACAGAGTCCCAACAAGGACGGCTCCTACAGGGCAAGAGTCGTAAGGAACAACTTCGAGTGGAATGACACCAACAGCCTTGGTATCGAGATGACCGACTCTGTTATCTATGAGATGCATGTCAGGGGCTTTACCATGGATCCTTCCTCCGGCGTGAAATTCAGGGGAACCTTTGAGGGTATCAAGGAAAAGGTTGAGTACCTCAGCAGGCTTGGAGTGACGGCGGTTGAGCTGATGCCTATCTTTGAGTTTGATGAGACCAGGGACAAGAGGGAAGTGGGCGGCAAGACCCTTCTGGATTACTGGGGATATAACACCATCAGCTTTTTTGCACCAAATACCAGCTACGCCTCCCAGAGCGAATACAACAAGGAGGGCGTTGAGCTCAAACATATGATAAAAACCCTTAAGGATCACGGAATAGAAGTGATCCTGGATGTGGTGTTCAACCACACTGCAGAGGGCAATGAGAACGGCCCATTCATATCATTTAAGGGTTTTGACAACAATATTTATTATCTTCTTACTCCTCACGGGCAGTATTACAACTTCAGCGGATGCGGCAACACCATGAACTGTAATCATCCCATGGTTCAGGAGTTTATCGTGGAGTGTCTGAGATACTGGGCAATCGAGTACCGTGTGGACGGCTTCAGGTTTGATCTTGCAAGTATACTGGGAAGAGATCAGGACGGCGCTCCCATGGAGAAACCGCCTCTTATCCAGAGGCTGGCCTATGACCCTATACTGGGCAACGTCAAGCTCATCGCCGAGGCATGGGATGCCGGCGGAATGTATCAGGTAGGCAATTTCCCCGCCTGGAAGAGATGGGCAGAGTGGAACGGCAAATACAGGGATGACATCAGATCCTACTTAAAGGGCGACATCTGGTCGGCTCCCGAAGCAGTCAAGAGGATCACGGGATCAATGGATCTCTATGGCGGATCTTACCTGGGATATGAGTCATCGGTGAACTTCATCACATGTCACGACGGGTTTACTCTTCATGATCTCTACTCTTACAACAGCAAACATAACGAGGACAACGGCTGGAACAACACCGACGGAGCAGACGACAACAGGAGCTGGAACTGCGGCGTTGAGGGTGAGACAGATGACCAGGCAATAATCGATCTAAGGTTCAGGATGATGAGAAATGCCATTACTGTGCTCATGTGCAGCCGTGGAACTCCCATGATCTACGCCGGTGATGAATTTGCAAACACACAGTTCGGCAACAACAATGCCTACTGTCAGGACAATGAGATATCCTGGCTCAACTGGGATCTTCTAAACCAGAACAAGGCATATTTTGATTTTTACAGGAACATGATCCAGTTCAGGAGGAAACACCCCTGCATCAGGAAAGACCTGAGGGCAGCCAAATGCGGATATCCTCACATCTCAGTCCACACAGAGAATCCTGATAACTCCAATATCACCAAGGATTCAAGGGTCATCTGCGTGCGGTTTGCGGGATATGTACAGAGGAAAGGGCATGATGACATTGTCTACCTGGCCATCAATGCCTATTGGGAAGATATTCAGATCATGCTTCCGAACCCTCCCGAGGGAGCTTACTGGTCATTGTGTGTTGACACGGGAGATGAGAGCGGCAAGTATTACTACAACAGACCAAGGCCTCTTACCTGGAGGAACAAGACCCTTAAGGCACGTAGCGTGAACGTATTCATCGCGGCTTATGGAGCAGGATATGGCAGCTGAAGACAACAAAAAAAGTTTGATCGTCGGGGGCTACGAGTTTATGTCGGAGAATGACGCCCAGAAAGCTGAAATGGACCTGTCCAAGATTAAGCTTTTGGGTAGCAGGGTCAAGGCGAGCCGCCCAAACGATATCAAGGCCGTATACGAAAAGGCCATAGAGAATAAAATCTTTAAAACTCCAGTAGGATGGGGATATCTTATCGGACTTCGTGATAAGCTGCTGCAGAGCGGTTTTTCAGAGGATGAGATCATTCCCATCCCTCTAAATGTGTCCATGACCAGGCATTCAGCCATGGAAAATCTGACTGTAGCCCAGAGGATCCGGGTGGAAAAGCCCAAGGCCAATCTGGAATTCAAAAGAGTTTTTCCCATAGTCCTGGATGTCATACTGGCGATACTGGTGGTGGTTATGTTCCTCATTGCCGCTACGGGAGAGAATGACAATATCATTAATTACAAAAGCAATGTGACCAACCGCTATTCCAGCTGGGAGCAGGACCTTACCGAGAGGGAGAAAAAGGTCAGGGAAGCAGAGAAAAAACTTGGAATAGAAGATACTTCCGAGTACTATAATGATAGCATCAGTACTGATTGAATATTTTAAGGAGCAGTAAAAATGGAAGACTTAAGGATTCTGGTTGTCGATGACGAGAGCAGAATGCGCAAGCTTGTCAGAGACTTTCTTACCAAGGACGGATATATTGTGCTGGAGGCCCAGGACGGACAGGAAGCCCTGGACATTTTTTATGCGGAGAAAGACATTGCACTGATAATACTGGATGTCATGATGCCAAGGCGCGACGGATGGGAGGTCTGCAGGGAGATAAGAGGCGTATCCAAGGTGCCCATCATCATGCTGACCGCCAAGAGCGAGGAGAGAGATGAGCTGCTTGGCTTTGAACTGGGAGTGGATGAATACATATCAAAGCCCTTCAGTCCCAAGATACTTGCAGCCAGAGTCTCAGCAATTCTCAGAAGGACCGGGCAGAGCGCCGGAAATGATATCGTTGAATACGGAGGGATCACCATCAACAAAATAGCCCACACCGTTATGGTGGACGGCAAAGAGGTGGAGCTTAGTTTCAAGGAATTTGAACTGCTTTCCTACTTTTTTGAAAATAAGGGCGTTGCCCTTGCCAGGGAAAAGATATTGAACAATGTCTGGAACTACGACTACTTCGGAGACGCCAGAACGATAGATACCCATGTCAAAAAGCTAAGGAGCAAGCTTGGGGACAAGGGCGATATGATAAAGACAGTCTGGGGGATCGGTTATAAGTTTGAGGCATGAATGAACGAAAGGTCTTAGCAGCAGGAGAGTCTGTATAGGCATTGACGCAGTAGATCTGGAGGAAATACAGATGCAAATAGTTGAAATCACTGCTAACAAGAGAGGCTGTTCATGCATCATGAGACAAGGCTTGTTTTTGAGGGCAACGTTAAACTGTGAGTAGATAATCGGAAGGCTTCGGGGATAACCGGAGCCCTTCGCCTTTTTTGACTAATTGCAGTAAAACACTGTATGAAATATAATAAATGTATGAAAAGAAGTGAAAAGATCCATTCTGTACGATTTCAGATAAGCCTGGTTTATATTGGGATGATGGTGGGGACATTTGTTATCTGCCTTCTCATAAATGTCTTTTTCATGGAGAGGTTCTATATCCAGAACAAGAGAGAGGCCATAATTGCTGCCTACAGAAGCATTGCCCAGGCCATAAGGTCGGGTGATATAGAGTCACCGGAATTCGAGGAGGAGATAAAGCACATCTGCGAGCGATACGACATCGAGATGATAGTGCTTGATGCTGACTCGCAGACTGTGGTCACTGCCAGCAGTAATCCTGACCTTCTGGCCAAGATCTTATGGGAGAATATGATAAATCCCTCCGGCGGAAATGTTGTGATCGGCGACCGCACGGTCATCGATTTTGATGATGACTACACTCTGCAGATCGACCTTGACAGGGCCAGCGGGCGGCAGTATCTGGAGATGTGGGGCATCGTTGACAGCGGCAATCTGGTGCTGGTGCGCTCCACCATGGAGAGTATCCGGGACAATGTGAGCATATCCAACACCTTCATGATATATGTGGCAATAATTGCCATTGTCGTGGGCTCCGTGCTGATACTCTTTATCTCGAAGAAGGCCACAGATCCCATCAAGAGGCTGTATCTGATCTCGGATGAGATGAAAAAGTTTAATTTCGAAGCAAAATATGTATCAACGAGCCCCTACAGGAATGAGATAGATGTCCTTGGAGAGAACATGAACGACCTCTCTCAGACCCTGGAGGCGGCCATTAAGGATCTCAAGAATGCCAATCTTGCTCTCAAGCAGGATATTGCCCAGAAAGAAGAGATAGATGAGATGCGCAAGGAGTTTCTTTCCAACGTATCTCATGAGCTCAAGACTCCCATTGCCCTTATCCAGGGCTACGCCGAGGGCCTTAAGGAAGGCATAAACGACGACGAGGAAAGCAGGAATTTCTATTGTGAGGTCATAATGGACGAGGCCTCCAAGATGAACATGATGGTCAAGAAGCTGCTGACGTTAAATCAGCTGGAGTCCGGAAACGATACAGCCAACATGGAGAGATTTGACATTGTGGATCTCATCCGTAACTACCTGAAATCCGCATCTGTGCTGGCAAAGCAAAAAGACGTCACGGTAAAGTTTGACGATTATCCGCCGATATTTGTATGGGGAGATGAATTCAGGATCGAGGAAGTGCTGCAGAACTACTACAGCAATGCCCTTAACCACATAGATGGCGACAGAATTGTTGAGATTAAGCTGACAATGAGAGATAATATTGTAAGGATATCTGTCTTCAACACAGGCCAGCCAATCCCTGAGGACAGCATAGGCCATATCTGGGAGAAGTTCTACAAGGTAGATAAAGCCAGGACCAGGGAATATGGCGGAAGCGGCGTGGGCCTTTCCATCGTCAAGGCTATAATGGAGGGTATGGGCCAGAACTACGGCGTTATCAACTACGACAACGGTGTGGAATTCTATTTTGAGCTTGAGACTAAATGATATTTAAGAGGTGACAAATGCGTGGGAGAAAGTATTTAGGAATAATATCCGCAATCTGTCTGGCGCTTCTTTCCGCAGGCTGTGGGGAGAAGTTTCCCGAGATGACAGAAGAGGAGTACAACCACACAGTGGAATACGCTGCGGGACTTCTTATGAGGTATTCCAACAATGGTCAGGAGAGACTGATCTATGTGGATGCAAAAGAGGTTGAAAAACAGCGAAAGAAGGATGCCGAGAAAGCTGAGAAAACGGCAGAAACACAGGAGACACAAAAGCCTAAGCCTGCGCCGGCACAGCCAAAACCTGAGCCTGAACCTGAACCCGAACCGGTTATGGATGAGAATCCAGGGGAAGGAACAGACCAGCAGGATCCCGCATCTGTGACTGAGGCGGCTGAGGGCACTGAAACCACGCAGGAAGCTGAGACTACGGAAGCGGTTTCCGATCCCAATGCCATCACTCTTTCTTCCGAGGACAGCAATGAGATCATGGAGGATATCTTCCTTTCATATCAGGGGTACGCCATATCCAGCACCTATCCCGAGAGCTCCAAGAGCTATGTCGTAAATGCTGACAAGGGCAAAAAACTTCTGGTCCTTCGCTTTGACCTCTACAATGGCTCCAATTCACAGAAGCAGGTCAACATGATACCGCTGAACCTGATGTTCCAGATACTTCTGAACGGCAAGAACCTGGGGTATTCCTCAGTTACATTCCTTCCCAATGACCTGGCTTCATATGTTGGCAATATTGATTCCAGAGCCCATGAGAGCGTTGTCGTTCTGACCCAGATAAGCGAAAGTGAAGCAACAAACATCCAGTCACTTGGAATGATCGCCAGCATAAGGGGCGAAACCAAGACTGTCAATCTGAAATAAAATCGATACAGGAAAAGGTGGGACTCACGATCTGTGGGTCCTATTTTTGTGCCACGTTATATTCTTTTAATACTTTTTTTACAAAGAAGTTAACGCAAAATGATAAAATCAGATTGTGTACACTTTTAACAAGAGTGGGCAAATAATAAGAAAAAGAGGATGAAAAATGAAAAGATCAGGTATTAGCTTCAAATCTCGAAGAAGCAGAGGCGTTTTATCGATGCTCCTTATCATGATGATGCTCTTTTGCAGCACCTGCTTTACGGGGTGTGGAAAAAGTTCCCCCAAGGCACTTACAGGATATTGGACTTCCGATTCTGCAGCCGCACAGAGCCTTAGAGACTATGTTTCAAAGGTTACCAACAAAAAGGATACGGAGAATTTCATTCCTGAAAAGGACCGTATTGCAGTATTTGATATGGACGGTACTCTCACCTGTGAGACCTATTATACCTATTATGACACAATGATGTTTATCAATTTCTGTCTCATAGACCATCCTGAGCGCGTGTCTGATGAGCTGAAAGCAGCTGCTGCAGAGATAAGACCGGGATATACCGCAGGTGAAGAACTGGCCAGAAACTTTGCGAAGGCTTATGCCGGAATGACGGTTAAGGAACTCTACGACTACGCGGTGGAATTCGGTAAAAAGAACACAGACAGCTTCAACAACATGCGCTACATTGACGGATTCTACCAGCCCATGGTTGAGCTTGTGAAATACCTCTATGACAACGGTTTTACCATCTATGTAGTCAGTGGAACAGAACGCACCACAACAAGAGCCATTGTTGACAATTCACCCATAGCTGCGTATGTTTCACCTTCACATGTTATCGGAACCGAGTTCGAGGTAAAGGTAAAGGGAAATGAGGATGTTTCCTCAAATATGGATTATAAATATACAGATGGAGATGAGCTGGTGTTTACAGGCGGCTTCATTCAGAAGAACCTGAATGCCAACAAGACGATCTGGATCGAACGTGAGATAGGACAGCGCCCTGTGCTGGCCTTTGGCAACAGCGGCAGCGACACCAGTATGATGAAATATGCCATCGACGCTAGAAATCAGTATCCCGCCGAGGCTTACATGGTTGTTGCAGATGATGATGTGAGGGAGTGGGGCACCCAGAACTGGGAGGAAAAATCAGCAGCTTACAAAGAGCAGGGATTTGTGCCCATATCCATGAAGAATGACTTTCTCGAGATTTATCCTGAGTCTATTACAAGGGCTGATCAGCAGTATATAGAAACAGAAGAAAGTAAAGCAGCCGGCGCGGATGCAGTGGATACAACGACCGGGCAAAGTGCAGGCGAAGCAGCTGCAGTAACCGGAAGTGAAGCTGCCGGCGAAACTGCTGGTGATGCTAACGCAAGCAACATAATTGAGTTTCCCGGTAACAATAACCAGGCCGCAGAAGAATCTGATGAGAATGTAAGAACAACACTATCCAGGGAAGGATATACCCTTGAACAGGCGGTTGTACTGAGCAGACACAATATCCGCGCACCTCTTTCAGGAGCAGGCTCTGCGCTTGATACCATCACTCCTCATGAGTGGTTTAACTGGTCTGCCGACGCCAGCCAGCTTTCTGTCCGCGGAGGAGACCTTGAGGCGGGCATGGGCCAGTACTTCAGAAAATGGCTTGAAGCAGAGGGACTTTTTGAAAAGAACTATCAGCCTGCTGAAGGTGCTGTACGCATCTATGCCAACTCCAAGCAGCGGACCATTGCTACCGCGCAGTTTTTTGCAGCAGGTCTTTTGCCTGTGGATGATGCGAATATAGAGTATCACTGTGATTTTGATACAATGGATCCCGTATTCAATCCGGTATTCACTTATGTATCCGATGATTATGTAAAAGATGCACAGGAAGAGATACATAAGAATTTTGATGAAACCATCAAGGGGCTTGAAGACAATTATGAACTGCTTGTGGATGTGATAGACGCAGAAGAATCTGAAGACTACAAGAACGGCAGTTTTACAGGATTTTCAACGGATGACAGCGAGTTTACTTTCGAGGAGGGAAAAGAGCCGGCAGTCAGCGGATCACTTAAGAAAGCCTGCTCAATCAGCGATGCGCTGGTTCTGCAGTACTTCGAGGAACCTGATGAACTGAAGGCAGCTTTTGGACACGAACTTTCTGATGAAGACTGGGAGGCTATTTCTGAGATCAAGGATGTATATGGCGACGTGCTTTTCACAGCGCCATCCGTATCGATAAATGTTGCCCATCCGCTGCTTCAGGAAATGGAAAAAGAGCTGACAACTGACGGCAGGCAGTTTACATTCCTCTGCGGCCATGACGCAAATCTGGGAAGCGTGCTCTCAGCTCTGGATGCAGAGGAGTACAGCCTTCCGGGAACAATAGAGAAGAAGACACCGATAGGATCAAAGCTCGTTTTCAGTAAATGGAAGAGCGCGGATGGGGAAGAGTTTATAAGCGTTGATATTGTATATCAAAAGACAGAGCAGCTCCGTTCAATGTCTATCACTGATAACGACAATCCGCCTGGAATATACAATCTGAAGTTAAAGGGCCTGAAAGCTGACGAAAACGGCCTGTACAAGGCAGAAGATGTGCTCGGACGCTTTAATGAGTCGATTGGTGCATATGACACACTGCTGGAAGAATACCAGCAGGATAAAGCAGCATAAACGATAAGACTTTATGTTTTGATTATGGTAGAATATTTATACAATTCATCGCTAATTCAAACAGGAGGGAAAATTTTATGCCGGAAAATAACACTAAAGCCATGTACAAGCTTTCATACGGACTCTTTGTCTGCACAGCAGTAAAAGGGGAGAAGAAAAATGGCTGCATAATCAATACAGCAATGCAGGTTGCATCAGAGCCCAACCGCATTTCCATCGCAGTCAACAAGGCAAACTACACACATGACATGATAAAGGAAACGCATCAGTGCAACATTTCAGTTATAAGTCAGGATGCCTCCTTCGATCTTTTCAAACACTTCGGATTCCAGTCAGGAAGAGATGTTGACAAGTTCGCATCCGATTACGACGCTGCAAATTACGATATCGCCGATAATGGTATTCCGTATATCAAAGCCGGAACCAATGCCTATTTCTCCTTAAAAGTAGAGCAGGAAGTGGACCTTGGATCCCACACCATGTTCATCTGTGAGCCTGTATTCATGACAGTTCTCTCAGATACTTCTTCCTGTACCTACGAGTATTATCAGAACAATATCAAGCCCAAGCCTGAGGCCGTCGGAACAACACCAAAGGGCGAGACAGTATGGCGCTGCCTGATATGTGGATATGAATATGTCGGTGAGGAACTTCCGGATGATTTCATCTGTCCTATCTGCAAGCATGGCAAGGACGATTTCGAGAAGATCATAAGGTAAGTCACGGGGACGGTTCTTTTGACTGGTCAGGGAAACGATTCGTTTGACTGATATACAATTAGACACGGGGATGGCTCTTTTGACAGGCAGTCAAGAGAAGCGCCCCGTGTATTTATGTCCTGACATGTAAGAATACCAATCTCATATCTGTATGAATATTCAAATAAAATATTGCCAAAAACCATGATCATTCGTATAAATATATATCGATAAACAATGCAGTAATAAACGAAATAAAAATTTTGAAAAAAGGTGTTGACATTGTTGTTCGATGGTGATAAAGTATATTTCGTTGCGGCGCTGATGTAAAACGAAAACAAGCGCAAACGCAGCGGTGGAGCGGATTACAGGCTCCAAGTACCTTGACAAATAAACAGTAATGCAACCCTGAAAATTCCAGAGAGCAATGAGCAGCAAGATCTGATCATTGCGAATGAAAATTTCAGAACAAACAAAC
>JAEEGL016550873.1_pt1 | contig 11237 bp, 8 predicted proteins | sample 9134231 | NCBI WGS metagenome assembly JAEEGL01 (sample SAMN16246548, study PRJNA631951) | gut metagenome | biome: gut microbiome; feature: rumen; material: fiber-attached | host: Bos | place: Iran: Karaj | collected 2018-10
GACGCGATCGGATTCCACGGGTTCCTGACCATCGAGCGCGAAGTCGGTCCCGACCCCGCAGCCGACAGTGCCATGGCCGTTGGCTTCCTCCGGAAGCACATCGCCTAGCTTCATCCGCCGCTGCGAAAAAACGAGAAGGCGACGGCCCGGATCCGGGTCGTCGCCTTTTCTTTGCGCAGTTAAGGAAAGGACGCCCTATGTCATGGGAAAGGGCGCGGGCGGTGCGGGCAGGTTGAAGGCCGCCGAGACCAGCTTCCCAAGTGGGTCGTCGCGGGAGAGCGCCGACTCGGGGATGTCCGAAACCGCGAGGTCCTCCGGGTTGGCCGGCAGTTCGGTGACCGAGACGTCGCCGTTGGTCGCATTTTTCGTCGCAGGCGCGGCGTCCGCAGGCTTGTCGCCTTGAATCTGTCCAATGGATGCGCTGCCAAGTTTGAAGTTGTTAAGTCGAATGTCCATGATGTCCTCCGTGTTCTCTACACATGCGAATCGAAAATGTTACACATTCAAGTCGGAAAGAATTTGCTGGAGACGCTGTTTCGCACGGAAAATCCTGACTTTGACTAGATTTTCGCTCACTCCGGTCTGGCTGGCGATGTCCCGGACCGACAGATTGCCGATCTGGAAAAGCGTATACGCCTCGCGAAGCGGCGGCGGGAGTTCGGCGAAGGCCTTGGAGAGACGGTTGCGGAGATACGCGGCGTCGATGTCGGTCAGCCGGTCCGGGGCCACCGAGGGATTCGAGTCCGCGACGTCAGGCACCTCGTCGGTGAAGGTGACGCGGCTGTTGTCCCGGTAGAGGTTCTTGCGCAGGTTCTTCGCCATGGTGAACGCGAGGCCCGAAACGGCCGCTTCGTTGTCGAGCAAGTCGTCGCGCATCTTCCAGAGCTTGAGGAAGACGTCCTGGACGAGGTCGCAGGCCACTTGGTAGGGCGACCCCGTTGAGACGAGCCAGTTCGTCAGTTTCGGCGCGATGCTCTTGTAGAGTTCTTCGATGTTCATAAATCCTCCAGCGTGACGGAGTCAAGCTCCTCCTCCTCCTTGCGGGCGTCCTGTATCTGCTTGGCCCACTTCAGGACCTCGGCGACCGGCTCGATGAGCGCGTCGGGGATGAATTCCCCGATGCGGCCCTCCGCAAAGAGGGAGCGGGCAAGCGGGACGTTCTCCATGATCGGGATCCCCTCCGCGAGGGCGGTTTCCCGGATCACCTTCGCGCGGGCGGCGGCGCCCGCGACGCAGATGCGCGGCAGTGGCGCCTCCTCCGCGTCGAAGCGAATGCCCACGGCGATATGTGTCGGGTTGGTGACGACGACGCTGGCGTCCTTCGTGGCCTTGACGGGATCGGGGCCGTTCAGCAGCTCGTCGCGGAACTGCCGCTGCGCCTGCTTGATCTCCTGCGACCCCTCCATCTCCTTGTATTCGCGCTTCACCTCGTCCTTTGTCATCATCATCTGCTTCGTGAAGTTGCGTCCCTGGAAGAGACGGTCCACCACCGCGATGAGAATGTAGCCGAAGCCGGTGTACACGGCGAGGCGCTTCAGCATGAGCTTCAGGCAGGGCAGGATGTCGTCCACGGTTCCGTAGCACATCGTCAGCAGCTCGGGAATCGAGGCCTTGATGATCTTGTAGACCAGGTAGCCGAGGAAGCAGACCTTGACGACGTTCTTGCAGAACTCGAAGAAGTTCTTCATGCAGAAGATCTTCTTCGCGCCCTCGACGGGGTTCAGCTTTTCAAGCTTGGGCTTGATGGGCTCGAAGGTGAAGAGGAAGCCGATCTGGGCGACATTGGCGACGATGGCGATCACGGCGGCCAAGAGGACGAAGATGAAGGAATGCTTGCAGATGATGAGGCCCGCGTACTTGGCCGACTCGCGCACCGCCGGGAGGTCGTTGTCGGTGATGCGCTGGGAGATGAAGGCGAGCATGTTCTCGATGTCGTTGACCAGCGCCAGGCTCAGGGCCGCCAGCACCGCGAACAGCACGATCAGGACGGCCGTCGAGACGATGTCCTTCGACGTGCACACCTGTCCCTTGTCGCGCGCGTCGCGCAACTTCTTCGGGGTCGGCATTTCAGTCTTTTCGCCGCCCTCGTCAGCCATTTGGCAAGCCTACCTGTTCGTTTTTCAGGAACATCGTCATGTCCGCGCCATCGCGACGATTCTACCGTCTACCCTCCCAGCAGCTTCCGGACGGGGCCGAGGATGGCCGAGTCTGTCGTGTACATGAGCATGTCCATGATGAAGGGCAGATAGATGATCAGCATGGCGACGCCGAGGGCGCTCTTGACGGGCATCGAGAGGAAGAAGACGTTGAGCTGGGGGGCCGTGCGGTTGACAAGTCCCAGCCCGAGATTGGCAAGGAACATGATGATGATCACCGGGGCCGAGATGACGACGGTCACGCGGAGCATGTCGTCCAGGGCGCCAAGGATCTTTTCCGAGGCGTTGGGGGCGAACTCGAGTCCCGCCTCGAAGACCGGCCAGAACTCATAGCTTTTGTAGAGCGCGCCTAGGACGATGAAGACCGCGCCGCTCACGAAGAAGACCGTGGAGACGATCTGCGTGAAGAAGATGCCGGTCGTGGAGACCTGCGCGCCGTTCAACGGCGAATAGACCTCTCCCATCGTGGCGCCGCGCTGGTTGTCGATGAAGTTTCCGACGTTCTCGGCTATCCAGAAGGGCACCGCCGAGAAGAAGCCGATGAGAAAGCCGATGAAGGCCTCGCGTGCCGCCAGGAAGGAGAAGAGGATGGCGTTGGGTTCGCCGTCGGGCATCTTCGCCTTGATGTAGGGAATCGCGACAAAGGCAAAGGCGAGTTCGATGGCCCGCCGCGCCACGCCGGGAATCATCGACTCCGTGAGCACGGGGCAGACCATGAATGTTCCCCCGAACCGCGCCAGCGCAAGCACGGCTGCCAGGATCCAGCGATGGAATTCGATGTAGGGCATGGGAACGGTGGGTTAATGGGTCGCGGGACTTCCCCCTGCTAGCAGTCAGAAAGCCCAAAACCAGTTCATGCCCTTTTCAAAGCAGCGGGGCTTGAACTTACTGCCGCTACCGCACGGGCATGGCGCACAAAGGATGGAACTGTCGATTCTCATGGCTTATTCCCCTGATGGCGGATCTCGACTTGACGCCCTGTGGAACCTTTGATTCAGTGCCCGGGTCGTCGCTGTCAGAAGCCTCAACCGCAAGTGCCGTTGTGACCGACCCTGGTTTTGAATCGTCGCTGGTCATGTCGCTTTCCATGATTTTATTATACCATAGTCGATAATCGGTTACGGCCACTTTTGCGGAATCCTTTGGTTTTTCAAAAGGACGCTAACTTTCCCTGCGGATGCGCTTGACATCACTGATGCCGCAAGGAATCTTTAGGTTGTCTTTCATGGCTTCTGCGTCACGAAGTCACCGCGTAGCGTCCGGTCCAACGCAGGGGGACTTCTTGAAGTCGCGCCTGGCCATTGTCGCCATCCTCATTCCTACTCGCCCGGTCGACGACATAGGATCTGGCGCGACCCCGCGTGGAGCGAGTTGAAGGCGAGCTGGTGGCCATCGGGTCGCCGGCGCGGATGGAGGTCGCAGCGGCAGTGGGCGTCGCGGCAGGCAGGATGAAGAAGTCGCCAATGTCCCGCACCGTGCTGTCCACGAAGCGCACGATCTTCCAGTGGCGAAGAAGGAAGCATTTGGCGAGGAAATGATTGCGCGGCACACGCGTCATGGCTCGCGGCGCGGAAAGGACGGACAACGACGCAAAGGCGCAGTTGTCCTGGGCCATTGGCAATGTCAGTTGCGAAGCTGCGGGAAGAGGATCACGTCGCGGATGACCTCGGTGCCGGTGAGCATCATGACAAGGCGGTCGAAGCCGATGCCCATGCCGCCGGCCGGCGGCATGCCGTGCTCAAGCGCGCAGACGAAATCCTCGTCGATCTTGGCGAGGTCCTCGCCCGCCTGCACCTCGAAGGCCTTGCGCTGCTCGAAGGGGTCGTTCTGCTCGGTGTAGCCGGGGCAGAGCTCCTTGCCCGCGACGACGAACTCGAAGACGTCCGCCGCCGTCGGGTCGTCGACGCAGGTCTTGGCAAGCGGCACGAACTCATGCGGGACGCGCATCACGAACGTCGGCTGGCGAAGGGTCTTCTCGATGAGCTTGTCGTAGACCTCGTGGGTCGTCATGAGGTGGCTGGAGCCCGCGGGGATGTCGCATCCCGCCTCGCGCGCCTTCGCCGCGGCGGTCGCGTCGTCGAGGGAGTACCAGTCGTCGCCCATGCGCTCCTTCACCAGGTCGGCGTAGCGGACGCGTCGGTAGGGCGGCGTGAAGTCGAGGATCTCCTTCGCCTCGCCGTATTCGACCTGCATCTTGCCGAGGACCTTCTGGCAGAGGTGGGGGATCAGCCCCTCGATGATGCGGACCATCGACTCGACGTCGCCATAGGCCTCGTAAAGCTCGAGGACGGTGAACTCGGGGTTGTGCGAACGGTCCAGTCCCTCGTTGCGGAAGTCGCGGTTCAGCTCGAAGACCTTGTCGAAGCCACCGACAAGCAGGCGCTTGAGGTAGAGCTCCGGCGCGATGCGCATGTACATGTCGCGGTCGAGGGCGTTGTAGTGCGTGATGAAGGGCTTCGCGGCGGCGCCGCCGGCCTGCGGCTGCATCATCGGCGTCTCGACTTCCTGGAAGCCGAGGTCCTCGAGGTACCGGCGCGTCTCGCGGGCCATGGCGATGCGCAGGTCGAAGCGCTGGCGGACCTCCGGGTTGGAGAAGAGGTCGAGGTAGCGCTTGCGGTAGCGCTCCTCGGTGTCCTGCAGCCCGTGGAATTTCTCGGGCGGCTGGAGGATCGCCTTGGAGAGAAGCGTCCAGGTCTCGACGTGGATGCTGCGCTCGCCCGTGCGGGTCGTGAAGAGCTTGCCCGAGACGCCGATGAGGTCGCCCATGTCGAGGAGCCCGAAGGCGGCGAAGGCGTCCTCCGAAAGGGTCTTCTTGCCGACGTAGAGCTGGATGCGCGCGCTGCCGTCATGGATGTCGGCGAAGACGCTCTTGCCCATCGAGCGGATCGCCGTCAGGCGGCCCGCCGCGGTGACTTCGCGCCCTTCCTCGAAGGCGGCGAGGATTTCGGAAACCCTGCCCGTGCGCGTGAAGGCCTGGCCAAACGGCCGGTATCCCATGGCGGCCAGCGCCTCCATGTGCTTGATGCGCTGCTCGCGGTACTGGTTGACTGTCTGCTCCGCCTGCGTTGCGGGTGCGGTCTCTTCGTTCATTGCTTTCTGCTCCGATTGGTTTGGAAAAACGGCCTTCTATTTTACCATAGTGGGCTAGCGGAGCATCAGCGTCGTGCTGCCCGGTTTGACGTTGAGCGGCCCGACGGAAATCCTGCCGTCGACGCGCTCGCGGCCCCAGGCGTCGGGCAGCCGCGGAAGCCGGTCAAGGCCCAGCGACGACCGTGCGCGCGCCTCGGTGTACCAATCGTTGTTGAGGATGTTCCACCAGGGATAGTCCGGGTTGACCGATGGCGCGTGGAGGTAGAAGCTCGACGTCCCGTAGACGGGATGGCCGCTCCGCGTGTATTCGGAGGCGGCGCCGACCGGGATCTGCGGCACCAGCAGGCCGCCGGCGGTGCGGAGCGTCGTGCCTAATCCGGGGTTCGCGCCGCCAAGCCCCTTCACGACGCCGCCGGCGAGAATAGGCGCCGCGCCGCCGGCGACTCCGGGACAGCCTTCGCTCCAGACGGCGGAATTGGCGATGCGGGGCGCCCAGACGAGTCCGGGCGGCGCGGCGAGGTCGCCTGCGGCGGCACCGCCTTCGCAGGTGATCTCCGATCCCGAGACCGAGCAGTGGACGAGCAGCACGCGCCCGGACGCCAGGCGCGTGGCGAAGGTCCCGGCCACGGCGAGGCCCGATGCGTCCGAGACCGACACGGTGTTCCTGAGGAAGGTCGTGTTCACGAAGGTGATGGCAGTTGTAATTTTGTCGTTTCCTTCGAAGAGCGAGACGACGCTGGCGACGGCCGAAGTGGTCGTCGAGGCGGCGATCGAACCCTCGACAGCGTTACCCAGGAACAGCGAGTCGCGCACAAGGACCGAATCGCTGCTCCGCATGAAGAAGACCGCCGCATGGTGGTCGGCCGCGGTGATGCCCTTGTTTCTGTTGCCGATGAAACGGCAGCGCACGAACTGCGGAGAGCCGGATGGGTAGATCAAGCCGTACGAATTGCCAAGGGCGATATTTTCCTCGAAGAGGCAGTCGATTGCCCGCCACAGGCTCTTGTTGTCGTAGATGTAGAAGATGCTCAGGGTGCCGCTTCCGCCACAGCAGTTGCGGCGGAAGACGCAGTTCGTGAAGATCGTCTTTCCCTGCGTCGCGACGACATACCATCCGCCTTCGTTGCTGTAGTTGTCGCTGTAGGTCACGCCGGAGATGACATTCGTCACAGCGTCGGCGACCGAAGTGTCGGGATACGTCCGCGTGGAGTGCGAATTGCCGGTGATGCGGCCGCCATCGATGGCGATTCCTCCTGTCGAGACGACGGCGTTGTAGTTCGCCAGGAACGCGCAGTCGCGCACGGCCACCCGCGAGGTGGCCAGAAGGTTCACGGCCGTGTCGGAGAAGCAGGTAAAGACAAGGCCCTCGACAATGAAGTTCGTGACTGTCGTCCCGCTTGCCTGGGAGATGGCGGCCGGGCAGTTGACCCCGTTGAATTTCGCCTTCCAGTAGTCGTTGGTCATTGCCGGGTTCGGCTCGTTGAAGAGACCGGCATTCCAGATCGCGGTGCGGTTCCCTGCCCCGGGGTCGGCGCCATCGGGCAGCCAGTAGTCGTCGCCGGCGGTGTCGCCAGTTAGCACCACGCCCGCACCGTCGGCGACAAGCCTGACGTTGGAGACGGGGTGTAGCGTCGAGGAGATCGTGTAGATGCCGGGAGTGAAGTGGACCTCGCCGCGCCAGATGCCCATGTCGTCTATGGCGGCCTGGAGGTCGTCGCCGGGCGCAACCGTGCAGGAGCGGACGTCCTTGGTCACGTACTGCGCCCTGTAGACGGCGTTGCCCGCCGGGACGAGCGCGGGGACTTCCGGACTCCAGGAATAGACATGGAAGAGGTCGTTTTCGACGAACTCGGGAAGCGCGAGGGCGCTGCCCTGCGCCGCGCTTATGACCATGTTGGAAAGACCGTTCCCGACGAACGTGCCGGCGGCGCCGAGGTCGAAGGTCACGCTGGAGGCCGCCGCCGAGAACGCGGCCACGAGGGTGGCGTCGTCGTTAATCGCGATTGGCTGAAGTGTCGCGGAGGTCGAGAGGGGCGTCTCCGAGCCGTCGAGGTACCAGCCCGCGAAGGAGCAGTCGTCGGCCGGAACCGCCGTCAGCGAGGTTGACGACCCGCCGTCGGCAACCATCTGGGTTCCCGGCTCGACTCGGCCGGCGGTCACGGGCGTGCAGCGCAAAAGGAGGAGGCGCGCCGTGGGATCCTCCGCCGCCGGCGACATCGTCTGGACGGCGCCCCGCGTGAAGGAACCGGCCGTGCGCGGCGCTTCGCGGATATCCTTTGCAAGCGTTCCCGAGGACGAGGTTCCGTAGTAGTCAATCATCGCAACCCACGACGACGTTCCGGGAAGGCGGTACTGACCGACTAGGTTGTATGTCGTGCTGAAGTAGGCCATGTCGCAGGTGGTTCGGATGCCTTCCAGCCGCGCCGTCGGTGCGTAGGTTTCGCGGTCGAGCGGGATGTCGTCGGTGGCCGTCCCCGACTGCGTGGCGTAGGTCTCGGCGGACGTCCAGTTCTTGATGGTGTTGCAGTGGAGGCGGAACTTCGAGGGGTCGGTGGCGTAGATCGGGTCGGCAATGTAGCCGTCGGTGGTGAAGATGGAGTTCACGATGGCCAGCGTGGACTGCGCCGAGCCGGTCTGGAAGACGTCGTAGAGTCCCTCTTCGGCCGGCCCAAGGAAAGTGCAGTTGCCAATGCCGCCCTGAACCGTGTATGAGGAGGTGTCGGAGTGCAGGCCGAAGCCACGGCTGCGGACGGCCGAGACGGTCCCGGACGTCTCGACCTCGACGGAGTTGCCGTCGAAGACGCTGTCGAGGACCGAAAAATAGGAGACGCCGGGCGCGCTGTTGCCGACGATGGCGGCATGGCACTCCCCCTCCCCGGGATCGTCGGCGAGAACCGCGACAAGCGAATTGGACTTGAAGAGCGTGCCGTCGACGAGCATGCAGGGGTAGTTTGAATTCCGGCCGCGCTGCGTGGTCACCATGGCGCAGCCGCCCCCCGCCGCAACCTTCGTCTCCATGCGGTTGTGGGCGAAGACCGTTTGCAGGAGCCGGATCGACTGCGTGGAAATGACGAGGGGGACGGCAAACGTGCCGTCGGTGACGGCGAGGTTGTTGGTCATGACGCACTGCGTGACGGGCAGCCTGCCATGCGTAGTGTAGTCCCAGACCAGCAGCGCCGGGCAGGTGCCGACCGCCAGCGGGCCTGCGACGCCGGACGATCTCATGTAGTTCCGGGTGAAGACGCATTTGGTGAGTAATGCCCCCAGCCCCTTTGCATCGGCTACTGCCAACATGGCGACCGAGCCGGCGGTCGTCGCGTTGGGCGCCATGCAGGATACAAAGCGACAGTCCGCGACGACGTTCGTCGGACCGCAGATGCTCACCCCCATGCACTCCGAAGTCCCGCCGTACTGTGTGTTGCCGTAGAAGAGGCAGTTCGTGACAGTCTCGCGCGAGGTGGCGTACGAGCCGCCGACGCAGCCACTCCACATCGCGTTTCCGACGAACCGGCAGTTGTTGACGAGGCCGTCGCTGCTCTGGTTGCCCCTCAGGCGGACTATCGAGCGCCCCGACGAAGTCTTGAAGCCCGTGAACCAGATGCCGTCGAAGACGTGGCCGTGGCCATTGCAGTCAAAGGGCGTGATGTTGTCGCGCGTTGTTGCGCAGGGGTTGAAGTAGCCGTCGTAGTCGCCCTCGAAGTCCATCGGGAGCGTGATTTTGCCGTTCGAGATGACCGGCGTCTCGGTCACGGTGACAGTCGGTGCGCCGCAAGGCATTTCGGAGGGTACCAGATGCGACCAGTAGTCGGTGGTGGAAGCCCTGGCGCCGAGGACGATCGTCTGGTGGAGGTCCGCGTCGCGGTCGTCAATGGTCTCGGCGTCGCTGACGCCGGGGAAGCCACCGTAGAACTCCAGCCTTTTCGAGAGGGCGATGCCGGAGGTCAGCGGATAGACGCCCTGCGCGGCGTAGACGACGCCGTCGCCGGCAAGCGCGGCTGTGACGGCGGCCTTCACGTCGGTGTAGGCCGTCGCCCAGCCGGCGCCGTCGGGCGTTGCGGCGGTGGATGCGGCATTCAGGTAGGTAATGGCCGAAGCACGAATTGCGAAGAGCAGGCAAATCGACGTGACAGCAGTTTTCCGTGACATGGTGTGCCTTTCGTTTAGTTGCCAACAGTATGCCGGTTTCCCACGGAAATGTCAACACATCCTCCGGATGGTATGATAGAATAGTACCCGACTACACCACCAAGGAGTCTTTGAAATGGCAGACAAATCGCTTTACATCAATCCGCCCATCGTAAACCGGGCCTTCGACTGGACGCGGCACAACCCGAAGACGCGCTCCGAACTCGATGCGTTCTTCATTTCCGACGAAGTGACCATCCTCAAGCGCCGCATCGTCGAGATCGGCCGCCGTCTCTACCAGCGCGAATACGTCGACGGCAACGGCGGCAACCTCTCCGTCCGCGTGGGCGAGGATCTCGTGCTCTGCTCGCCGACCCTCTGCTCAAAGGGCTTCATGACCGAGGCCGACATCTGCCTCGTTGACATGGAGGCCGGCCAGCTCTGCGGCACCCGGCGCGCCACGAGCGAGGTCAAGATCCACATCGCCATGATGAAGGCAACCGGCATGAACGCCTGCATCCACGCCCATCCGCCCTGCTGCAACGCCTTCCTCCTGGCCGGGCTCGTCCCGCCGAACGGCGTCAATCCCGAAGCCGACATCTTCCTCGGCCAGATTCCCCTCGCCCCCTACGCGACGCCCGGCACCCCCGAGGTGGCGGCATACGTCGCCGAGGCCGCCAAGAAGTCGAACATCGTCTTCATGGAGAACCACGGCGTCGTGGCCGGCGCGGCCGACATCGAGGAGGCGGAATGGTTCCTCGAGAACGCCGACGCCTACTGCCGCATGCTCCTGCTCGCCGGCCTGCACAAGGGACGCGTCAACCAGGTCTCCGAGAAGCACCTCAACGACTTCATCGCATTGCGCCGCGCCAACGGCCTGCCCGTCCCCGAGGGCCAGCCCCTCTACAACACCCACGAGTTCGCCGGCTACACGATGGGCAGAGCGGGAGTGAAAAGTGACGAGTGACGAATGACGAGTGAAATGGAGTCTACCATGAGCTACACGGAAGCAAAGGCCAAATACGCGACCATTGGCGTCGATGCCGACGCCGCCATCGACGCGCTGTCGAAGCTGCCCGTCTCCCTCCACTGCTGGCAGGGCGACGACGTCTGCGGCTTCGACCAGAAGGGACCGCTCTCGGGCGGCATCCAGACGACCGGCAACTACCCCGGCCGCGCCCGCAATCCCGAGGAGCTGATGGCCGACATCGACAAGGTTCTGTCGCTCTGCCCCGGCACGAAGAAGATCAACATCCACGCCTCCTATGCGATCTTCGAGCCCGGCGAGTGGGTCGACCGCGACAAGATTGAGCCGCGCCACTTCGCGAAGTGGGTCGCCTTCTGCAAGGCCCGCGGCCTAGGCGCCGACTTCAACCCCACCTTCTTCGGCCACCCGAAGTGCGATCCCCTCACCCTCGCCAGCCCCAACGAGGAGATTCGCAAGTTCTGGGTCGCCCACGGCCGCGCCTGCATCCGCATCTCGCAGTACCTCGCCGAGGAGCTCGGCCAGCCCTGCGTCATGAACATCTGGGCTGGCGACGGCTTCAAGGACGTCCCCGGCGACCGCCTCGGCCCACGCCTGCGCTACCGCCAGTCCTTCGACGAGATCCTCGCCGAGCCGTTCGACAAGTCCAAGGTCTTCGTGACGGTCGAGGCCAAGCTCTTCGGCATCGGCGTCGAGTCGTACACCGTCGGCAGCAGCGAGTTCTGCCTGAAGTACGCCGCCGCCAACCGCGACAAGGGCGTCATCTCGCTGATGGACGCCGGCCACTACCACCCGACCGAGGTCATCTCCGACAAGATCAGCTCGCTGCTCGTCTTCGACGACAAGATCGCCCTCCATGTCTCGCGCCCCGTCCGCTGGGA
>JAEEGL016590340.1_pt1 | contig 11237 bp, 8 predicted proteins | sample 9134231 | NCBI WGS metagenome assembly JAEEGL01 (sample SAMN16246548, study PRJNA631951) | gut metagenome | biome: gut microbiome; feature: rumen; material: fiber-attached | host: Bos | place: Iran: Karaj | collected 2018-10
CAGAAGATCGCGCTCGTAGGCGCGACGGGCGCGGGCAAAACCACCATCACCAATCTGGTCAACCGCTTTTACGATGTGCCGGACGGCAAAATACGCTACGACGGCATCAACATCAACAAAATCAAGAAGGCGGACCTTCGGCGCTCCCTCGGCATGGTGCTGCAGGATACGCACCTGTTCACGGGCACCGTCATGGACAACATCCGCTACGGCAAGCTCGACGCTACGGATGAAGAGGTCATTGCCGCGGCAAAGCTCGCCAACGCCCACGACTTCATCATGCTTCTGCCGCAGGGATACCAAACCATGCTCACGGCGGACGGCACCAATCTCAGTCAGGGACAGCGGCAGCTCCTCAACATTGCGCGCGCGGCCGTCGCTAACCCGCCGGTTCTGGTACTGGACGAGGCGACCAGCTCCATCGACACGCGCACCGAGTCGATGATCGAAAAGGGCATGGATACGCTCATGAAGGGACGCACGGTATTCGTCATTGCGCACAGGCTTTCCACCGTGCGCAACGCCAACGCAATCCTCGTACTCGATCACGGTCAGATCATCGAACGCGGCGATCACGACGACCTGATCGCGCAGCGGGGCAAGTATTATCAGCTTTATACGGGCATGTTCGAACTATCCTGACATAGAAGGAATGAGTATCAATGGGTGAACACGACCAACACAGGCAGCGCTTAAGAGAACGCTACATCTCCAACGGACTGAACGCATTTGCCGATCACGAAGTGCTGGAGCTGCTGCTGACGTACGCGATACCGCGCGTGAACACCAACGAGATCGCGCACCGGCTGCTCAACCGTTTCGGGTCGATCTCAAAGGTGCTTGCTGCGGACACAGCGGAATTGTGTCAGGTCGAGGGCATCGGCCCGACCAGCGCGGTCATGCTGCATCTGATCGACGAGCTGATACAGCGTCTGGAGCTGGAAAGCCTTCAGACCGGAAAAAACGTCTATCTCGATTCGCCGCGTATGGCCGCGCAGTTCGTCAGCGCGCTCCTGCGCAACGAGCGCAGCGCGGAAACCGTCTACACGATCTGCCTCGACAAGAACAACCGCGTGCTGTTTACCGATCGCGTCGTCAAAGGCTCGCTCACGGAAGTACCGCTCTATCCGCGCACCATCGCGCAGATCGCGTTCCGGCACAACGCAAAATCCGTCATACTCGCCCACAATCATCCTTCCGGCGACCCGCATCCGTCCGAGGAAGACAAGATACAGACGCGCAACGTGCAGAAAGCGTTGGAAGCGCTGGACATCTCGCTGTACGATCATCTCATCGCCGGCAGGAACGCCGTGTACAGCTTCAACACGGGCTATACGATCCATCTGACCAACGAAAGCGACAGCGGCGACGCGCCGTCGAGGCTTTCGCCCCGCAATCCGCAGCAGCTGCTGCGCGCGGCGGAAAAATCACAGCCTGCAATGCGCGGAACGGACAATGCGGAGGAATGACCCCAAAGAAAAAGCGCAGCCTCCCGATCGGGAGGTTGAAACAGGAAAACACTTCCAGTAAAATACGGTGCAGCTCTTTTCTGAGCTGCACCGTATTCTTATCTCTATATTTCCGTCCTGATCGTATCACCGCATCGCACCGGCACCGCAGGCGGGATTTCAGCAAAGGCCGTCCGAGACACAGCGTCGGCACCTTCTTCGGTCTTTTCAAAGGCCGCGCCCGATTTTACGTTTTACCTTCCAGAAGCGATTGTCTTTTCGTTTTTTGGATGACATAAAGATAAACGGCAAACAACGCTATGGCAAACCCGATTCCCACAGGATAGCCTATCCCTGCGCTGAGACGGAATCCCTCCGGCGCCATCAAAATGTAAGTCATACTCACTGCCGACATAAATGTGGCGGGCAGTGCGGTTATGAGCGAAGCCAGCTTATTCCTATGGGTTTTCACAAGGTACGCCGTAGCGACCCACAGAGAAACCATCGCCAATGTCTGGTTGCTCCAGGAAAAATAGCGCCACAGCACGTTGAAGTCAAGCTGCGTCAGCGCAGCGCCCACGGCCAGCAGCGGCAGCGTAATGATGAGCCTGTTGCGTATTTTTTTCTGGTCGAGTTTTGTGATCTCCGCCAGAATGAGCCGTGCGGAGCGAAAGGCCGTATCGCCGGAGGTAATTGGGCAGGCGATGACGCCCACGATCGCCAGCACGCCGCCCACCGGTCCCAGCATTCCGGTAGCGATATCGTAGACCGCGCCGGACTGGCCCAGCGTCGCGAGCGCGTTCTGCAATCCGCCGGTAGCGCCGTAAAATGCCACGCCGCCCGCCGCCCATACCAAAGCGATAATGGACTCCGAAAGCATCGCGCCGTAAAACACCTTGCGCCCAAGCTTTTCGGATTGAATACATTTCGCCACCATGGGCGATTGCGTTGCGTGAAATCCCGAGATAGCGCCGCAGGCAACGGTGACGAACATGAACGGCCAGACCGGAAGCCCGTCAGGATGCAGATTGCCGAGTGAAATTTCCGGAACCGTATAGCCGCCCGCGATGATACCGCCGAATATCCCCACCGCCATGATAATCAGCACTATGCCGAACACCGGGTACAGCTTGCCGATGATCTTGTCGATGGGCAGCAGCGTCGCCAGCACGTAATAAACCAATATGATGACAATCCAGAAAGTGACGTCCAGCGCGCCCGTTGTCAACTGGGCCAGCAGCGCGGCGGGAGAATTGACAAATACCGTTCCGGTCAGAACCAGAAGCAGGATGGAAAAAACCCGCATGATCCATTTCGCGCCGGAGCCGAGATAAATTCCGCTGAGCTCCGCGATAGAAGCGCCGTCGTGCCGTTCGGAGATCATGCCGGACATATAGTCATGAACGCCGCCGCCGAGAATGGCGCCGAGGATAATCCAGAGGAACACCACCGGCCCGAAGCAGGCGCCCATGAGCGCGCCGAAAATCGGCCCGGTACCCGCGATATTGAGAAGCTGTACCAAAAAAGCCTTCCATGTCGGCATAGGCATATAGTCCACACCGTCTCCGCGCGTAAAAGCCGGAGTTTTTCGGCCGTCCGGTGCAAACACACGTTCCACGATCCTGCCGTAAACGAAGTATCCTGCGATCAGAACCGCAAAAGCCAGAATAAGCGAAATCATTCGATATAACCTTTCTAAACAGCATCCTGCGTCAGGCCGCGTTACCGCTTTGGATTTTCCGCCGACACCGGAAGACCAAAGCAGGTATCCGGCATTGGCGGCAACGGCGCCGCCGGCAAACGCTTTTTCATTCTTCGAAAAAGTCACAGTGACTTCGTCGATCTAGCGTCATTATGCCATTCAGGTTCCGAAAAATCAACCGCTTTAGTCGGAAAAGCTCATTACATGCATGAAGTTCAATGATCCGGCGGTAGAAATTCGCACAACGGAGGCTGTGTTTTGGACGTTTTTCAGCCGGCCATGCCCACGTACTCCTCCAGGCACTGTCCGCTTTGGCGCATGGCGAGCGCGGCTTCCGTGCCAACATAGCGCCAGTGCCACGGTTCATAGACAATTCCCGTGATGTCCGATTTATCCCTCGGATATCGGAGCGTAAAGCCGTATTTTGCCGCGTTTTCACATAGCCACGAAAAAGCCTTCGTGTCTTCAAATCCCTCTTCCAGCTCCCGGTATTCTGGCGTCACGATGTCCATCGCCAGTCCCGTGTGATGCTCGCTCGTGCGCGGGCGCGCCACGACCATGGCCGCGACCGCCTCCGCATCTTCCTCGGGCGTGCCCGCTTTGATTACGCGCTCCACCTTGTTCACAAACAGCCTTTCCTGATGCTCCACCGAGCGGTACGAAGACTGTATGATCAAATCCACGCCATCCGCCGCGGCGTCCGCGATCATGCTGCGCACGGCGTCCGCGATGCGCGCGTCCACTTTCTTGTCGTTCTGCACCTTTTCCAGCTCGACCGAAAAATCCTCCGGCAAAAACGATTGTTCGCTTACCACGATCAGCGACCACAAAGATGCGTCCACCGCCGGCGTGGGTTCAGGGGTTGACGCAGGCGTCTTTTCCGCGGCAGGCGTAGGCGCAGCCGCGGCTTCTCCGCCCCCGAGCACCAGCTGTGACGTTTCCGGAAGACCGTTCTCCCGCGCAGGCGCACATCCGCCCAAACACAAAACAGCCAAGACCAATGCGCCTCCCAATACAGCGTATCTCACGGTTCACTCTCCCATGTTATTCATTCCGATTTTCAAATATGTTTTCCGTCCTTTTCAGCGGCGCGGGTTCCTGCCACGGCAGCCCCGTCGAAAAGCTCCGCGCGCCGATCCGCGAAAGGGCGGGCGCAAGTTCGCCCGTCTCCATGGCCTTCCACGCCGTCTCGCAAAGCGCGCATGCCTCGTCCTCCGCCTGTCTGAGAATCTCTTCATAGGTATCATACCGCACCTCTTCCGGTTCCCACGGCGGACACCAAGGCGCGCGCGACTTATTGAGATAATCTATCGTATCCGCCGGTTCCGCCGTAAAAAGCATCCCCGAAAGGATATGCGGCTTGCCGAAGAGCGTTTCCAGCCGCAAAAGAGCGCGGCGTTTTTTCCCTTGCGGGTCGTGGAGGCGGCGCGTCCAGCGCTGCATCCGGCGGCAGCTTCTTCTGAACAGGCCCGCAGCGCTTACGCCGTAAACGCATTGAAATACCTGCGCGTACATGCCGTCGATCTCCCTAAGCGCATCCGGCTCCACTTCTAAAAGCGGCATGGGCGGCGTTTCCCGTATGCTTGTCCCCATCTCGTTGAGGAGTCTCGAATCGAGTCCCGCTTCAAAACGCGTATGCCCCACTTTATTCGTCCGGTAACGCACATAGGGGTGCGCCGTACAATCGAGCGCGTAATGGCAGAGATACCCGAGAAAGTACGCCAAACACACAGGATGTGCGCACGCGTACGCGAGCATCAGGCGCATAACCTCTCCCACCTGCGTATTGTGTAAGCGCGCGCTCGGCTGGACGTCCGGCCGCCTGAAGGGCAGCGTCAGCAAATGGTGGTACAGAAAAGGGTCCGGCCCCTGACAGCCCAGCAAAAACGCCCGTTTGTGCGTCTGCGTAAGCGCACAAGCATTGGGCGGCAGTTTTTCCAGAACCCGTTCTCCCAATAGGGCATGTGAAAAAATAAACGGCATAAAAACTCCTTTTCGTACCAAACTATTATAACACATCGTACAGGACGATATCACATGCGCGAAATGGGGATTTTTGTGCGCAAATATGAAGTATGCGTCGCAAATAAAAGGTTTTGTAAAGCCAGTGTGAACTCTCCCCGCGGCGCATTGACACGGCAAAAAGCCTGAAATACGATAAATTCAGAGGAGTAAAAAGGGAAGTGATCGCATGATACTCATCACGGGCGCAACGGGACATATCGGTAATGTTTTGGTGCGAAAGCTGTTCGAACAGGGCGAGGAAATTCGCGTGCTCATCCATCCGCGCGAAAACGTGGAGCCATTAAACGGCCTGCGTTTAGACGTATGCTGCGCGGACATCCGCAATTTTGGGGACGTACAGCGCGCGGTGAAGGGGTGCAGTCAGGTGTACCACCTTGCGGGCCTCATCGACATCTCGCCGCGCACCAGCCGGCTTCTCAACGACGTCAATATCCGCGGCACGCGCAATGTCGTGCGCGCATGCCTCGAAGAACAGGTCGACCGGCTTTTATACGTCAGCTCCGTGCACGCGCTGCCGGAGCCGCCTTTGGGGACGCCCATCCGCGAAAGCGAAGATTTTCCGCGCAGCGACCTGCCGGGCGCTTACGCGCGCAGCAAGTCCGCCGCGACCGCAGAGGTGTACGCCGGCATTTCGCAGGGCTTAAACGCCGTCATCGCGTTTCCGACGGGCGTGATCGGCCCTTACGATTACCGTATGAGCGAAATGGGACGGCTCGTACGCTATTTTATCCGCAACGCGCACCGTCCGCGGCTGATGTACTTCGACGGCATGTACGACTTTGTGGACGTGCGCGATCTCGTGTGGGGATTACAGGCAATCATGGAGCGCGGGCAGAGTGGCCGCGGGTACATCCTGGGCGGTCACAGGCTGTCTGTTCGGGATATGTTCGAAGAAATCCCGCGCATCCTCGGCTGCAATCCGAAGCTCGTACATATGCCGTATCTCCCCGTAAAAACGGCGGCGAAATTCGTGACGCTCTATGCGCGAATGAACAAAACCAAGCCGTTTTTTACGCCTTACAGCATCGATGTGCTGCGCTCCAACAGCGATATCGATTTTTCTCGCGCATGCAGCGAGTTGGGCTATCGTCCGCGTCCCATGGAGGAAACCCTTAAGGACACGGTAGACTGGATACAGCGCTATCTCTCTTTATCGGTAAAAGCGAAACCGCGGCGCCTAAGAGCCGCCGCGGGGAGTCGTATCGAAAAATAAAAAAGGGGTGAAAAGGCAAAGTCTTTTCACCCCTTTTATGCGCTTTTACAGCATAGCCTCCAGACGTTTTCTGATCTCGCGGATGAACGTAATCGTATTGACCGTGCGCGGTTCGATTCCTTCGCAGAGGTTCGTTAAGTCCTTCGTCATGATGCCCTCATTGAGCGTCTGGATGCAGGCGGCCTCCAGCTTCTGCGCGAACGCCGACAGCTCCTTTAATCCGTCCATTTCGCCGCGCTTATTGAGCGCGCCCGTCCACGCGTAGATCGTCGCGATGGGGTTCGTCGACGTGTCTTCCCCCTTCAGGTACTTATAATAGTGGCGCGTCACCGTGCCGTGCGCCGCCTCGTATTCAAACTTTCCGTCGGGGCTCACGAGAACGCTCGTCATCATCGCCAGCGAACCAAAGGCTGTGGAAATCATATCGCTCATCACATCGCCGTCGTAATTCTTGCAGGCCCAGATAAAGCCGCCTTCGCTGCGGATCACGCGCGCGACCGCGTCGTCGATCAGCGTGTAGAAGTATTCGATGCCTGCTTTTTCAAACGCCTCTTTGTACTGTTCATCATACAGTTCCTGGAAAATATCCTTAAACGTATGGTCGTAAATCTTGCTGATGGTGTCCTTCGTCGAGAACCAGAGGTCTTGCTTCGTTTCCAGCGCGTAGCGGAAGCTGGAATGCGCGAAGGAGTAGATCGAAGTGTCCTTGTTGTACAGACCCTGTATCACGCCGGGGCACTCGAAATCGTAGATCGTCTTGCGGAATTTTTCGCCGCTCTCGTCGCTGAACACGAGCTCCGCTTTGCCCTTGCCCGGCACGCGGTACTCGGTGTTCTTATACACGTCGCCGTAAGCGTGGCGCGCGATGGTGATGGGCTTTTTCCACGTGCGCACGGAGGGCTTAATGCTGTCGATGAGCACCGGCGCGCGGAACACCGTTCCGTCAAGGATCGCGCGGATGGTGCCGTTGGGGCTCTTCCACATCTCGTGCAGGTTGTATTCTTCCACGCGCTGCGCGTTCGGCGTGATGGTCGCGCACTTCACGCCCACGCCGTATTTCTTGATCGCCTCACCCGCGTCGAACGTTACCTGATCGCGCGTTTCGTCGCGGTACGGCAGTCCCAGATCATAGTATTCGCACTTCAGGTCCACGAACGGCAGCAGCAATTCGTCCTTGATCATCTTCCAGATGATGCGCGTCATTTCATCGCCGTCCATTTCGACCAGCGGCGTCGTCATTTTGATCTTTTCCATTCTATCCTCCCTGTTTTCAGCGATTCTGCGCTGCGTAGTAATTCATCAGGCAGCCTTCAAGCAGTATCGTGCGTTCCGTATCCGACAGATCGCGAAGGTTCAGCGTCAGTTCCTTTACGCCGTCCGCCGTGATCACATACGCTGCCACTTTCTCCGTTTTCTTTTCGACGGCTTCGCGCACATCGGGCACGAACACGAAATCTCCCGGCGCATAATCGAACGCGATATCGGGATCGATCGTAAACGGCAGCATGCCCCAATTGATGCAGTTGCTGCGGTAACGCTTCGTCGCATATTCGTAGCAGATATTCGCCATGCCGCCCAGCACGCGCTGGCAGGAAGCCGCCTGTTCACGCGCGGAACCGTCGCCGGGCTTGCGCGCAAAGAGCGCCGAGCCGATCGCCGTATCCTCCATCGCTGGCGGGTTTTTGAGCTTTTTCAAGGCTTCTGCGGCGCGCGCGGGCATCTCGCCCGCACGGCGCGCGCGCTCCATTGCTTCCACGGCCTTGCAGCGGCCCACGTATTCCGGCACGCGGCGGGAGAGCGCAAACTCGGCGAGCTTCAGCGGATTGGAGCGGTAAGACGACGTTTCGCCCGAAGGAATGAGTTCGTCCGTCGTCGTCACGGGGTCGTGTATAACCGCCGTTAGCTCGAGCAGCAGATGCTTCTGCATCGGGTAGATCTTCGGCCAGTCCGTGATGTTCGGCCCCAGCCGCAGCTCCACCGTGGGATCGGCTTTCCCGAAACCGTGATACACGCGCTTTTTGTATACGCTCGCGTCGTAATGGTAAGTTTGGCCGCCGATCGCATGTTCGCATTCCGTGGCGGGCGTGAGCGCGCCGCCGTTCACGGCCGTAGCCGCAATAGAACGCGCGTCCATGAGCGCCACCGCGGACATCTGTCCGTCGGCGGGCTTGCTGCCGTCGCGATTGGGGAAATTCCTCGTCGTATGGCGGATAGAGAAGGCGTTGTTCGCCGGCACGTCGCCCGCGCCGAAGCATGGGCCGCAGAATGCCGGCTTGACCACCGCGCCCGCTTTCAGGAGCGCGGCCAGCACACCGTTGTGCGCGATTTCCAGATTGACCGGCACGCTGCCCGGATACACCGACAGGCTGAAATAGCCGTTGCCCGTATTCGCGTTCTCCAGAATGGCCGCGGCGTCGCAGAGGTTGTCGAACAGGCCGCCCGCGCAGCCCGCGATGACGCCCTGATCGGCCCATACCTTGCCGTCGTGGTACTTATCGTCCAGCTTCAAAGCCGCCTTGCCGCCCGTCGCGGCGTCCGCCTCCTGCTCGATCGCGCGCAGCATGTCCGGCGCATTGCGGTTAAATTCGTCGATCGTGCAGGCATTGCTCGGATGGAACGGCAGCGCGATCATGCATTCGACGCGCGAAAGGTCGATGCGTATCATGCCGTCGTAATACGCCGTGCGTCCGGGCTTCAGTTCTCGGTACGCCTCCGGCCGTCCGTGGATCGTATAGTACTCCTTCACCTTTTCGTCCGTAGACCAGACGGACGAAAGACAAGTCGTTTCCGTCGTCATTACGTCGATGCCGTTTCGGAAGTCCATCGGCAGATTTTTTACGCCCGGGCCGGTAAATTCCAGCACCTTATTCTTCACAAAGCCGTCCTTGAAGACCGCGCCCACCAGCGCGATCGCCACGTCGTGCGGGCCGACGCCCGGCTTCGGCGCGCCCTCGAGATATACCAGTATGACCTCCGGCGGGTTCACGTCGTAGGTGTTGGAAAGAAGCTGTTTCACAAGCTCCGGTCCGCCCTCGCCTACGCCCATGGTGCCCAACGCGCCGTAGCGCGTATGGCTGTCGGAACCCAGTATCATCTTCCCGCAGGCGGCGAGCTCTTCACGGGCGTACATGTGAATGACGCTCTCATTGGCGGGCACGTAGATGCCGCCGTACTTTTTTGCGGCGCTCAGTCCGAATACGTGGTCGTCCTCATTGATCGTTCCGCCCACGGCGCAAAGGCTGTTATGACAGTTCGTCATCGCGTAGGGCACGGGGAAGGCCTTGAGGCCGCTCGCCCGCGCGGTCTGAATGATGCCGACATAAGTGATGTCGTGAGAGATCAGCGCGTCGAATTTGATGCGCATTTTATCGTCGCTGCCCGCATGCTGTTCGTGTGCGCGCAGAATGGAATAAGCGATGGTATTTTCGCGTGCCTGCTGCGGCGCGAGCAGATTTTCGCCTCCCGCAACGGGCGCGCCGTCAATAAGATAAACGCCCTGGCGATATAGCTCTATCATGTATTGCCTCCTCGTTTTCGTGCATTTCGTATTCCGTGTAAATCGTAATGTTAGTATAATATGTAACTGTATTTCTTGCAAGAAAAAGCAGGGGTACGGCTGCGCGCCGTATCCCTGCGCATTTTACCGGCTTATGGTTTTTACCGCGTTTTTTCTGTCGCCGCCAGCGCATGGCGATTCTTTTTGCAGTTCGTATGCGCGCAGATGTATTGCAGCACGAAATCATAATTCTCCTTTTCCGCATAGACCTGGTTCTTATTGAAGGGCGCGTTCACTTTGATCACCTGACGCCTTGGGTAAGCCTTGACGCTCTTTACCTTGGCAAAGTCGGAATACATGCTGGTTTTTGCCGAGGACATGAGCCCCGCGCCCACCGTGGCGGGACGCTTTGCCGCAATGCCGACCAGTATCGTCAGCAGGCTGATCGCCTCGGCTCTTTTCACCTGCTTCTGCATCTGCGTATGGCACACGCCGTTTTCGTCCATCTCGAATATCGCGCAGTATTTGCCGCCCATCATGAGCGCATATAAGAAATAGCCTATCGTGGAGAGCACAAACATGCCTGCCGCAACCAACAGGAATATTTTTGTGTTGTCCCAAAATCCTTCCCACCAGAAACCGTAGTCGCCTACGCTGATCAATGTTGTAAACGCCCATATCCCAAAGCAAATCCAGCCGAATATCTTCCAGATCAGGAACAATATTGTCGGATTCTTGTAGAGACTCAGTTCATATGTCCAGCGGTAAACGCCGTCTTTTCCCTGTACGATATGCTGTTCCATCGCTCCGCTCCTCCGTCAAAAATGCCGAAAACGCATGTTCCGTTTCCGTTTCCGTTTTTAACAGTATCTCGCATTTTTTCCCATATGACAATATGATTTGCGCAAAATCTCCAAAATTTAAGCGGCAGGCCGATCGAAACCGATCGGCCTGCCGTATGGAGGGAGGAAACTCGATTGCACTGCGATATGGTGCATTCCTTAATTCATCGTCTGACTATCCTGCGGATTTCCGGGCGCCAGTCCATCCGGCGGGGCCGGTCTTTCACCGCCCTGCGGAGCGCCGTCCGGCGGATTTCCGGGCTTTTGTCCGTCCGGCAGAGCGGGCCTTTCGGCGTCCTGCGGGCCGCCGTCCGGCGGATTTCCGGGCCTTTGTCCGTCCGGCAGAGCGGGACGTTCGCCGCCCTGCGGCGCGCTCTGCAGCGGAGTGCCGGGCATCTGCCCGCCCTGCATGCCGCTGCCGTAATAATTGATGATGGAGGTTACCGCAAAATCCGTTTCGCCGTTTATGCGCACTTTCTCGTCGTTCACATACAGGCTGTACGTGCCCTCG
>JAEEGL010061004.1_pt1 | contig 11236 bp, 1 predicted proteins | sample 9134231 | NCBI WGS metagenome assembly JAEEGL01 (sample SAMN16246548, study PRJNA631951) | gut metagenome | biome: gut microbiome; feature: rumen; material: fiber-attached | host: Bos | place: Iran: Karaj | collected 2018-10
AGTTCATCTGTTAATTTTGAATGTAAATAAATTATTTTGATCCTTATAAAAATCAACAGATGAACTACTTAAAATCCTGAAATTACAACACAAAAAGTTAATAAAATTTTAAGTAGTTCATCTGTTGATTTTTATAAGGATCAAAATAATTTATTTACATTCAAAATTAATTATTCATACCAAAAAAATGTAAATAAAGATATAGATATAACTGAATTAAATGAATTAAGATATAAAATTTATATGTCTAGTACAGGTACAGAAAATAAAGGAAAAGAAGAAATTAGTAAAGAAGTAATTTCAAATAAATTTGGTTCTTTGATTGAAAATTTAAATCTACTAAAAGAAAATTTAAACAGTTTAGTAAAATCTGGATATCCTTTTATTACTAATTTTTCATTAATAATACAAGATTCAGAAACTTTTTCTGAAAAAGACAAAACGAAAAATTTACAAAAAATAATAGAAGAATATAAGGCAGAAAATAAAAAATTTAAAAAAATTATAAAAAGAGGATATGAAACAAAACCACTTCTAAGATTATTTTATGCATATCAATTTATTCAATTATATGAATATATAATATCTATTAGCGGAAAAGATATGCTTGATACAAATAAAAATATAATAAGTTTAATAAATTATATGACATTAAATCAAGTGACTGAATTTGATGTTAAATTTACATTTAATAAATCTTTGGATTGTATTGCTAATATTAATAATTATTTGGAATTATTATTAAAAACTAATAATGTTACTTTTGATCATATATATAATACAAACAAAGTATTAGATGGTATAGGTATTTCTCCGGGGTTATATAGGAAAAAAAAAGAAGGAGATTTTTCAGATTTAACTGTTGATATAATTAATTTATATTGTAATATGACAGGAAATTTACCTATAGTTAATACATTGATTTTTTGTAATAAAGAAACAACTAGAGAAGAAATAAAAGCATTTTTATATAGGGCTATTTATTGTGATAAACCTATTTTATTTGTTATTGCAAATATGGAATATTTAGGTTTATCTGTAACACAAAATATAATGAGACTTTTAAGAAAATTATATAAAGCTAAAAATAGAAACATTAAATCTTATTTAGTTTTTATTTATGAAAAAACCGATTCAGGTTTATCAAGGGATTTAGAAAAAATTATTCCTGATAAAAATATTTTAAATAAACATTATATGAATAAACCAGAAAAAAAGAATAAAAAATTAGATGAAATTGTATTATATTCTTCTTTATATTCTGGTTATGGTAAAACAACTGAAATTATATATAAAGTCAAAGAAAATAGTGGAGATTATTTTTATTTACCAATTGGTGGTTCTTTCTCCAGAGATTATGTAATAAAAAATTTAAAAAATTTACGAATGGATACACAAAATAGTAAATATATATATTTACATTTAGATTTATCTGATACAGATAAAGATGAATTAATGAATGAAATATTATTTAAATTAGTTATATTAAGATATTTAGATTCAAATGAACAAATTTTTTATTTAGGTTATGATATTAATATATTCATAGAAATACCACAAGGATTCTTTGATTTTGAAAAAAAATTCAAACTATTAACTCTATTCAAAAAAGAATATATTGATAAATTAAGACCTTTGAGATTAGAACCAAATGTGGTGTATATAAGACAATCCCCTACTGCCATAGTAGGTGAAGTTTTAATTTCTTATGAAGAAAATAAAATAGGTAAAAAAAATGTTGATTTGGACTGCCCTATTGATCATGATGATATAACTAAATATGAAAAAGTAATTAATAAATATTTTAATGCTGAAAATCATAATTATTATCAAAAAATGAATTTCATCAAAATTTTATCTTTACAATTTAAAAAATTAACTGAAAATTTCTTTTTTAATTATGAATTCGCCTTTATGAATGGTATTCATGAACTAATTAAAAATGCTAGAGTATCAGTTGTAAAAAATTTTATAGACCTTACAAAAGTTTTTACTCGTTCACCTTATGATCAAGTACTAATAAAAAAACAGACTGAATCAGTTAAATTATATGATAAATATGAACAAACCTTAGCCGTTGAAAAAGCAATTACTGCTTTAGAAAATGAAAAACAAGAAATATTTAGTTTCAATGATATTAAGCCAAGCTTAGTATTTTTTAATAAAGATGGAATGTCTATTAGTATTATATCAAATGCTGATAAAAATGATGACGAATATATGGATTTACAAAAATTATGGAATTCAAATAATCCAGATCAAAGGAGACCAAATCCTTTAATTGATTATAAAAAAATGTCTCATGAGGATTTTTTAGATGAAGTAATAAAAGTCTTTTCTTTAGAACCATTGACTAAAGAACAATTAAAAGAAATATGTGTAAAAGCTGGTAATTATATTTTTGTTTGCGATAATTTTATAAAAATTGTTAGAATTTTATTATATATTGAAGCAAAAATACCTGTAATATTAATGGGTGAAACGGGTGTCGGAAAAACAAAAATTTTAGAAATGTTAGCAACTTTATATGGTAGAGGAAAACGAAAATGGAAAAAAAAGGAAATACATGCAGGAATAACGGATGAAGAAATAGTGTCATTTATTGATCAAATAATTGAAGAAGATAAAAACGAAAATCCTGATAAAGATTTAACTTGGGTATTCTTTGATGAAATTAATACATGTAATTCATTAGGATTAATAACTGAAATTATGTGTAAACATACTTACTTAGGCAAAAAAATAAATGATAATTTTGTATTTTTAGGAGCATGTAATCCATATCGTTTATTGAATAAAAAAATGAAGGAAAGTGGTTTAGTATATTATAACACTAAAGATAAAAGTCAATTAAATAATTTAGTATATTCAGTCAATCCTTTGCCACATTCATTATTTAATTTCATTTTTGATTTCGGATCTTTAAGACCTGAGGATGAAAGAAAATATATTCATAATACTATTGTGTCTATCATTGGAAGTATTAAAGATAATAAAATAATTAAAAGTATAGAACAAAATGAATTGGATGATTTAATTGAAAAAATTATTGAAAGTATTGTAATATGTCATCAATTTATAAGAGAGAAATATGATAAATCATCCGTAAGTATGCGTGAAATTCGAAGATTTGGAATCTTTTTTGAATATTTTATAAAATATTTCTCAAATATGAATTATTCAGATCACAAAAAAATGTATCTAAGTTTAAATATGACATTATATTTATGTTATTATTTAAGATTAAATGATAAAACATACAGAAAAGAATTAGCCGAACAATTAAATTATTTATATCCTAGAAGTAGTTTCTTATATATACCAGAAAATGAAATAAAAAAAATAACAAAGGAAATGACTATAGAAAAAGGAAAAGGAATAGCATTAAATAGAGCTTTAAGAGAAAATCTATTCACAACTTTAACTTGTATATTAAATAATGTACCGCTGATTATTGTCGGTAAGCCTGGTACAGGGAAATCACTTAGTTTCCAAATTTTATATAATTCGATGAAAGGAGAATATTCAGAAAGTAAATTCTTTAAAGATAAAGGTAAATTATATAGATATTATTATCAAGGATCTGAAACTAGTACAGCAGAAGGAATTGAACAAGTATTTAAGAAAGCATTAACTTCTCAACAAACTAATAAAGATAAATCAATAATTCCTTTAGTATTTTTCGATGAAATGGGATTAGCCGAAAGATCAAGTAATAATCCTTTAAAAGTTATACATTTTCTTTTAGAAAAAGATTCTGAAGATTCGGTACCATTTTTAGGAATATCAAATTGGAAATTAGATGCAGCTAAAATTAATAGAGCTTTAGGATTAACTATAACTGATTATGATTTACAAGATTTAGAAGAAACAGCAATTTCAATTGCCGAAGCTATGGATGACTATTTAACCAATAAATATAGTGATTTCTTTAAAACGTTAGCAAGAACTTATAACAGATATTTATTAGAAAATCAAAAAAATGAAAAAGGAAACAAAGATTTCCATGGTAATAGAGATTTTTATAATTTAATAAAAATTGCTATGAGAGAATTGATATTAAGAAAAGAAGAAGTAAATAATAATGAAAGACAAGTTTTAACTGAAGTAGGTATACTTAGTTTGGAAAGAAATTTTGGAGGATTAGAAGATAGTATAAAAACAATAAAAATTATGTTTAAAGATGAATTTAAATATAAATTTGATGAAACGGTTAATATTGATAGAAAAATTGATGTTTTGGACATAATTAAAAAGAATTTAACTGATCAAAATAGTAGATATTTAATGCTTATTTCTGATGGAAATGATGCTGGTGAAATATTAAAATATTTATTAGCAAATATAAAAAAGAAATATATTGAATTAGTTGGTAGTAAATATAAATCTGATATTAAATCAGGGAGATACAGTGAAGAAATTTTGAATAAAATCAAATATATAATGGAAACTGATGATATTTTAATTTTAAAAGATTTAGATATGATATATCCTTCTCTTTATGATCTATTTAATCAAAATTTCACAATCATGGGAAATAAACAATTCGCAAGAATTGCCTTCGAATATGCTAAAATCTCCTCAGAAGTCAATAAAAATTTCCATGCTGTTGTATTAGTTAATAATATTCAAATAGAAAATTTAAAATTAGATCCACCATTTTTAAATAGATTTGAAAAACATATAGTTGGCTTTAGAATGCTTATAGATGATGAAGATATAAAAATTGCCGAAAAAATCACTGATTATATTAAATTAATTTCAACTTATAATAATAATAAAAAATTAAAATTAGATTTAGATAAATTATTAATTAATTGTAAACAACATGATATTGAAGGATTAATATTTAAAATTAAAAATGATAATCCAAAAATATTAAATGATAAAGGAACAAATGAATATAGCTCATTTATAATAAAAGAAGTATTTAAAAAAATAGTTCCAACATTCTGTCAAGATATAATTGTTTCAATAATATCTTCCAATATAAATATCAAATTTAATCAATTTAATGAAATTATTTTTGATTTATATAAAAAAACATCTTATAATAATTTTTCTTCTTTCTTCAAAAACATTGAAAGAAAAAAAAATATTATATATACTTTTAGTAAGATGACTGAAAATTTATTCGAAGAAAATAAAAGTATAGAAAATATGTATGGTAGCTTCAGTAAACAAAGTTCAATAGATGAAATGATGGACTCAATAAAATGTGAAACTGAATTATTATATAAATTAAAACAATTAAATAATCAAAATAAAAATTTATTCATATTACATTTTGGTGAAAATGATCTCAATAAATTAAATTCAATCAGCTTCTATATTAATAACTATTTAAAAGAAAACAAAAAATTACAAAACAAACTTGTCATGTTTATAATTCATAAAAAGCGTCAAACAACAAATGATAAATCAAAAACAAAAACAAAAAAAACAAAAAAAATAATACCTGATTTAATACCGCTCCTTAATGATGAATATTATCAAATATTTATAGATAATTTACAAGGAAAAGAAAAAGTTGATTTATTCAAGGTTGTTTCGAAACATTCAGAAAAATTATCACATGATTTTTTAAAAGATTTAAATATGATAGATAATAAAATTTATTTTATATTAAATTATATGAAATATAATGTATTATTTGAAACAAAAAAAATAAATAATATTAATTATATAAATGAAATTGCTAATAGAATTATTGATAATAAAAAATTAAAAGATTTATTGAACAAAAATATATTAAAACAAGGTAAAAATTTAGAAGGAATATTTAATGATATTTTTACTTCGGATAACTTTGAGGTAAATGATATTGATTTTTATGAAGTTATTAATAGTAAATTAAGCAATTATGTGTCTTTTTGTTTATTGAAAATAATATATACGGGATTAAAAGAAAATATACTTAATCAAATAATTATGAATGATAATTTAGAATTATTTATGCAAAATAACTATTTTAATAATATGATAATTACATTTTTTGATAGAACTGATTTTAAAAGTAATATAAAATTCCAAATAAATGCAAATAACATTACAATATATAATGGATTACAAATACCACAAAGTAAATCCAATTTAGATAAAGTAATAAAATATATAGATGATGAAATATCTAATAGATTTATTGAAAATGAAAATTTATTAAGAAAAATTTATGAGGACCAAAGAGAAATTTTTGAAATGACAGAAGAACATTCAAATCATATGAAAAGATTTGAAGATAATATTTTAGTTGAATTAAATAAATATGATTTTTTCAAAGAAATTTATAACCAAACAAATGACAAAATAAAAAAATTATTAAGAGAAGATTATATAAGATATTATGCTATAAAAATAATAGAAAAAAAGCAAATAAAAGATTATAAAACAAATGAAAATATATTAAAAATATTATTAATATTAATAAAAATAAAATTCGGAGAAAATGGAAAACTTAAATATTTCCATTATTCTGATGACATTAATGAATTTATAAAAATAATGTTATTTATGCAAGGATATAAAGAAGATATCTTAAATATAATTGATATTATTGTAGATGTAAATAATTATTTCGATATAGAGACAAAAATGATTAATATTTTGGATGAAAATATAATTAAATATGAAGAATCAAATAGAAATAAAAAATATACAAAAAAAGTAAATTCTTTCTTTTTTAATGTTATTGAATCTTTAATTAGAGGTGTATTGGAATATAGTAAAGATTTATTAAAAAAAGATAATTTCAAATTTTATGAATTTTTCTACACTTTTACATCAATTGAAGCAAATGTACAAAAAATAAATAAAAAATATAATTTATTCAGTAAACAAATTTATAATTTAATTTCAATGATAAAAATTAATGAATGTTATAAATATAATCAAGAAGAATTTGAAAAAAATTATAATAAGATTGTTGATAATTTATTAGAACAATCAATTTGTTTATATGAAAATAAATATGAAACTTTATATAATAAAATTTTAGATTTGAATAAAATATTTGATGACACATTTAAAGAAAAAAGTAATGAATATATAAATTTATTATTATTTATATTTAGATTACAATATCAAATTATAAATAAAGAAGCATTAAAAATCGAATTAATTCAAAATATATTCAAAAATAGTTTATTAATTAAAAATTGTTATTCATTTTTAGTAGATACTATGAAAGATTTAAAACCTGAAGTATTTGATATAAATAATCCAAATGGAAATGATCAAAATTATGTTAATAATTTCTTAAATTATAAAGATAATGAAAAATTAAATAAATATAAGGATTTACTTGATTTTTATAGTTCAATAAAATCAGTAGAATTTAATGAATTATTATTATACTTTTTAGAAAATCAATGTCAATCATATTTTAATGAAATATTAAAGGAATTTAAAGATGAATATACAGAAAAATGTTGTGAAATACTTTTAAATCATACTTCTTTAAATTATTTAAAAAAAAGTTTACAATATTTATATGAAAATAAAGATAATTATAATAATCTTTTAAAAATATATGCAATTGCTTATATTAAAACATATTTCTATTATTATGTTGAAATTAATTATAATTATTTCGATAAATGCAATTTCAATTTAATAAATCAATTATTAATGGATAAAAATGAAAATAATCAAAGTTTAATAAATATGAGAAATATATACATATTTAGATTATATTTTAAAAAATTTGATAATTTTGAACAATTCAAAAAATTCGAATTTGATAAAAAAAATATGCCAATTTATAAAGAAATATATAATACGATTGTAAAGGAGGAAACAGAAGGTGGAGTTTATATATTTAAAGATAGTTTTATTGATGCTGATCATTTTGATAAATACAAATTATTCGTTCAATCAATAAATTTATTTATGTCTGAAAATAATAACATACTCAATTGTGATTTTAACGAGGTTAATAATAATTTTGATGCTTTTTATTGTTGTTTAGTAAATAAAACAATATCTTATTTATACGGAAAAGATAAGGCTACAATAGTAGCAAAAATGAAACATTTATATGACTCAACAAATGATAAGATAAAAATGGGAGAAGAAGGAAAAACTTTATATAAATATTTGTTAAATAATGATTTATTAGAAAATAATATTATGAAAAAAGTATCAGATGAAGCCTTAAATCAAGAAGATTTTGAAATTTTATTATATGTTTTAAGAATTATATTCAATACTCAAATGAATAACTCAGAAAACTTTTATAATAATATATTAAAAAAAAATACAAGTAAATTCATTTCAGAAAATTTCATACCAGGATCATTCCCATATATGAACGAATTTATAAAATCATATAATTATTTGTATTCAAAATTCCCTGCAAAAGAATTAATGGGATATTATATATGTAAAGATTGTGGATATGTCTATGAAATTAGGCCTTGTACTTTCCCAGTTCATGAATATCATTGCCCATCTGGACATACAATAGGTGGTGTGAACCACATTTTATCAAAAAAAGATTTCAGAATTTTTAATGACCAACAACATATAAATGAATTTTGCAGAAATAGAAATCAAAGTTATATAAATAGTTTTGTTTCTATGACTCTTGAAGATTTTAAAAAAAATTATGTTGACAAATATTTATTACATAAAGAAAAAGGAATTTTAGAAAATTTCACAAATGAAGATTTTATAAAAGATGGTCCAGTTAGAGAATTAAATAATCTAACATATAGATTCTTAAATTTAGTACTTTATTCTTATTTATTAGGAGCTTATATATTAGACCATTTAACTCTAGATGAAATGAGAAAATATTTAGTTGATAATTTATTCCCACATTCATTATTTGGAGTAGTTAAAAAAAATTGGGAATTATTAGATGCTGCACTAAAAAAAGCTGGATTTGAAAATATTAATATTTTCATGAATATGAAATTTAATGAAATTTTACATTTAGTTAATAATTTAAAAAATGTGAATGCACCGGACAAATTAGATAATTTTGAAAAATCCGTAGATAAATTTATATCAGGCATATTAAATAATAAGATAGATGCAGAAAAAAGTAATAATGAATATAAGGAAATAAATAATAAATTACTTAATTTTAATCCTCAAAGTATTAAGGAAATTATACAATCAAATTATCCTCCTCATATATATTCTCAAATTCTCTATCCAGATATACAATATTTCACAGTATCAAAAATAATAAATATGAAATTATTTATAGATAAATTTAATTCCTCAGAAGAAAACAAAAAAAAATATGCTTTAATAAACATACTAATTAATAAAGATTCAGACTTAACTAAAAATGCAATGAATATAAAGAATTTATTACCTATTAATAAATTGGTAAATATCTTATTAAATATATATTCCTATAAAATAAGCAGAGATGAAGCAAAACGAAAAAAATTAAGTGAAGAAGTTGGAAATATAGTTGAACAATTTAATAACATGGGTGGTAACTTAATAATAGAAAATGCTGATTCATTCATAGGTGAATATATACATCCATTTATTGACAGTTGGGATGCCATCAAAAAACATTCAGTACAATATAAATGTAGAGTTTTGAGAGATTTAGAAAAAGGCCAAAAACCATATGAAATGAAGATAGATAATTTATTATGTGACTTTTTGGTAGATGATGGAGACAAGGAGGGTGGTATGTTCTTAGCCGCAGCTTACCAGTATTTAATAGAATGCCAAAATAATTGTATTGATAATATAATATCTAAAAATAATATTCAAGGTGTTTTAAATAGTTATATTTCACAATTAGAACAAACTATAAATATACAAGATGCAACAGATAATGAAATAATTAATTTAGATGATGATGTAGACCAGTTATTTAATAATTTAGTTTCATCTAATTCAATTAGAAATGTTTTTGATAAAAATAAAAATGAAATAAATTATGATAATTACAATGATATTATATATAATTATGATATTATTGAAGAAGAATTGGGAAAAAAAATATTACCTGGATTGAAAAAATTTAATAATGATAAAATAAAATTTGTGACTTATTTATATGAAGGATTCAGAGGTGGACATAGTTCTATATTAATTGATTATAATGCTAAATACACACAAAGAGATTTAGAAGAAAATGAAAAAGATGCATTAAATGAATTACTTGAATCAAATGGAGGTTCTAGATTTTATAATGATGTATTTTCTTCTTTACAATTATTAATGAATGAAATAATTAAAGAAAATTATGGTCAAAATATGTGTTTATATCAAATAATTGATATGTTACCTAAATATATACAATTAAATGAAAAATTGGTGGATTTCTTCAGAAAACAAAATTATGGAGGTCTACAATTATTTACAGTTAATACATTAGTAGTAATTTTTGATTATTTTGAATCATTATGTTGGAAAGATATTAAAAAAAATATACCTCCAGATTTCGTCGATGTATTACCCGAAAACATCCAAAAAGCGATAAATGAATATTTTGATAAAAATAAAAAGGCAGAAAATAAAATTATTAATAAAGAAAATCTTACTTCAGCTATAAGAAAATTAATATCAAGAACGATATCTGGTACTAGACAAGAAATGGAAATAAAACCTGATGCAAAATTAAAATATTACATCATAAAAGAAGATTTATGGAATAACAATATTACTGAAAAGGATGGATTTGATAATGAAATAGATGAAATATTTGAAAATGAAATATTAGTTGGACAATGTTTGGATTTATATAATGTATTAGACGGTGACAATATTTTACAAGATAAATTATATAAAAATAAAGACAAAAATAAAAATGATTTAGATGTAAAAGAAAAAAGAAAAAAAGGGAAAGGAAAAGAAAAAGAAAAAGAAAAAGAAGAAAAAGAAGAAAATGATAAAGAAAGAGAAGAAGAAATAAACACAGATTCTAAGAAAAATGAAGAACAAGAAGAGAATAAAGAAAATGAAGAAAATAGTACAAAAGAAAATGATGATAAAGATGGGGATAGTTCCGATGATGAAGATGAAGAAGAAGAGGAAGAGGAAGAAGATGATAGAGCTCGTGAAATATAAAAAATATTTAAATATAAATTATAATTAGAAATTATTTACCTTATATATAATTAAATCTAATTTATTTTATTAAAAACTAATTTATAAATTAATTATATTTTTTTTTATTTTATTAATAATGAAAATAATTGTTTTTTGATTGGGGATTGGGGATTGGGGATTGGGGATTGGGGATTGGGGATTGGGGATTGGG
>JAEEGL011097329.1_pt1 | contig 11236 bp, 5 predicted proteins | sample 9134231 | NCBI WGS metagenome assembly JAEEGL01 (sample SAMN16246548, study PRJNA631951) | gut metagenome | biome: gut microbiome; feature: rumen; material: fiber-attached | host: Bos | place: Iran: Karaj | collected 2018-10
CATTTTCCTCCTATTTGAGAACCTATTAAAGGATTAAATATAATCATTGCTACATAAAATAATGTTATTTGAGTTTTATTTGGATAACCAATTACTGTTTGAACATAAACACAAATCCAAATTGTTAACATTGTTCTAATTGAAAGAATAACACATCTTGAAAATAATAAAAACATAAATACTCCATTTGTAAATAAAGATTTATTAACTTTATATAAATTAATGTCTTTATCTTCTTCATTTGATTTTCTTACAGCATAAATTGAAACAACTTTAGCTACTGTTGGTCTTAATAATTCTTTTCCATCTTTTGTAGTGACTGTTGCTAATTTACTTGAAAAATATATTTTAGGATATAATAAATAACAAACTCCACAAGCTCCTACCCAAATTCCATTGCATAAGAAAGATTTTTTATAGTTGTTTCCACCAACTATTAAGTCTACTATGTATCCACCTCCTCTTCCACATCCGCTTGCAACTGAAATCATATTTTTCATGAATTTCATATTTTTTTTTACACCAAATTGACCTATCCATAAAGGAGCATATATAACTGGCCATATATGTCCAATTCCTGAAATCAAACGGCAAACAAGTAAAAAGTAACCATCATTTGAAAAATAAAAAGGAACTAATGTTGCGAATTTAATTATTGCTGCTATGATTAATAAAAGTTTTCTATTGATATTATTTACTAAACAACTAAATAATATTGCTCCGGCCATTCTTCCAATTGCATATAAACCACTAAATAAACCATATTCTACATCCATTAAACCTAAATTGGCTTTTATTATTGAACCTGCTGGGGCCATTATACCTGCTGAGAATGCAACACCAATACAGTTAATGAATAATGTCCAAAAGATCATCCAACGAACACTTTTGGAAAGGACTTGATGGGCGTTGTCTAGTTTTTTGACACCATACATTTTTTTATATTATTTTAATTTTTGTTTTTATTTAAGATTATTTAATTATAAATTTTTTATTTATAAATATTATAATTTAATTTTTTTTTCTTTATATAAATAATTTGTATTAAATAAGTATTTAAATATTATTAAAAGCTTAATAATGAATTTTTTTTATGTTAATATTTAAATAGAAGATAAGATTTATTTTAATATATGTATAATATAATTAATAATTTAATAATAATATGATGTTTATTTAATTAAATAATTAATATATTAATTTATAAAATTAAAAATAAATAAAAAATAATTTAATAAATTAATAAAAAATTAAATTTAATACTTCATTTATTTTATTTAATTTGATTAATAATAAATATGATTATTATAGAAAATAAATTTAATGAAATCTTCTTAATATCCACTTTTTTATATAAATATTTATTAAATTAAATTAAATATCGATTATTAATAAATCTTTTAATTTTAATTTAATAGATACTAAAAATAAAAAATATATTATATTATTATAATAAATATATTATTATAATTAATTCTAAATATAAAAATTATTATTAAAAAAATCTTAAAAAATAAAATTAATTTCTACCACAAGAATAAAAAAATTAAAATAATAATAAATTTTATATCTTTATTTTTGTTAAATAAATGAACATCAAAGAAGAATTCAATTTTGATCTTAATACATTAATGGAACAAAATTATAAATACTATTTAGAATATTTAAATTTGTTAGAAACAAACGAATCATTAAAAATCAGATTACAAAATCTTATTGAAGAAAAAAACAAATTAAAAAAAGAAATGAATAAAATAGAAAAGCAAAATAATAATAAAATTATTATTAATAATAATTTGAATAATACTAATAAGAATAATAGTAATAAAAATTTATATTTAAAAAGAAAAAGATTTAGAAGAACAAAAGATAAAATTATTTTAGATTTTATATGCGAAAAATGTAATAAAAAATATGCAACTGAAAGTTCATTAAATTATCATTATAAACTAAAGCACAAAAAAAATGTAAAAAAAAATAACGATTAGTTAAAAAAACTAAATAGTATTTTAAATAATAAAATCACAGGTATATATTTATATATAGATGTTATTATTTAAAAAAGGTAAAATAAAAAGTATTATTTTGATTAATAATAATACTATATGTATAGATAATAAAAAGTATTATATTTTTTATTATAATGGTATTTTATATGATAAATTTATTATATTGGAATATTAATTATAATCTTTAACATCTGTAAATTGAATTTATAAAGAAACTAACTATTAATTATATAAATGTAAAAACCTAAATAAATATGTTATTATATTTCTTAAAAAAATAAAATAAATAATTTATTATAATATATATAAAATATATTTATAAAAATATATTATAAATAATAATATTTTTTCAAATATTAAAAACAAAAAAATTAAATATTATTATTATTAATAATATATATTTATGTATATATATTATTAATAATTAATAATAATAATTTTTATTATTATTATTATAATTATAATAATTTTTATAATTATTTCGATTATATGAATTATTATTATAATTATTATATCCATTATTATTATACATATAATAAATAATTTCATTATTATAAACTTGATCAACATCTTCTTTACTTCCTCTAATAGTCACACTAGGAGGAGAATAAATATTTCCAAAATCATCAGAAACTTCTTTATTATTAATATAAAATAATTTTAAATTATAATCATTTATTATTTTTTGAGAATTTTTTTTTAATTCATAATCTTTTTTAATTTTAAATATTTTTTCAACTAAATTAATTTCTTTTGAACATTTTTCAACATTTCTTCCATTTTCTCCTGTAACAGTTATTTTACATTCATTTTGATCATTAACTATTTTAGATTCAACAATAATATTAACATTATATTTTTTTTTTAAATTTTTAATATTACTTCCTTGACTTCCAATAATCATTCCAATTAATTTTTGATTTACATAAAATGTTTTATTTTTTTGCTGTAAATCATTTAAAATTTTTAATGTATTATTTTTATCATTTGAAACATCTCTTAATTTACTTTCTTTTTCAATTGCAGTGCTTATAATTAATTTTAAAATTTCTTCTTTTTCTTTTGTGCAAAATACTTTTAATTTATTATCGTAAAATGAATAAAAAAATTCATTTGAGTTTTCATCAACATTAATACTTTTTAAAATAGTAACAAATTTATCAGAATTAACAAAATCGTTTAATTCATTAGGAATATCAAAAAAAATACTAATGAAATTTTCATTAATTAAATTTGTTATGTTTTGACTTTGAATATATCGTAAATTTTTAATATGAGTTATGTAAGTATTATTTGTGTTGTTATTATCTATTAATATTAAAAATTTTCCTTTTTCTTCTTTTATTGAAACTTCAATGAAAAAATTTTTTTCTTTTTCAAATTCAATTTTCGAATTTTCGAAAAAAGTTGTTGATTTATGAATGATTTTTCTTATATGTGAAAGTGAAATTATTTCAGAAGATGATAAATAAGGAGATTGTAAAATAAAATTTTTTTCTCCAGAAATTCCAATAATTTTTCCTTTAGTCCAAGAATTTTTTAATAAAGAAAAATATTCTAAGTTTTGAGAGTTTAAAAGTTTTTCCATATTTAAATATAAAATAATTAATTAATTAATTAATTTTTATTTAAAATTAATTAATATTTATATAAAATATTTTCTTTAATTTATTTATTTTTTAAATTATCAATAATAATATCTAAACTATTATTATTATTATCAATACTATTATTTTCTTTATTATTATTATTTTCTTTATTATTATTTTCTTTTTTATTATTTTCTTTATTATTATTATTATTATTAATATTTAAATCTTTTATAAATTTTTTATTATTAAAAGTTTTTATTGTATATAAAGGAACATTAAAATTTTTTGTTTTAAAATTAAAATTATTTGTATATTCATTTGCACTTTTCCAATTATCAATAGATTTATCTATTAATTGTGCTAAAGTTAAAACTTTTTTTTTAGCACGATATTTATCCATTATTTCTTTTAAAAATTTTTTTCTACTAATCATACGTTTTCTAATAGTTGTTTGAGTGTTTAAAAATTCTTCTTCATTATTTATTTTTTTTTCATTATTTAAATTTAAATGATTAATATTGTTTGAATAAATAGTATTAAAATTATTATTAAAATTAATATTGTATGTATTATTAAATTTTTTATTTAAAGAAGAATTTTTTGTTGAAATATTTATTTTATTGTATTCGCTAAGATTATTAAAATTTCTTGTTGTTGATAAATTAGAATTATTAAAATAATTAGAATTATTATTTAAATTATCATTTATATTATTATTTAATATAAAATAACGAATATTATTTTTATTTTTATTTAATGAATTTGATTGATTTATATTAGAATTATTAATATTTGGAAAACTAATTTTAGTAATATTTTTTAATTCATTAAAATATTTTTTATTATTTACTTCAAAATTTGTATTATTAATTAATTTTTCTTCATTATAAATAAAACCATTTTTAATTCTATTAATTTCAATATCATTTTGAGTAATTTTTGATAAATATTTATATTCTTTTTTTAATTTTTCTTTATATTTACATTGATTTAAATAAATTTCTTCAATGATTTTTTTTTGATTTGAATAATAATCCTGAAAATAATCTCTTAAATCATCTAAAAAATAATCTAAATAATCATTAATTTCAAATTCAAAAATAATTGTTTGCATATTATTACTAACAATATTAAATTCATAATTATCTCCAAATAAACATTCTAAACCAAAAATATCACCTTTATCTAAAATAACAATAATTTTATTATCTTTTTTAATTGCACATTCTCCTTTATAAATTAAAAAAATACTATTTCCATCTTTTTTATTTGTTATTATTTTAGTTCCACTTGAAACAAAAATTCTTTTTATATTACGATAATATGAATTAAATAAAATTGTTGTTAAATTTTTAAAAGGTTTTATATAATTATAAATAAAAAATTTTTTTTCTGTTTCGCCATTTATTATATGTCTTGAAAAATATTCATTAAAAGTTTTTTCATCAAATGCAATTAAATAAGTTGGGTCTGTTTTTGCAATAGCTGTGTTTGTTCTTTTCATTTGATAAATAAAAGCATATTCACCAAAAAAATCAAAATTTGATAATTTATTTATTATTTTTGAAGTTAAAGTAATTTGTCTTGATAAATGTAAACGTCTATTAATTGGATTGATTTTTTTTTTATTATTTTTGTTTTTGTTTTTTGTTGATTTGTATTTTGTATATAAAAAATCAACTTTTCCTTTTATTATTAAATAAAAAAATTCTGGTTTATCATTTTGTTTAAAAATTGTTTCTTCACTTTCGATTATTAAATATTTTGCTTTAGAAAAAGCTTTTAATAAATCTTTTTGATTAAGATTATTAATGTTTATGTATTGATTAAATTTAGTTATTTTATTTAAATAAGATAATAATGTTTTTGGATTTCGAATATTATTATTATTTTCTTTGTTGTTTTGATTCAATTCAATTTCTTCATTAATGTAATCTATTAATTGCTCTTCGTTAGATTTTATTTTTTTTATATTATTATTATTATTATTTAAATTTGTTTCATTTTCCATAAAAAAATTATTATATAATTAAAAAAATTTTAAAAATTATAAAATTAAATTATTAATTAATAAATAATTATTAAATTTTATTAAAAAATTATAAATATAAAAATAATAAATTATTTTAAAAATTATAATGATTAAACAGTATATGATATTTTAATTTATACAAAATTATTTCATAATTAACAAATATATTATATTATATACTATATTTCTATTTTCTTTTATATAATTAGGAATCAATTTATTTATATTTAAACAAAAATAAATTAAAATAAATTATAAATTAAATATAATTTATTTCATAGTAGTATCAGTAGAAAAAACTTCAAAATGATTTTTTTCATTAGATTTATCTTGTTCATTTATATTCCTTTCAATAGGAACATCAACAAATTTTCTAATCCATTTACTATTCAAAACTTCTTTAATACTAATTCTATCCTCAGGATTCTTTTTAAGTAAACTTCCAACGAATTCTTTAGCTTCAACACTTAGATTTTTCCAAATATTAGCAGGATAAGGAACAGGATCTTGAATAGTCTGTCTAGCAATTTCTCTTTCACTATGTTCATCATCAAAAGGTAAAAATCCACACATTAATAAATAAGCAATAATTCCAATAGACCATAAATCAACAGATTTATCATAAGGTTTTCCTTTCAAAACTTCAGGTGCAACAAAAGATAAAGTTCCATAAGGTTCTGTACATTTTTCTCCAGGTCCAACAATTTTTGATAAACCAAAATCTAAAAGTCTAATATCAGCATTGTCGGTGTTGTCTGTCATTAAAATATTCTCTGGTTTAAGATCTCTATGAATTATTCCATAAGAATGAATATAAAAAATGGCCATACTTAATTTATGAATGATATTAGCTGCTCTTGGTTCAGGAAGTTTATAATTTCTTTTTTCAATGTAAGAAAATAAATCTTTTCCACTACAATATTCCATTATAATATAAATATATTCAGGAGTATCAAAAACATCATATAATTTTATTATGTTTGGGTGGTTACAAATTTTTAATATATCAATTTCAGTTTTTGCTAATTCTAAATCTGCAGTTGACATATTTTTTTTTGCCATGATTTTAATAGCAACTTCTTTTCCGCTTTGTTTATGAATAGCATGTTTAACTAAACCAAATTTTCCTTTTCCGCTTTTTTCTTTAATATCATATAAATCTAAAAGATTTTTATAATCAATACTTAAATGTAATTTATTAAGCCAATCTTTATATTCTTTTTCATCTTCTATGTAATATGTTCTTGCTTTTTGGGGATATAAAATAGAAAAAGTAAAAAACGTTTTATCTTCAATTGTTACTTTTTCACCTGGTTTTACATAAATTCCGGAAAGATTGTGCATTCCTTTATGAGATGTATCTTCTTTGTTTTTGAAATAATAAAAGTCTCTTCCTATTAATTTAAAATAGACTTTTTTTAATTTTTTGGAATGAGAAATTTTATACATATAACCTTCATGTTTTATTAATGGATTTTTTTCATATTCATCATCATCTTCATAAATAATTGAGCCTTCATCAGTTTTATCATCATCATCGTTTTTAGAAAAAGTAAAATTAGATATAACTGGTGTTTTATCTTGTAAATCATCTAATTTTTGTCTTATTCTTCTATGAGGTTTCATTTTTTCTTTATCTTCTACATTTGCAGTTTTTTTTTCTCCGAATAATTTTTTATTATTATCATCTTTTCTTGTAAAGCCACTTGAACTTCCTTTTCCTTTTCCTGCATACATATCTAAAATGCTTTTTGAATTATTGCCCATTTTATCTGTGATTTTTTTCAATGAAGGAAACAAAAATCGACTTCCTAAAGAAGGACTTGCAATTTTATGAGACATTAAAACAGGAGTTTTGCTATAATCTTGAGTTTCAAGTAATTTTTTATCTTTTTTATAAACTTTGACAGTTTCAGAATTGAAAGGTCTTTGTTCGAGTAAAAAAATTAAAATAAATAAAAAAATGTCACTTGATTTATTTTCAACAACATTTATATATTCTTCGAAAGTTAATGTATCTTTATCTCCAAATGATGTAGATAAAATATCAAATAATTCTTTTTGACTTTCGATATGTTCTTTGAAATTATTTTTTTCATATTTCATTACTTTTTTTTTACCAGCATTGAAATCAATATTTAATGGAACATAACTTAAAACAACTCGAACATCTTCTTTTGTTATTTTATTATCATTATCAAAATCATAAAATCTAAAAATAAATTTTGCTAATTTTTCAAAATTTTCTGTGAATAAAGTTGTCATCCCTCCAATAAATTCAGCTGGATCTAAAAAATTATTGTTATTTCTATCAAATACTGCGTAAAGTCTGTCAGAAATTATTCCTGGAAGTTCATAATATTGAGTGAATGTTATTTTTTTAATTCCTTTTGAAGGTTCTTTTCCACGACGAGCTAAATCACCCCAAATTTCTGCTAAATAATTTTGAAATGTATTTATATCTTGAACTTGATATTTTTTAATTATTGTGTTTAAGTCAACTTTTTCAACCATTTTAGTTATTATAATAAAATTATTTTATATTTAGATTATAAGAGTCGAATAATAATTATTTATTTTTATTGATAATTTTAATTAATTTTAATTTATTATTTTTTTTTATTAAATTATTATTTATTTATAAAATATTATTTTATATAAAATATTTTATTTAAATAAAAAATAATTTTATTTCATTAATTTTATAATTTAATAATAATTTAAATTATAATAAATATTTAAAAACATATTTAAAAAATAAGTAAAAAATAATATTTAAAAATAATCTTAAAATTTTAATGAAAAAACAATATTAATTTTTATATTAAAAATAATATACAATAAAATAAAAAAATTAAGGGAAACTAGGAATAGGTCCAGGTGGTAAAGGAGGAATTGAACTATTTTTATTTTCTTCATCGAAATTTTCATTAACAATAAAATTATTAATAATATCATTATCATATAATTTAACATTTTCATTAATAAAATTATTTTCATTCTCATCATCATTACTTTTATTATTACTTTTCATATCATCATTTTCATTAATATTTTTTTTATTATTATTTTCCTTTGAATTTTTAATAAGATCAGAATAAGTATCTAATAATAATTGAATTAATTCAGGATTGTTTTGAATTTTTATTAAATCATTATTAGAAATATTACTTTCTCTACATAATAAAAATATAAATTTATCATCAATTAAATTTTTTTTTTCTGGACAATTAAATTCACAATATTGTTTAATACTTTCTAATAATGATGAATAATTTAATTCTTTTTGTTCACTAATATTAGAAGTATTTTTAATTGATAAATTACTTAATAAATTAAGATCTTCATTAAATGAACTATCAAAATTATTTTTATCATTTTTTTTTACTTTTGAAATACTTTTATTATCTTCAATTTCATCTTTTTCTATATTATTAATAACATTTAATTCAAAATTAATTTCTTGTGAATTTTCATATGATTTTTCATTTTCATCGGAAAAATTATTTTCTTTACTATTAAAATTATTTTCTTCTTCTTCATTATTAATTTCCCAATTTTTTAATATATTTTTAGTTATAAACATATTTCTAATAGAATTTAAATTATTTTCAGATGAAACTAAATTTAAAGCATTATAATTTAAATTTTTAATAGTAATTTTTTTTAAATAATTTTTTAATATATTAATTCTTGTCAAACAAGTTAATTTTAAATCACATAGAATTAAACGTTGATTATGAGTTAAAGAATTTTTAAAATTTTTGCTAAAAACAATAGGAAAAAATTTATTTTTTTCATAATCTTCAGGTTGATCATCATTTAATTTTTTAATTTGTTCATTAGATAATTTTGTCATAAATAAAAAGAATTTTTCTAATTCTTTAATATCAGGATTTCTATTAACATTTAAAGGACAATCGCTAATTAATTTTAAAATAATTTTTTCATTTTCATTTTCATCAGAATTTTTAATTTTATCTAAATAAAAATTATTATTTAAATCTGTTTTAATCGTTGAATTTTGTTCTATATAATTTCTTAATTCATTTAATTTTATTTCAAATTCTTTATCCATTGAATTTGATAATTCTCTTGCTTCTAATGCTTTTTGAAGATTAATAAATGCACTTGAATAATTTTTAAATTCAATATCAATTTCACATAATGTTTCATAAATAATTGAAATTTGTTTATCATATTTTTCTTTTAAAAAATTGTGTTTAATTCGAATTGCATTTTCTAATTTTTGTTTTGCTATTTCATATTTATCAATAACGAAATTAATCAAACCACTATTATAATTAGCACATAAAACAACTTCATATAAATTATTTTTATCTTTATTTGATAAATTATTATTTTCTATTATTTTTTCAAAAAATTTATGTGATTTTTTTAATAATCCAAATTCAGCATATAAATTTCCAAGTAATAAAAACATATTATAAAAAATATATAAATCATTTGAATAAATTTCCATTATTTTTTGAACATAATCTAATAAATATTTTTCATAAAATCCAAATTCACCAATCATAAATCCATATTTTGCAATATTAATTATAAATTTAAGAATTCGTAAATAAATTTCTTGTTCGATATTTAAATTTTCTATTGGTTTATTTTCTTTTATTTTTTCACTATTTATTTCTATAAAAATACTTGAAATTTCTGAAAAATTATAAATTTCAATTTCTTTTATTAATCTTTGCAATAATCTCCAAATTTCTTCTTTACTTTTATATAATGAAAATATGTGTATTAAAAGTAATAAATTACAAAAATAATCTTCATAATATAAAAATGAATTAAATATTTTATTTTTATTGTTTTTTACTGCATTTATATCATGAAAAGGAATTATTTTTAATTCTTTTTCATATTGATTTAATTTTTCATAATTTTCTTTTATTAAAGAATATGTTTTATCTATTGCTAAAGGATAATTTTTTTTCATTATTAATTCAATAATTTCTTTTCGTTGTTTTTGCCATAAACATTCATAATTAATTAAATTTGTATAATTTAAATATTTTTTTTGCCTGTTTAAAGCAGGACATGTTTTTGTATGAAGATCCCAGTCAATAATATGAATATTATTTTCACATAGAAAATATTTTTTACACATATTACATCTAAATTTTGCATTTTTGTTACATATTATGCATTTATAAATGTTTTCGTTTAAAATTGAATCTGGATATTTACTTGTATTTATTTCTTCGCTTGTTTGGGATTCAATTTTGTATTGATTTTTATATGTTTTCATTTGTTTTTTATAAACTTTTATTTTTTATTTTTTTTTTGAAATGAAAATAAATGAATATTTTATTAATTAATTATTTAAGATTATCATTATTTAAATAAAAAATATTTTAATTTTGAAATATTTTTATATAATAATAGTAATGAATTTAAAATATTTTTATAACTTAATAAATTATTTTTCTGATAAAAAAAATTATAAAAAGAAAATATTATAATATGGAAGGAGAAGAAGGAAAAATTCGTTTTGAAGATTCAAACCTCGCAATGTTAGGAAGTGTTTATGAAAAGGCTTTAAGAATGCAAAGAGCTGAAGCAGAACCTGAATGGAAAAA
>JAEEGL011185417.1_pt1 | contig 11236 bp, 10 predicted proteins | sample 9134231 | NCBI WGS metagenome assembly JAEEGL01 (sample SAMN16246548, study PRJNA631951) | gut metagenome | biome: gut microbiome; feature: rumen; material: fiber-attached | host: Bos | place: Iran: Karaj | collected 2018-10
ACTGTTAAATATGGAGAATTAATGAGAGATCAATATTATTTAGTTGATAATACTACTGATCATTATTCTGTAAGAAGTATTGCTTCATTCCCATCAAGAATTCATTTATATGGTTTAGCATATGCTAATTGGGCTGATAATATTCAAGAATTCCAAATTTCTAGAGAATTAGATGTATGTGTTGATTTCTGTTTCGATCATGAAACTAAAGAAATGACTCAAATACCTCTAGCAAATTTAATGGCTACATTAGAATACATACCAATGGGTGAATGGGATGCAGTATTACAAAGAGCTGGAATTACTCCAGAACAAATTGCTAAATTAGGTAATTCAGCAGTAGAAGATCCAATGCCTGTTGTATTTACTAGAGATGCAAAAAATCACTTCAGAGAATTAATTAGAGAAAAAGAAGAACAAAAAACATTAAAGTTAGGTTAATTTATAAAGGGGGATAAATATTATGTATAATGAAAATAGTAAAAATGGTTTCAGCATAATAAAAATGGTAATTGTATGTTTGTTAGTTGTACTATTCTTATTCTTATTTATGTGGTTAGCTAATAGATGTAGTGCTAATAGTCCTATCAAGACTGGTGAAAATGTTTTCAGAGAAAATATGAAATATTTACAAACAGCTGGTGAAGATTATTTCACAAATGACAAATTACCTACAGAAATGGGTGGAATCGTTAAAGTTACATTAGCAGAATTATATGACAAAAAGGTAATGTTACCTTTTGTTGATAAAAATGGTAATGAATGTAATAAGAATGAATCATATGTAAGTGTTACTAAAGTAGCTCTTGGATATGAAATGAAAACAAATCTTGTTTGTGGTAAAGAAAGCAATTACTTAGTAAAATTACTAGGTTGTCGTGAATATTGTCCTAACAAGTGTGGGGAAAAGGTTTGTCAAAAAGAACAAATCACAGAATACCAATTCAAAAAAACTGTAAATAAAGATACTACAAGTTATAATTGCGATGGTTATGCTGGATATACACTAAGTGGTAAGAACTGTGTTATTACTAAATTAGTTGATAGCAAAAAACCTACAATTAAGACTGAAACAAAAACTGATACTAAACAAGCAAATGTAGAAGTAATCAGTGGTACTAAAACATTAGTAGATACTACTAAAACAAAAGTTACTGATAAAGTAGTAACTACTACAGTACCTGGAACATCTACAAAAGTAGATGATACAGTAGTAAAAACTACAACAGAATCAACACAAGAAAAAGTATTTGATACAGTTGTAGTAAAAACTACTCCTGATAAAACTGAACAACAATGTACAACAACACAAGAAATTATTAAATATGAATGTAATTGTACAACATATCGTGATTCTGATGGAAGAGCACATACTACATGTAGTACATGTACTAAAACAGTTCCAAAAGAAAGCTGTGAGAATGTTGTAATACCTGGAACAACAACATATTCATGTCCAAGTGCATCAACTCATAGTAGTGGTTCAGGTGTAAATCTAAAATGTTGGCATTATAAAACAGTACCTGGAACAACAACATATTCATGTCCAAGTGTATCTACTAATAGTAGTGGTTCAGGTTCAGCATTAAAATGTTGGCATTATAAGAAAACTCCTGATACAACAACATATTCATGTCCAAGTACTTCTACTAATCATAGTGGATCAGGAACATCATTAAGTTGTTGGCATTATACTTATTCATGTCCAAGTACATCAAATTATAGTGAAGGTAGCGGATCAAATTTAAAATGCTACGTTGTAACTGGTGCTACATTCAAATATAATTGTAATGGATTTGATGGTTACAAACTAGATAATACTGTATGTAAGAAAACAACAACTACTGAAACAAAAGTATGTTCTGGTGATTATAAACTAGAAAAAGATATGTGCAATAAATATGGCACTGATACTAAGAAAGCTAAAGAAGTTACAAGTACTAAAGCATCAACTGAATATAAATGGAGTACATCAAAAACTTTATCAGGATGGACAAGTACTGGAAAAACTAGAGTAGTTGAAGGTAAAGAGGTTTGTTATTAATAACCTCTTTTTTCTTGTAATAAGTTAAAAAAATGTGATAAACTTAATATAGAGGTGAAAGAATGGCAAAAAAAGTTGTAGCAAAAAAGAATACAAAAAAGGTTGAAAAGAAAGCTGAAGTAGTTAAAACTGAAGTAACTAAGAAGAAATTATCAAAAAATGTAATAACAGCTATCATAATTGCGGCAGTTTCAATATTATTTATAGTTTTATCTTTTGTGATAAGCAAGGAGCCAGAAAAAGTTGAATACACTCTTCAAGAAATGGATGTTTCAAAAGCTAGTAAAGCAATACAAGACTGGTATAATGATTTAGCTTCAGGAGAACCAGTAGTGTCAGTAGTAGCTAGTTCAAATTGTCAATTCTGTCAGGCATTAAAACCAGTTATTACAAGTGCTGCTGAAAAGTATAAATTTAAATTACATTTTGTAGAGGCTAATCAATTGACTGAAGAAGATTATGATATATATACTAGTGCTATTGAACTAGTGGGATATGCTGGAAGCATACCTTATACATATATTGTAAATGATAAGAAGTTCGTTACTTCTCGAACTGGAGCAATGTCTGAAGAAGAATTGGTTGAATTCTTAAAAGAAAATAAAGTTATAGAAAACTAGTAAACTAGTTTTCTTTTTTTATTTATAGTATAATTTTATTAGGTGGTAGTAATGAAAAGAAATTTAGTTCTATTAATTATTATTTGTTTATTATTAATAATAGTAAAATTTTTATTTTCAAATTATGAGTTAAATTATAAAATAGGTGAATATGATGTTTTAACTAAATATAGCAAGAATAGATATTATTTTGAAATAAAAAAAGATAATGTATATAACTTTGATATATATGGAAAAAGAAAAATTAAAAAAGTAGTAATCAATTCTATTAAAGAAATAGAGACTGAGAATTATAAATGCATTATTCCAATTATTAATGGTTATGATACATATCCATTATGCTATGATATAGAAAAAGATTATTTAGTAGATTATCATTTAATAGATAGTGAAGAATTAAATAAATATAAAAAAGAAGATATAGAGATAGATAAAGCCAATAAAGATTTTGTCTTTTATAATAATTTAAGTGCTAATGAATACATAGCTTCTTGGACATATACTGGATATAATATTATGAATGGTAATGAATATACTAATGTAAAAATCTTTAATAAAGATAGATATGATAATGATTTAGCTCATATGATAAATGATAATATCCTTATGCCAGATTATGATCAAGAACATGAATTTGATACATTAATTAAATTAAATATTGTAAATCAAAAGATTTCGAGAATTAAATTATCTAAAAAGATAGATTATGATTCATATGTAGTTGGTAATATTAAAAATAAATTATATATATTTGATAACAAATCATCATCTTTATATGAAATAAATACTAAAAATGGTGAAATAAAAACTATTGGAAGTAGTGGTAAAGGATATGTAAAATATGTAGATGGTAAATTTATTAAATGTAGCAAAAGTGAATATAAAAATGACAGAATTAAAATTTCTGATAAATCAAGTAGTAATTATGGCTATGATATAACTGAAATAGCGATAAAAACATACAAAGAGAATAAAGAAGTAAAAACTTTAATAAGCAGTGATTCAATAACTAAAGTATTTGAATTAAATGATAAACTATATTATATAAAAGATAATAATCTATATACATATACACCATTAGATGGAAACACTAAAATATTCTATGATTATGAATTGTCATTTAATAATACAAAAGCTGTATTTATATACATTAAATAGCAATATATAGTATATAACATATAATACTATAGGTGATTATATGTTTGAAAATACTATGATAGAAAGTCCATTTTATATAGTTTACAAAATTAAAAAAGGGGATACTTTATATAAAATATCCAAGGAATTTAATGTAAATACTAAGTTATTAGCAGAATTAAATGGGCTTAATATTGATGATTATATATACCCAGAACAAATGATTTTAGTTCCAAAAAAGAATGTTAGTTATTATATAACTAAAGATGGAGATACACTGGATATAGTTAGCAAAATTTTTAATGTAAAGCAAGAAGATATCATTTTAGCTAATGAAACTATATATTTAATGCCAGGACAAATGATATATTATAATAAATAAAGACTATTGACTAGTCTTTTTTTATAACTCGTGATATAATTTATTTATAATAGGAGTTGGTTAAGTTGATAATTAGGAAGCCATATGCATTTTTAATTAAGCATTTTAGATTAATACATGGTATTCTTTTTGTTATGCTTTTATATCTAGCTATCAAGTCATTAAAAATCTATTCATTTTTTAATGACTATGCCACTAATCACTTCTATACGCCAAGCGCAAATTTGACTAGTAGTCATATAAGCGTACTTATGTTTTTAGCTTGTATACTAGTAATATTAATTAGTATAGCTATTGGATATTTATTATCAGTTAAGAATAAAAGAATAAAACTATATGTATTTAATTGTATGTTCTATGCTATATTAATAGCTTATTATATATATATATTTAATGTATTTAGTGATTTAAATAAAACAGCATTAAGTATTGAATCCGTTCGTGCTATAAGAGATATATCATTAATTGTAGTTTTTCCTCAAGTTATATTCATAGTTTTAGCTTCAATACGTATGTTAGGATTTAATCTTAAAAAGTTTGAATTTAAAAAAGATTTACAAGATTTGCAAATAGATGCTAGTGATTATGAAGAAGTAGAAGTAACTGTTGGTCAAGATAATTATAAATTTATGAGGTATATTAGGAAAACATTAAGATATGCTAAATACTTCATATTAGAAAATAAATTTTTTGTAACAGGGTTAGGATCAGTAATAGTATTGTCTATCTTTATTCTAATATATATAAATATCAAAATAGAAAATGAAAAATATTTGGAAAGACAAAAAATAGCTACCAATTATATGGATTATAAAGCTGAGAATTCTTATTATACTCAAAAAAGCATAAGCGGTGTAGTATTAAAGAAAAATAAAACATATATTTTAGTAGATGTAGAAATATATAATAAGACACTTAGTAGACAAGAATTGTCAAATGATACATTTAGATTAGAAACAGATAAAGAATTAAAAATGCCTGTAACAAATTTAGTTAGCGAATTTATGGATATTGGTACTGCATTTAGTTCATTAAGTTTATCTTCAGGAGAGACAAAAAAGGTAGTAGTTGCATTTGAAGTAGATAGTGATAGTATTAAAGACGAATATATTCTTAAAATAAGAAGAAATAAAAATGGTGAAATATCTAAATATGATTCACAATATAAAGATGTTATAATTAAACCTGTTAATTTAGATGTTGAAGATACATATAATTATTATGATATTCCATCAGAAATTAATTTAAATGAGAGTGTTTTAGGGGATATATTATTAAACGTTGAAAGTGTTGAACTAGATAATTCATTTAAAGAAAATGATCAATATTGTATTAAAGGTGATTGTTATGATAAAACAGTAATTATTAAACCTTCATCTTCTGAAAAAATAGTCTTAAAATTAAAAGTTTCCATGGAAAATAATTCAGATATTGAATATGCTAATAGTATTAGTAAGATAATAGAAACTTTTGGTGAAATTTGTTATTTAGATGATGGTGCTACAAAATGTTCAAAGGCAATTCTAAATACAGTAAAGTACTCAAATGATGAATATTTATATATAGATGTTCCAGAAAAGTTATATAATACTAGTGAAAAACACTTGGTTTTAACTATTAGAGACAAAAAATACGTAATTTCCTTGAAATAATGCATATAATTTAGTATAATTATATGTACTTGGAGCCATAGCCAAGTGGTAAGGCACAGGTCTGCAACACCTTCATCGTCGGTTCAAATCCGACTGGCTCCTCCAAAATATTTATATATAAAATATCATGTTCTAAGTAACTGATATTTTTTTATTACTTTAATGATTTGCTAGAACAGTTTTTTTATTGAATTAATAGTATAAATTTTGTATAATTGAGTTGGTGAAAAAAGATGAAGTATTTATTAGATAGTCTATTAGAATTAGACATTGAATTAGAAATACAAATAGGCATTACAATATTCATAATATTGGCCATTTTTATTACAGTAATAGTTTTAACAATAATTAAAAAGGCAAAAAAATAATGAAAAATAGAAAATTAACAATATTAATATGGTGGGTATTTTGGTTTATATTTTTAGAATTAATATTTAGAATTTTTGTTGTTAAAAGCTTTTTATCACTATCTATATTAACAGTTTTATTATTTTGTATTCCTTGGATTGCTGTAATATCAATTGTATTAAATTTATTTAATGAAAAAGTTAATAAAATATTAAATATATTTGTGACTTCTTTTTTATGTGTGCTAACGTTAGCACAATTTGTATATTACAAAGTATATGATTCTATTTTTTCATTCTTTTCAATTACTGCAGGTGGAGCAGGTCAAATAATGCAGTTTTGGAAGCAAATAGTAAAAGTTATAATAAAGAATTGGTACGTATTTTTAATTGTTTTCGTACCTTATATATTATTTCTAATATTCAATAAGAAAATATTTTCATTTAAAAAAGTTAAAAAGGTAAATATTATAGTTCAAACAATAGTAGTATTATTATCGTTCGTTGGTATAGTATTATGCATTCATTTTGAAAGTAAATCTCTATATTCATTAAAAAGATTAATATTTGAGACACATGCTCCGATGTTAACAATAGAAAAAACAGGCCTAACTACTATGGAAGCTATGGATTTATATAGGTATATTTTTGGCTTTGAAGAGCAGATATATATTGATGATACCGATGATAATAACAAAGATGTTGTTATTGATAAAGAAAAAGAATATCATATGCTAAATATAGATTTTGATAGCTTGATAGCTGGTACCAGTGATAGTAAATTATTGAGTATGCATAAATACTTTAAAAGTGTTGATCCGATTGAAAAAAATATGTATACTGGTTTATTTAAAGGAAAAAATGTAATATTTATTACAGCAGAAGCTTTTGATCCAATTGGTGTAGATCCTGAGTTAACTCCAACATTATATAAAATGGCTAATAATGGATTTGTATTTAATAATTATTATCAGCCTTTATTTCCCGTTTCTACAACTGATGGAGAATATATGAATTTAACTAGTTTAATACCTAAAGAAAGGGTATGGAGTTTCTATAAATCAAGCAAAATTAGTATGCCATTTGGATTTGGAACTAAATTTAAAGCGGCCGGGTATACTAGTTATGCTTTCCATGATCATACTTATTCATACTATGATAGGCATCTATCCCATCCAAATTTAGGATTTGATTACATTGGTTGCGGCAATGGTCTGCAAAAATTAATGAACTGTAAACATTGGCCTAATAGCGATGATGAAATGATAGAAGTTACTACTCCATATTATCTAGATAGGGATCAACCATTTGCAACATACTATATGACTGTAAGTGGACATTTAAATTATAACTTCCCGGGAAACAATATGGCATCAAGAAATAAAGCAGCAGTTCAAAATTTAAAATATAGTAATGCTGTAAAAGCTTATATAGCAACTCAAATTGAGCTTGATAAAGCTATGAATAGATTATTGCAATCATTGGAAAAATCAGGTGTTCTTGATGACACATTAATTGTATTAGCTTGTGATCATTATCCATATGGTTTAACATTTAAAGAATTAAACGAAGTAAGTAAAACTGATAGAAAAGACAAATTTGAAAATTATCATTCAACATTAATAATGTATAATAATTCTATTGAAAAAACTGTAATAGATAAAGTAGTTAGTGGAATAGATTTATTACCAACTATATATAATCTATTTGATATTGATTATGATTCAAGATTATTTATGGGAAAAGATATATTTAGTGATACTGAAGGATTAGCAATATTTTCAGATAGAAGCTGGGTTAGTGATAAAGGAACTTATAATAGTATAAATAAAGTATTTACTAAAAAAACTGATGAAGAAATACCTGATAATTATGTAGATCAAATGAATTTAATTGTTAATCAAAAATTCACTATGTCATCATTAATATTAGATTATGATTATTATAAAAAGTTAGGTTTATAATGAAAATATTAGTTAATAATTTTAATTTAAAAGATACTATATTAAGTGGATCTTGTTTTAGAGTAATTGAACAAAATGATGGTAGTTTTATAAACATTTTAAAAGATAGAATAATTAGAATAAGACAAGAAGGCAATTATTTAATAGTAAATTCATCAAACAATGATAATTTAGAACTAATTATTAAAAATTATTTTGATTTAAATAGAGATTATGATTCAATTAATAATTATTTAATTAAAAATGATAATAAAATGAAATCAATAATTCATAAGTGTATTGGATATAAGATATTAAATCAAGATCCTTTTGAAATGGGAATATCTTATATCATTAGTCAAAGTAACAATGTAAAAAGAATAAGTAAAATAGTGAATGATATAGCAGTTAAATATGGTACTCCAATAGAATTTGAAAACGAAACATATTACTTATTTCCTACATATGATCATCTTAAAGATTTAAGTGTTAATGATTTTACTAATCTAAAAGTGGGTTTTAGAGATAAATATTTATATGACTATATACAAAAATATCAAACATTAAATATTGACCATTTAAACACTAAAGATGCATTAAAAGAATTAATGAATATTAATGGAATAGGTTTAAAAGTAGCATCTTGTATATTATTGTTTGGATATAGACGATTAGATACTTTCCCTATAGATACATGGGTTAAGAAAAGCATTTCTGAACACTATAATATTAAGAACGATCAAAAAGAAATAGAGAAGTTTGCAAAAAAGATATATGGTGAATATTCTGGACTAGCAATTCAATATTTATTTCATAGTCAAAGAAACAAATAGTTATCTATTTGTTTTTTATATGATATAATAATTTTATGATAAAGAAGATTATTAAGGACAACTATATTATATTATTGTTGATGATATTAACTATCATATCTTTTTTGATTATTAGAAATACAAGTATGTTTAATATTATTACTGATATTGATAACAATATAATTGGTATTTTTAAATATCTTCATTATAATAATATTATTAATTTTATGGAAATAATGACATATTTTGGCGATTGGTTTATACCTGTAATTATATTATTATGCTTATTTTTATTTCTAAAAAATAAATGGTATTTTTATATAATGACCTGTAGTTATGTTCTAGCTGGTTTATTATCCTTTGTAACTAAATATTTAATAAATAGACCAAGGCCATTAGAGGCACTTATAAAGATACCTACTAGTTACAGTTTCCCAAGTGGACATACATTAACTTCAATAGTATTTTATCTAACTATTTGCTATTTAATTACAATAAATTTTAAAGACTATAAAAGATACTTAATAATGTTATTAACTTTAGCATTAATACTAATAATAGCATTATCTAGAATATATTTAGGAGTTCATTATTTTTCTGATGTAATTGGCGGTTTAATATTAGGTGTTTTATGTGAAATATTTATTATTAGAGTAATTAATCAAAATTTTATGAATAAAATCATTAAAAAAAAGAAAAACAGTTGAAATATTATTAAAAAAATCATATAATACTTTATATGAATGCAGGTATAGTTCAACGGTTAGAATGTGGCCTTGCCAAGGCTAAGATGCCGGTTCGATTCCGGTTACTTGCTCCATATGTATAAAACATGGCATTATGCCATGTTTTTTATGTAAACTATTTGTAATATTTTTTGCATAATGATTGAAATACTCCCAATACTTTGAAATAATAAAATTAGGAGGATAGATAGAATGACTATAGATTTTAGTTATTATGATGCATGTTACAAATTATGTGTTTTAAATACTATTTTAAATGGCACAGAAAATAATGAGGTTATTGAAATGCCATTAAGTGATCATTTGTCTGTTATAACTCGATGCTTTTATGACTTTGATGATGGCTTGATAGGCTATGATTATGCTGAATTTAGAGCAGCTTTTACAAGAGATGGTAAAATTATAGACGAAATAGTATTTCCAAACAATTATAAAATTGCTACAAAATATCAACGTAAATTGTGGGATAATGATTATTCTATGGAATATAGATTACAGGCTATGAAAGCATTATCGCCAAGCGCCTTATCAAAGTTTCTTCAACATAAGCCAATGCTTACTGAAGAAGAAAGAGCAATTGTTATTGCAAAGGCTAAGGAACTAGAAAAGCAAGTATTAGAGCAAAGTGAACAAGAAAAAAAGCAAATGTAATATATAAATTAAAAAAACCCAAATAAATAGTTTGAGTTTTTTTATTTATTGGGAAAAAATTTATATAAAAAAAGATGAGAAATTCTCATCTAATTATTAATACATAGATACTTCTATTATGTTAAATTTAGCTGATTTATAACTATCAATTTCGTCTCCTGTAACGAAAATGAATGCTGTTAAGTTCTGCGTTTGACCTGGCTTCAAATTACTTACGTAAACTGTATCGGTATCTAATCTAATTCCACTATCATCGACTGCTTCAATTTCAATACTAAATGATTTTTGCTCACTTGACTTATTAATAACAGTTACTGGAAGCTTTGTGTCTGTAGTATCAGGTGTCACAACTGTTACTAATTCTGAAGATGGGGAAACTACTATAGAAGGTACATCAAGAGCTAGATTATTAACATATGAAGAAGCATATGGTTTAGGTTGTAGAACTTCTACTAATAATAATTGCCCTGATTGGTTATATGGTAATATGAATGGAACAAATTATTCGTTAACTCCATATGGATATTGGCTATTAACATCTACATCTAATGTAAGAAATGCATATAATCTTAGAAATACAAGTGTTATAACATCAAACTCAACAACTGATACTTCTGGAAGAGGAATTAGACCGGTAATAACAATTAAAAAAATTGAAAGTAATTAAAAATAAAACACTATATAGTGTTTTATTTTTTTATTTATCATTAATATATATTTTCTTATTAGAATGACCGGCCATTAATAGTATTTCAATAGTTAATTTATTTGTCATATTAGCAACCATTTTAGGAGTTATCTTTTCATTTATAATATAAACTCTATCATTTATATTAACTGTCTCATCTGTTTTAATAAACATCATATTCATAGATGTTTGACCAACAGAATAATATTTTTTA
>JAEEGL012354707.1_pt1 | contig 11236 bp, 8 predicted proteins | sample 9134231 | NCBI WGS metagenome assembly JAEEGL01 (sample SAMN16246548, study PRJNA631951) | gut metagenome | biome: gut microbiome; feature: rumen; material: fiber-attached | host: Bos | place: Iran: Karaj | collected 2018-10
CCGTTCTTCACCACGAAGCCGGTCGGGCAGGGCACCGGCATGGGCCTCTCCATGGCGTACGGCATCCTGATCGCGCACAAGGGCTGGCTCCAGCTCGATCCCGCCTCGCAGGATTCGCCCGGCGCGGCCTTCTCGCTCTTCCTCCCGCTCAAGGAGCAGACGGCAAAACCGTAACACCCGCCGCCCGCCCCTGTCCCCAAGTTTCCCCTCTTTTCAGTTGTTTCTCTCGCGCGCGGTCTTGACTTTTCCCGTTTCCGCGTGTAGATTATCGTGTTTCTTTTGATACAAACATGACGGCGGCGTCCTGCCGCTCGAATTACCAAGGAGACCCCCCGATTATGAATATCCTCGTGCTCGGAAGCGGCGGCCGTGAACACGCGATCTGCCGCAGTTTGAAGCTCAGCCCGGAAACCACCCGCCTGGTGTGCATCCCCGGCAGCCCCGGCATCGCGCAGATCGCCGAATGCCCGGCGGACGTCCCCGGCTCCGACTGGCCCGCCATCGCCGACTATGCGGCGGCGAACGGCATCGACTTCGTGGTCGTCGGCCCGGAAGCGCCCCTGTGCGACGGCGCGGCCGACCTGATCCGCGCGAAAGGCATCCCGGTCTTCGGCCCCTCGAAGGCAGCCGCCCAGCTCGAAGGCAGCAAGGATTTCTCCAAGAAGTTTATGGACAAATACGGCATCCCGACCGCCGCATTTGCCACGTTCGACAACGCCGCGGATGCCCGTGCCTATGTGAACGCCCAGTACGACGCCGGGCGCGAGCTCGTGGTGAAGGCCGACGGTCTCGCCGCCGGAAAGGGCGTGATCGTGTCGAAGGACCGCGCGGATGCGCTCGCGGCCGTCGACGCCTGCTTCGGCGGGGCGTTCGGAGCGGCCGGAGCCCGTGTGGTGCTGGAGGAACTCCTCGTCGGCGAGGAAGCCTCGATCTTCGCGCTCGTGGACGGCAATACGATCACGGCGCTCGCGAGTTCGCAGGACCACAAACGCCAGCTTGATGGCGACCTCGGTCCGAACACCGGCGGCATGGGCGCGTATTCGCCCGCTCCGGTCGTGACCGACGAGCTGATGGCCGAGGTGGAGAAGAGCGTGCTGAAGCCGTTCCTGGCGGGCATCCGTGCCGAAGGCCTCGACTACCGCGGCCTCATCTACGCGGGCATCATGGTCACGAAGGACGGTCCGAAGGTGCTCGAGTTCAACGTGCGCTTCGGCGACCCCGAAACCGAGGCCGTGCTCCCGCGGCTTCGTTCCAGCCTCGCGGACGCCCTTTACAAGACCGCCGTCGGCCGTCTGTCCGAGGTCAGGCTCGACTGGGCTCCCGATCCCTGCGTCTGCGTGGTGCTGGCCTCCGGCGAATACCCCGCAGGTCCCATCGTGAAGGGCCACCCGATCTCCGGCATCGCCGAGGCCGAGGCGAAGGGCGCGATCGTGTTCCACGCCGGGACCGGGTTCCAGGACGGCACGTTCGTGAACAAGGGCGGCCGCGTGCTCGTGGTGTCGAAGAGCGCGCCGACCATTCAGGCCGCCATCGACGCCGTCTACGACGCGCTCGCCCCGATTTCGTGGGAGAACATGCAGTACCGCCGCGACATCGCGAAAAAAGCGCTCAAACACCTTCAATCCTGAACTTGATCCATAACCGATACCCAACCTGAAAGGAATCCCGTCATGAGTCTGAAAACAATCGAATACAAAGGCTGGAAAGACTGCCTCCTCCTCGAAAACGGCGACATCGAGCTCGTCGTCTCCGTCGGCCTCGGACCCCGCGTCCTCTCGTTCAAGCGCAAAAACGGCGCGAACTTCTTCAAGAACTTCGACGACCAGATGGCGAATATCTCGCAGGATACGTGGCAGAGCTACGGCGGTCACCGCCTGTGGCACGCCCCCGAAGTCTGGACCCGGACGTATTATCCCGACGTGCAGCCGGTCAAGTACGAATGGGACGACTCCAAGCTCAAATTGACCTGCGAGACCGAGACCTGGTCCCGCCTCCAGAAGGAGATCGTGATCGAGTTCCCCGCCGAGGGCTCCCTCGTGAAGGTCACGCACCGCATCTACAACCGCGGCCCGTGGGCGGCCAAGTTCGCCCCGTGGGCGCTCTCCGTGATGGCGCCCGGCGGCACGGTCATCGTCCCGCAGGAACCCTTCGTGCCGCACGGCCCCGGCGAAGGCCAGTCGTTCGCGGCCGGCCGTCCGATCATCCTGTGGCAGTTCACGAATATGGCCGATCCGAGGTTCGTCTGGGGCAGGCGCTTCATCCGCATGAGCCAGGACGACGCGTATCCGACCAAGCAGAAATTCGGCGCGCTCGTGAAGCCCGGCTGGGCGGCGTACTCCCTCGGCGCCGAACTCTTCATCAAGCATTTCCCGTACTTCGCCGACTGCGCGAACTACCCGGATTACGGCTGCAACGCCGAGTTCTACACCGAGCCCGGCATGCTCGAGGTCGAATCCATCGGCCCGGAATGTCCGATCGAACCCGGCGACTACGCCGAGCACATCGAGACCTGGCAGATCGAACAGGTCGACGCATCGAAGGACGACGACGTGCTGGCGGAACAGCTCAAGCCGTTCGGCCTCTGATTCCCCCCGTTTCTCCCTCAAATTGAACGTCCGTCCCAGTGGCGGACGTTTTTTTATCCCTTTTGAAGCCCTTTTGACCTCGGATCGAGGCGAACCGACCTCGAATCAAAGCAAAAAAAAGACGCCCCGAAACTGGGGCGCCTTATGGAACCGGGACGGATTATTTGCTCTTTTTGAACTTGTCCCAGTCTTCCTTCTTGACGAAGCTGGTCAGCGGGCGACCGTCCTTCGTTTCAGCCTTGAAGGCGTAGCGGATGCGGGTTCCCTTACCGAAAGTAACGGCTTTCGTGACTTCGGCTTGGACTTTCTTCTTCGATTTCACGTCGTAGAACTGGTGTTTCATGGACACTCCTCCAGGTTAAGGGTTAGCAGAATATATCGCCACAGTTGAGCGTTGTCAAGCGATAAAACGAAAAAAGTATGATTTTCTTTGAAAAAAGTGTAATTTTCCTCGAAAAAATCGATTTTTGTGGTGAAAAAACCGCGTTTACAACTTTTTTCCGGGGTCGTGAAAGGGTGCGTCCGAAGACGTTTTTCGCAAAAGTTTCGCAAATTCTTCGCAAAAGGTGTGCGACGGCGCTTTGACAGTGCGGCGTTTGAGCTCAAAACGAGGTGAAAACGCGGGGCGCGCTTTTTTGAGGCGCGCCGAGCTCAAAACGAGGTGAGGACGCGCATTATTGCAGTGCGTCGGATCCGGCGGTGGAAACCGCGGTGCTCTCCGCGCTCGATTTGAGCGTATTCCGAGGAGGAATGACCGTGAAATACAGGTAGCGGTCCTTCTCCTTGCCGTACGGGGCGGAGTAATGGAAGACGTTCAGCTCGGGCTTGAGCACGGAAACATCGATCCCGAGGCTGTCGGCGAGCATCTGATAATCGCCTTCCGCCATGTAGACGCCGAGCCCGCCTTCCTCGTCCAGGATCTTGCGGAAGCGCACCTCGTCGTAGGGGTCGTCGAACGCGCCCGCGTACGGATGCGAGGGAAGATACTGCATGATGCAGCCGGCGTACCACATTTCGCCGAACACGACCGGGATCCTGTCGCGTCCGGTTTTCTCGCGGTAGAACTGTTCGGCCCGCGCGGCGAACTCGCGTCCGCAGAAATGGCCGCGCAGGCGGGTCTTGATGCACCAGTAGAAGATGTCGGAAACCTGAATGGCGACGAACATCACGAGGATCACCCAGAACGCCTTCCTGAACTCTGCCGACGAGAGGTCGTCCTTCCAGAACGCCATCAGGAAGAACCCCGTGACGAAGTAGACGGGGAACCCCCACATGAGGTCGATCATCATCCCCGAGGCCGCCAGGATCGTCATCAGCGCGATCGGGGTGAACTGCACGCACAGCGCCAGGCGACCGGCGAGGGGGTCGGCCGGACGGAAGCTCGACCGGCGCAGATTTTTGAGGGAGCGGAACGGTTTGTCCGAGGTCACCCACAGCAGGAGAAGGGGGATCGCGATCGGGTAGAGCGATTCGGCCAGCACGACCAGCGGATACAGGATGTGGCCGTGTTCCTCCTCGGACACGCGGCCGGAGAGGTACGTGAACGGCGGGAAGTCGTTCCGCACCAGCCAGACCATGTACGGCGCGAGCGTGAGCACGAAGACGCCGAACGCGAGATACGGCCCCGGTCGGCGGAAGTATTTGCGGGTGTCGCGTCCGCTCAGGATGAAGACGAAGAGCGCGAGGAGCAGCGCGAAGCCGAAGAATTTGCTGAGCACGGAGAGTCCCGAGACGAACCCGAAAAGCAGCCAGTCGCGCAGGCGGTCGTATTTCACCCCGCGCAGGCAGTAGTAGGTCATCATCGGCCACAGCGCCATGTGCGGCAGGTTCACGTTGGACTTCGCGGAGTCGAACGAGTATAAGAGGATGGTCGCGAGCAGGACTACGGAGAGGGTCGACTTCGCCGGACCGAAGAATTCGCGCCCGAGCCTGTACATGTAAACGAATCCGGTCACCAGCAGCACTTGGCTCAGCAGGTACATCGCGAAATCGGTGTGCGCGAAGACCGCCGTGAAGATCCCGGCGAGCCACGCGGCCAGCGGCGGGTGCTTCGCGTTGCCCATCGAGAAGGGATGGCTCCACATGATGGTCTCGACCGTGTCGAGCGGGAGCACCGTGTAGAAGATGGACGGGATGGCGGTCAGGAGGACGAGCCAGACGGTGATGAAAATGAGGAGATACCGGAAATATCGTTTGTCTTGCATCGTGAATCGGGGGGGGAAAAAACGGCCCGGGAGCCGTGGGGAAGTCGAAGTTTTTGAGTGAGAGTAAGTAAATAATTTACACCCTCGCGCGGCTTTTTTCAAGCGTCAGGCGCGAAAACGGCGCAGGATTTCGACGTCGGAGAACGGTCTCCGGCCTTCGCGGGTCTCCTGGTACGTTTCGTGACCCTTGCCCGCCACAAGCAGGATGTCGCCCGCGCGGACCTCGTTCACGCCGAGCTTGATGGCCTTCTCGCGGTCGGGTTCGACCAGGTGGCGCGAGCCGGTCCCCATGCCGGATTCGATCTCGCGGATGATCGCGAGCGGGTCTTCGGAACGCGGATTGTCGCTGGTCAGGATTGCGAGGTCGGCGAGACGCGCGGCCGCGGCGCCCATCCTGGGCCGTTTGGAGCGGTCCCTGTCGCCTCCGCAGCCGAAGACGGCCACCAGACGGCCTCCTGCCGTCAGAACGTCCCGGAGACTCGTTAAAACGCGTTCCAGCGCATCGTCCGTGTGGGCGTAGTCAACGAACGCCGTCGCGCCGGACGCCAGCGGCACCGCCTGCAGACGGCCCGGGACGTGCGGCATGGATGCGGACGCTTCCAGCAGGGCGTCGAGCGCGAGTCCGGTCCCGTACGCCATCGTGAGCGCCGTGAGGTAATTCGCAGCGTTGAACGCCCCCGGGAGCGGCAGCCGGAGCGCGACGTCGCGTCCGTCGAGCGTGAACCGCAGATCGGAATACGCCGGGGCGAGTTTGAGCGAACGGAGCGAGCAGAACGCGTCGGGTCTGCCGCTGAACGAGACCGGGAGGACCCGCACGGAGGGACGCTCGTTTCTGAGCTCGGAAACGAGGCGTTCGCCGGCCGGGTCGTCGACGTTGACCGCCGCCGGTGCGCCGTCGGCGAGGAGTTCGCGGAAGAGGATCTTCTTCGCCAGATAATACTGCTCCATCGTGCCGTGGTAGTCGAGGTGGTCGCCTGTGAGATTGGTGAACGCCGCCGAGGCGAAAGCGAGCGTGCCGGAACGGTGCTGGTGGAGTCCGTGGCTGGAACTCTCCATCACGGCGTCGGTCACGCCGTTGGACTTCATGGCCGCGAACATCGACTGGAGCGTGAACGCGTCCGGGGTGGTGTGCTCGGAGGGTTCCGGCCCGGCCCCGACGTCGCAGCAGACGGTGGAGACGAGCGCGGTCTTCGCGCCGGGTTTCGCGGCGTCCAGGAAATGCCGCAGGAAGAACGCCGTGGAGGTCTTGCCGTTGGTCCCCGTGACCGTGTGGACGCGGAAGGAATCGGCCGGGCGGCCGAAGAACGTCTCGCAGACGATGCTCCAGGCGAAATAGGAGTCCGTCACGCGCAGGACCGGGATCCCGGGCTGGATCGCCCCCCCGAAATCGGCCGCGACAACGACCGCGGCCGCGCCTCTGGCGAGCGCGTCGGGGAGGAATCTGTGGCCGTCGGTCTTCGCGCCCCGGACCGCGAGGAAGAGCGTGCCGGGTACGACGGATGCGGAATTGTTTGCGACTGCGGCGATCTCCGGGTTGGACGCGCCGGGGGCGTACGGCTCCGCGAGGAGCGGGGCGAGCGCGGCCGCAAAATCCGACAACCTCAGGCGCGGCATCTCAGTGCGCTCCGGCGGCGTCCGGCTCGATGAGCTCGAGATGGGTGGAACGCGACGCCTTCAGGAAGACGGTGCTGCCGGGGGCGAATTCGAGCTTCGCGTCGGCGGCGTCCTTCGAGGAGGCGAACGCTTCGCCGTCGAGTCCCGTTTCCTTTGCCGCGGCCGTCATATTCGGGCCGACGACCACGCATCTGGCTGCGGGGAAGAGGTGTTTCGCGAGCGCGCAGACCGAGCGGTGTCCCTCGGCGGAGCGTTCTCCGAGCTCGCCCATGTCGCCGAGGACGAGGACGAGTTTCTGCGGGTCGGCGAACTCCGAGAGCCAGTTCAGGGAGGCGGCCATGCTGTCGGGATTGGCGTTGTACGCGTCGTTGATCCACGTCGAGCCGTTGTGCTCGGTGACGCGCATCCTGAGGCCGGGCAGCGTGGTCCGGCCGAGTCCTTCGGCGATGGTTTCGAACGGCACGCCCATCGACAGTGCGGCGAGGGCGGCCGCCGCGGCGTTCCCGGCCTGATGACGGCCCGGCACGCCCCACTGCACCGAGACGGTCTCCCCGGTCGATTCGCGCCGGAGCAGGAACTTTGCGCCGTGGAGGTTTCCGCCGAGGTACTTCGCGGTGACGTCCGCGTCGGTCCCGTCGAGGCCGAACGTGCCGACCCGGAACTGCGAAGCGGCCTTCGCGAGGATGTCTTGGCCGGGGCACTCCGCGGGGATGATGGCGAAGCCGCCGGGCGCGAGGTGGGTGAAGAGCTTGGATTTTTCGGTCGCGACGCCCTCGAGCGAGCCGAGGAATTCGAGGTGGCAGTTCGCGATGGAGACGATGATCGCGATGTCGGGCATGGCGCAGTAGGAGAGCGGCTCGAGTTCGCCGTGATGATTGGTCCCGGCCTCGAGCACGGCGATGCGGTGGCGCGCGTTCAGGCGCAGCAGATTCTGCGGCAGCCCGATCTGGTTGTTGGTGTTGCCCTCGGTCGCGAGCACGCTGATGGAGTCGAGCGCGTGTTCGAAGATCGCCCGCAGGGATTCCTTGGTGCTGGTCTTGCCGCAGGAACCCGAGAGCAGGATGACCTTCAGGTTCGGGAGCCGCATGCGGTGGAACCGCGCGATGTGCTGGAACGCCGTGACGGTGGACGGCACGAGGATCGCGGGTGCGCCGGGGGGGAGCTTGTCCGCCTTGGACTCCTCGATGCAGAGGAGCGTTGCGCCGTTCGCGACGGCCTGCGCGAGGTAGTCGTGAGCGTCGAAGGTTTCGCCGGAGAATGCGAGGAAGAGGCCGTTCCGGGTCGTTTCGCGGGTGTCCGTGAAGACGGATTCGACCGCGGACGGGGCGTTGTCCCCGACGAGACGGCCGCCGGTGGCGTGAAGCAGTTCGTGCAGCGTGAACGGAGCGTCGTACATCAGAAATCCTTCAGGTTGCGGAAATAGTCGATGGTGAGGCGCAGTCCCTCTTCGAGGGAGACTTTCGGCGACCAGCCGAGCGTCTTCTGCGCCAGGGCGATGTCGGGACGCCGCCGCGAGGGATCGTCCTGCGGAAGCGGCTTGTAGATGATCTCCGAGTTCGACCCGGTGATGCGGATGATGGCCTCCGCGAGCTCGCGGACGGTGAATTCGCCGGGGTTGCCGAGGTTGACGGGGCCGGTGAACGACGGCGGGGTCAGCATCATGGCCTCGAGTCCGGCGACGAGGTCGGATACGCAGCAGAAACTGCGGGTCTGGGAGCCGTCGCCGTAGATGGTCAGCGGTTCGCCCTTCAGCGCCTGCACGATGAAATTGCTCACGACGCGGCCGTCGTTCGGGAGCATGCGGGGCCCGTAGGTGTTGAAGATGCGGACGACCTTGATCGGGAGATTGTACTGCCGGTGGTAGTCGAAGAACAGGGTCTCGGCGCAGCGTTTGCCCTCGTCGTAGCAGCTTCGCACGCCGATCGGGTTCACGTTGCCCCAGTACGATTCGAACTGTGGATGCTCCTTCGGGTCGCCGTAAATCTCGCTGGTGGAGCTCTGGAGGATCGGGATCCTGAGGCGGCGCGCCAGGTCGAGCATGTTCATCGCCCCGAGCACGTTGGTGCGGATGGTCTGCACGGGGTCGTGCTGGTAGTGGATGGGCGAGGCCGGGCAGGCGAGGTTGTAGATCGCGTCGACCTCGAGTTCGATCGGGATGGTCACGTCGTGGCGGATGAGCTCGAACGAGGGGTTCGCGAGCAGATGGCGGATGTTGTTCTTCGACCCGGTGAAGAAATTGTCGAGACAGATGACGTCGTTGCCCCGGGAGAGCAGGAGTTCGCAGAGGTGGGAGCCGATGAAACCGCCTCCGCCGGTAACCAGAATCGTTTGTTTGTGCATGGCTGATCCGCTGACGTGAGGGGGACGGCGGTCACCGCCCCGATTTTTTGGTAGTGGTGGACGCGGCGGAGCTCTTTTTGGCGGCTCCGACGCCGATCTTCGCGTAGCCCCAGTCGAGGAGCACGCGCACGAAGTTGTCCCGGTCCAGCTGGGACGGGAATCCCATCACGACCGCGAGCAGATGGCGTCCGCTGCGTTCGCAGCTGGCGGCGACGCAGAATCCGGCGCGGTTGGTGAAGCCCGTCTTGATGCCGTTCACGCCGGGCGACGCGGTCTTCGCGCCGGGGAGGAGGTTGTTGTGGTTCTGGAGCAGGATGTAGTCCGGGCTGCTCTTCTCGCGGAACGGGGCCGTGCGGAGGCCGGCGAGCTCCATGAGGTAGGGATAGGTGCGGAAGAGCAGGCACAGCCGTGCGACGTCCTCGGGCGAACTCTGGTTGTCGAGCGCCTTGGACTTGCCGGGGAGGCCGTGGGCGTTGCGGAACGTGGTGTGGGTCATGCCGATCTCGACCGCGCGGCGGTTCATGTCCTCGATGAAGGTTTCCGCCTTGCCTCCGCCGAGGTGCTGCGCCATGAGATGCGCGGCGTCGTTGGCGCTGCGGACGGACGCGGCCACGAGGAGTTCGCGGAGCGTGAACATCTCGCCCTTCTTGAAGTAGACCTTGCTCGCCTCGGTGTTGATGGCCTCGGTGGTGACCGGGATCAGGGATTCGAGCGTGTACGGCGAATCGTTGTCCATCGCGATCTCGTAGGTCAGCATGATGGTCATGATCTTGCTGAGGGAGGCGATGGGGACGGGTTTCGAGGGGTTCTTCGCCCACAGGACCTTGTTGGTGTCCATGTCGACCAGGATGCCCGCGGTCGCGCGGTCGATGAGTTTCAGACCGGGGGAATTGTCGCGCGCCGCCCCGGTGAAATCGAGCTTGGCCGGGGTCATCTTTCTCGGCTTGCGGACGTAGGTGGTCGACGGGACGGAGGGGATCTTTTTCTCTTCGGCGGACGATACGGCGATTTGCGTGGTCGTCGTGGCAGGTTTCGTCTGCGTCGGGTTCGAAGAGGAAGCGGTTGTCGGTTTCGTGGTCGCGGTCCGGGCCGGGGTCGCGGTCTGCGACTGCTGACCGGACTGTGCGGCGGTCCCGGCAGGCTGGGCGGAGACCGTCTGCGCGGTCAGGTCGGTTTTCGACGCGGCCTCCTGCGTCTGGTCCCAGGCGGAACGCAGTGCATTTTCCTCCTCCAGTTCACGGCGCGTGTCGTTGAGCTGGTGTTCGGCGGAATCGGTCGCGAGGAAGAGGCTGAGCAGGACGATGTGTACTGCGAGGATCGCGACGAGCAGCAGGATCATGGCTTTTCTGCTCATAAGCCGGGCTCCTCCGCGTGGGCGACAAGTGATTGTTGGGGTGATGCAGGCATAACGGTTCCTTCATTCAAACATGATGGAAATACTATATCACATCTTTTCAAAAATAAAACGCCTTTTCATCTTTTTTTTCACAAAAAGGCACCCTCGCGCTCCTTTGGAGCGTCTCCCGGGGCGATTTGAACGCGTCCGGGCTTGACGAAACATCGTTTTTATGCTATATTAGAACGATATGCAGTTTTACGCCGGACCCCGCGCGGCCAGGCAGCCCAACCAGACTTCCCCGGAGACACAAAATGACGACATACGAACCCGTGATCGGCATCGAAGCGCATGTTCAGATCCGAACGAAAAGCAAGATGTTCTGTTCCTGCCCGAATACCTACGGCGCGCAGCCGAATACCGACACCTGCCCCGTCTGCATGGGCATGCCCGGCGTGCTCCCGGTGGTGAACAGGGAAGCCGTGCGGAAGGCGGTCGTGGCCGGCATGATGTGCGGATGCGAGATCGCGAAGTTCAGCAAGTTCGACCGCAAGAGCTATTTCTACCCCGACCTCGTGAAGGATTACCAGATCACGCAGTACGACCTGCCGATCTGCAAAAACGGCCGCATCCACATCTTCGGGACCGGGTTCTCAGGCGAACCCCTGCCGGACAAATGGATCGGCATGACCCGCATGCACCTCGAGGAGGACCCCGGCAAATCCACGCATTTCTCCAACTGCACCGGGCTCGACTTCAACCGTTCCGGCGTGCCGCTGATCGAGATCGTGAGCGAGCCGGACATGCGGTCCGCCGACGAAGCCTACGCCTACCTCTCCTCGCTGAAGGAGATCATGCAGTACGCCGACGTGAGCGACTGCGACATGGAGAAGGGGCAGATGCGGTTCGACGTGAACATCTCCCCGCGTCCGCGCGGTACCGAGAAGTTCGGCACCAAGGTCGAGATCAAGAACCTGAACAGCTTCCGCGCCGCCCACCGCGCCATCCTGTACGAGATCAAGCGCCAGCTCATCGAGCTCGAAAACGGGCAGGAGATCGAACAGGACACCCGCGGCTGGAAAGACGAACTCGGCGAGACTGTGGTCCAGCGCACCAAGGAGAACGCCAACGACTACCGCTATTTCCCCGAGCCCGAC
>JAEEGL012706331.1_pt1 | contig 11236 bp, 6 predicted proteins | sample 9134231 | NCBI WGS metagenome assembly JAEEGL01 (sample SAMN16246548, study PRJNA631951) | gut metagenome | biome: gut microbiome; feature: rumen; material: fiber-attached | host: Bos | place: Iran: Karaj | collected 2018-10
AAAAAGAATAAAAAAAGACTAGTTTAATAACTAGTCTTTTATTTTACAAATGGAGCAAGTGAGGAGAATCGAACTCCCATCTCAACCTTGGCAAGGTCGCATATTAACCATTATACTACACCTGCGCATAAATATAGTACCAAAAAAAAGTATTATTTGCAAGTTTATTTTATTGGTATATCATGGTATAATTACTATTATAAATGAGGTATTTAAATGAAGGAAAATAAAGATAATTTGTTTGTTAGAACAAGAAGAAGAATAGTAAATTATTTTTTGACTAATAAGTTATTTGTTTCTTATGTTATACTTGCACTACTTGGGACTATTGTTGCTCGAGGTTTTTCTTTTGGACATACATTTTATTTAAAAGCTCATGCTACTGATTTAGCAATGATTCTTATAATTGGATCTTTTGCATATTTTATGAAACCTAAGAATAGATTTAAATACTTATTATTTTGGCTTGCCGTATTTGCAGGAATAGAAACAATAAATGTTATTTATTATAAATTTTTTACAAGTTTTGCTTCATTTGGTGAACTTGCCACTTTAGGTCAAACTGAAACAGTTGTAGGTTCTATTTTTGAAAAATTAAGAGTAATTAATTTTATCTATGTTTTAAACCCTCTTATTTTTATCTATTTATATACAAAAATGAATAAAACTGCTTATTTTAATTTTATAGAAAAAATTAATAGGGCAAAAAGATGTTTTTTTGGAACATTATTAGGTGCACTTTTATGTTTAATATTTACCTTTGCATCTGCAACTAAAACAGATTATAGCAGATTAGTTAAGCAATGGAATAGAGTTTATGTAGCTGATCGTTTTGGTTTTATAATGTATCAATTTAATGATTTAGTGCAAACTCTAACTCCTAAGTTTAGTAGTTTATTTGGTTATGATGATGCTTTAAAGAAATTTGAAAGATTCTTTACTAAAGAAGAAATTAATGAATACGCTTCAAAGAATCAATACACAGATATTTTTAAAGGTAAAAATGTTATATTTGTTCATATGGAAAGTATTCAATCCTTTCTTATGGATTTAGAGTTTAATGGTGAAGAAGTTGTTCCTACTGTTAATAAACTTGCTAAAGAAGGAATGTATTTTGAAAACTTCTATCCTCAGATAAGTACAGGTACATCTTCTGATACTGAATTTACTTTATTATCAAGTTTATTACCTGCTGCATCAGGTACTGTATTTGTTAGTTATTATAATAGAGATTATAATACTATTCCTAAGTATTTAAAGGAACAAGGTTATAAGACATTTAGCGTTCATGGCAATCATGCATCTATGTGGAATCGTAGTAAAGTTCATCCAAGACTTGGTTATGATAAAATGTATTTTGAAGAATCATTTGTGTATACGGAAGATGATGTTATCAACTTAGGTATAAACGATTCATTATTCTTTAAACAGGTTATACCTATTCTTGAAGGATACGAAAAAGATGATAGCCCTTATATGAGTACAGTGATAACACTTTCAAATCATTCACCATTTATTTATAAAGATAAATATGCTCCTTTTGATTTATCTGATACTGTAGTTGATGCAAAAGGGAAAACAGTAGTTACTAATTATTTAGATGGTACACCTGTTGGAAACTATATTGTAAGTAGTCATAGTGCTGATTTATCCTTAGGAAACTTTATAGATTACATAAATGAATCAGAGTATTTTGATGATACAATTTTTGTATTCTATGGAGATCATGATGCAAGATTATCACGTTCTGAAATAAATTATTTATATAATTATAATCCTGCAGATGGATCTACTTATGAAATTGGTGATGAAGAATATAAAGATTATGATATTTTTGATCATGAATTAAATAAGAAGACTCCACTTATAATATGGAGTAAAAATAAAACTATTAGAGATAATTTAAATAAAACAGTTTCATATACAATGGGTATGTATGATGTTATGCCTACTATTGGAAATATGTTTGGATTTAAAAATCCATTTGCTTTAGGTCACGATATTTTTAATATTAAAAACAATAATGTAGTTGTTTTTCCAAATGGAAGCTATGTTACAAATGAAGTATATTTTAGTAATCAAAATGGTAAATATAAAACTCTAAAGACTAATGCTGTTTTAGATGAAAATTATGTTAAATCAAGAGCAGATTATGCTGAAGAGAGACTTGAAGTAAGTAATGCAATTATTGTTCATAATTTAATTAAAAATGATGGGGATAATTTGCTTAATAAATTAGATAATGAAGGTGAATAATGAAAAAGGGTTATAGAACTGGGATACTTATAATTATATTTTTAATACTTGCTATTGGAGCAGCATATATTTCATCTAAATATTTATTTAATAATTTTAAAAAGAAAAAGTTTACGGTTGTTGTTGATAATATTAATGACTATGGGTACTCTCTTGATAAAAGGGATACCAAATTAATGAAAGATAAATTTAATGAATTAAAGAAAATCCTTAAAACAAAAGATGTTGATTATCAAAAATATAGTGAACTTATTTCTGAACTTTATGTAATAGATTTATATACTATTGATAATAAGGTAAATAAATATGATGTTCCTTGTCTTGAATATATATATGCTGATCAAGTAGAGAAATTTAAATCTATGATTAAAATGGAATTTTACAGTAAAATTGAAGATAATTCTGATAAAAATCGTACACAAAAGTTACCTGTTGTAAGTTCTGTTGAAGTAACTAATATTGAAGAGGGAACATATGATATTAATGGTGAAAATAAAAACGGATATATTGTTACATTAGTATGGGACTATGAAGAAGATTTGGGTTATGATAAAAAAGCTCAAATAACAACCGTTATTGATAATAATAAAGTATATGTTGTTAAACATTCACCAATTATTGATTGATTTTTATATATATTTGATTATAATATAAGTGCGAGGTGGATGAATATGGGTAAATTTGATGCAATTGATATTATATTTATACTATTAATTTCTTTTTACTTATGTGTTTTCACTGTTATCTTTGTATTATTAATTATTAAATTTCACGGACTTAAAGGTTTTTTAAGGTATCTTCTTTCAGATAATGACACATATGTTGGTGATGACCAAAATAAAGTAACTATTGAGGAATTTATTAAGAAAGAAAACAAACTTAAAAGAAAAGAAAAGAGATTACTTAAATCGAAGAATAAACAAATGAAAGTTGCGAGTGATGAAATGAATCTTACAAATAAAGAAAAGAAAAGTATTAGAAAATTTATTGATAATTTATTAGATAAGGTCTTTTCTAAAGATAAGAAAAAAAGTACAGAATCAAAAAATGCTACTAAAAAACAATCTAATAGTGGTAAAAAGAAAACTACAACTAAAAAAAGTTCTAATGCAAAACCTAAATCTACAACTAATAAGGCAACTGCTAGTAAAAAGACTTCCACTACAAAGAAAAAAATAACAAATGGTAAAACAGGTACTGCTAAAACAAGTAAAACAATAAAAAAACCTACTCAAAAAAAGAAAACAACTATAACTAATAAAACTACTAAACCTGTTGCAAAGAAGAAGACAAGTACTAGTAAAGCTAAATCTACAGCTACTAATAAAACAAAACAAAATAAAAAAACATCTAAGAAATAGATGTTTTTTTATTTGTTTATATATATAGTTATTTCTTTAATATCTGATACTCTAGTTCTACTTGTAACACTTTGATTAGCAATATATCCGTTTTCATATGAACTATTATACTTTTGATTAGTGTGATCAACATATTCATAATTAACTATTATTTGTTTATCTCCTAACCAGTTGATAACATCACTTATTGTTTGACCTCTAAAGTCAGGTAAAGTTTCGATTGTGTTTCCACTTGTTAGTCCTTTACCAATTATCTTTTGTTCGTATTCTTGGTTATAGTCATAACTAAATGATTTATTAAGAGTAATCTTTTTAATTCCAAGGTTCATCTTCATGGCATCTCTAATAGCTTCTAAAGATGATTCATAATAGCCAATAGCTGACATGTATCCGTAACTAGTATATATTGGAAGATCATAATATTCTAGATATGTTTTTTCAATTGTTACTAAATCTTCACCATTTAAAGAATTTAGAAGCATTTGCTTAATTGTGTCATAGAATGATAAGATTTGTTCTGTTTCAATATTTGTGGCTATATTGTCACTTATTGAATCAAGAATTTCTTTAAAATCACTAAATGATACTTTCTTTAACATTTTCTTAGCGATGGCTTCAATAACTAATTGTTGATGTTTGGTTCTATCAATATCTCCTCGAAGTAGTGAATGTCTATGTCTTGCAAATGCAAGAGCTTGTTCACCATTTAAATGTTGATATCCTTTGTCTAGACAGATTTCATATTCACCAAATCTTCTTTCACTATCTTGCTCACAGAATTTTATTGGTACATCAACATCAATTCCACCAAGTGAATCAATAAGATTAACAACACCTTTAAAGTTTATTTTTATATAGTAATCAATTTTTATATCTGTTAAGTTTTCAATTGTATCAATTACACATTTTGTTCCATAAGCAGCTGATGAATTAATTTTGTTTTCAGCATTTTTACGACATGCTATTGGAACGTATGTATCTCTTGGAATGCTAAATATTGTTGCATTTAGGGTTTTAGGATTAAATGTTATTAACATTAATGTATCACCATTAAATGCTGCATTAGCATTAAGCCCATCTTTTTCTGAGTCAACACCCATTATTAATATAGTAAATGGTTCATTTAAACTTTTTTCTGATTTAAGCTCTAAATCTTTATTTTTCATTTCTTTTGTTAATTTATGAATTACTTTAGTATCGTTTGCTAAATCAGAATATTCATCTTCATTTTGAAATATTGTAATGTAATTTGATGATACAAAAATTGCATCAACTTTTTCATCAAATAATGCTTTCATCATTGAAAAGTAATCATTATATGTTACAACAGAGTTTTTTAATTTCTTTTTTTCAATAAGTTCTTGAGGAAGAATATATCCTTCAATATCTTCTTTATTAGAGATAATTCCGATTGTTGATTCACTAGTAAATTCATTTTTAGATAGTGTTATTAAATTAGTTGTATAGTTGATTTTATTTCTTTCCCCAAATTTATTTAAGCTGTGATAAATTTCATTAATATAATAAGTTCCAACCGTAAATACGAGTGAAAAAATAATTGTTATTAACATTAATATAAAGAATTTATGATGCTTTTTGGTTATCAAATTGACTAAATTTGATAAAAAATAATATATAAAATATAAACCAAAGAACACTAAAAGAATTATTCGTATTACTGTTTCTATTTTTTTAAGTTTTAAAACACATATAGTAAAAAGAATATATGAAATCAAGTAATAAAGCACTGATGTAAGGTACAGTGTAAGCTCGATTTTATTGGTTCTTTTTATTTTTTTTATAAGTACCCTCATCACTTTATCCCTTTCTCATCTACTATGTTAAATTATAATATATAATGATGAATATTACAATTAATTAATTTTTATTGACACTTGCTTTATACATGAATTGGGGCATATTAGTGAAAACATCTTGTTTTTCAGGTATAATTAAATCAAATAGGTAGGAGGTGCTTTATGAAAAAACTAATTAAAAATTTTATTTTAATTATTTTTGTTGTGAGCATTTTTCTACAGTCATTACCTATAGTAGTTGCTGGAACTATTGGTGTAATATCAGGTGATGAAGTAAATTTGAGAGAAAAAGCCACTACAAATTCTAATGTTATAACTAAACTTTCAACAGGTACACAAGTTGAAGTAATTAGTGATAATCCTGTAACTGGTACTGGATGTAATAATGGTTGGATTAATATTAGATATGGTGGTAACACTGGATATGTATGTTTTAACTATATATATATACCAGGCAAAGATGTTTATGGTAGACCATGGACTTCTCCGAAAAAAGCTATTGTAGGTGGAGCTAAATTTATAGGTTCACAATATATACATAAAAATCAATATACTTCTTATTTAAAGAAATTTAATGTAGCTTCTAGTAAGCTTTATACACATCAGTATATGGGTAACTTAAGAGCTCCTTGGAGTGAAGCTAAAACAAGTTACAATGCTTATAGTGCTGCTGGTGTTTTAGATAGTGCACTAGTATTTTCTATTCCTGTTTATAATAATATGCTTGATTTATATGCATTACCAGGAACTGACTTTGATTCAACAGGTTTAGATCAAGTTGAAGATTATGATTTTGAAGCAAAACTTGATCAACAGGGATTCCCTGAATCCTATAAAAAAAGATTAAGATATATTCATAAGCTTCATCCAAATTGGGTATTTGAAGCCATTAATACGAATTTAGATTTTGCTGAAGTTGTTGAAAATGAATATGGTTTATGTGTTGTTGATGGAAGTAATACTCTTCTTAGAAATGATATTAATTATTCTTCAGAGAGTGGCTGGTATACACCAAATAGAGAAACAACAGCATATTTTATGGATCCTCGTAATTTTATTTTTAATCAAGAAAGAATATTACAATTTGAAAAATTGTATTTTAGTGATATTTATACTGAAGCAACTGTTCAAGCTGTTTTAAATAATACATTTATGAGTGGCATATCTTTTCTTGATAATCAAAGCTATGCTTCTATATTCATGGAAGCTGGAAGAACTAATAATGTTAACCCAGTATATTTAGCTTCTTTATCTAAACAAGAAGTTGGTGTTAATGGTTCAAGAGCAACTAGTGGTGCTGAGTTTACTTATAAGGATAAAACTTATAAAGGACTATATAATTTTTATAATATTGGAGCTTATGCTAAAGAACAATCACCAGTTTTAGCTGGTTTAGTATGGGGTTCTGTTGGTTATGATTATGCATCTATAGTTCAAACTATTATAGATACAACTGGTGCTGACCAAATAGATGATAGTGCAGATTATACTCCAGTTCAAAATAATAATAATAAACCTACATCTAAAAAAGGTGATACTAATGGTGATAATGTAATAAATTCTGCAGATTTACTTAAAGTAAGACAACATTTACTTGGAACTAGTATTTTAACTGGTGAATATTTTGATGCTGCTGACATAGATAGTAATGGAGTAATAAATTCAGCTGACTTACTTAGAGTAAGACAGCATTTACTTGGAACTAAGTCTATTTATTAATTAAGGAAAGGGATATTAGTGTGAAAAAAATAAAATATTTATTAACAAGTTTTATATTTTTTATAGTTGGTTTTACTAATTGCTTTGCTGCACCTTCATCAAGCATTGGTGTAAGTAGAAATCAAATAGAAGTAGGTCAAACAGTTACTGCTACTATTACTATTAAAAATGTTGCTGCATGGAACATTAAAATAAACGGAACGGGAAATACAAATTCATGTTCCACATCTGCTGCAGATGCTACATCAAATGGAAAAAATGCAACTAGAAGCTTTTCTTTAACTTGTAAAGCTAATTCTGTAGGCGTTATTAGAATTTCTTATTCTGGTGATGCAACTAGTGAAGATGGTTCTACATCTTCTTTAAGTGGTTCTAAAACTATTACAGTAGTTGCTGCAAGACCTAAATCAAATAATAATAATCTAAAAAGTTTTAGTGTTGATGGGTCTACAATTTCTCCAGAGTTTGATGCTGATGTTTTGGAATACACTGCAGTATTTGAACCGGGTACAACAAAAATTAGTATTAATGCTGAAAAAGCAGATGGTTATGCATCTATTTCTGGCGTAGGTGAAAAAGATGTTGTTGAAGGTGATAATAAATTTGAGGTTGTTGTTACAAGTGAAACAGGCGTTTCTAAAACATATGTTATAACTGTAACAGTTAAGGAGTTTGCACCAATTATTGTTAAAGTTGATGGTAAAGAATATTCTCTTGTAAGAAAAGCTGATAGCTTAGTTAAACCAGAATCTTTTGAGGAAACTACAGTTCAAATTGGTGAAGATACTATACCTGCTTTTTATAGTGAAAAACTTGATATTACATTAGTTGGTTTAAAAGATAGTGATGGTAATGTTTCGTTATATAAATATAATGATGGAAAATATACAAAGTATATTGAATTATCATCTAAAACAACAATAATAAATATTATTGATATGGATATGAGTAAATTACCTGATGGATATGAAAAATATTTAGTTAAATATGCTGGATTTGAGTTTAGCGCATATAAAATAGACAAAGATTCCAACTTTGCTCTTGTGTATGCTACAAATACATTAACAGGTAAAAAGGATCTTTATCAAATAGATTTAAAAAATGAGACTGTTCAGTTATTTAATAATGATTATGAAAAATTACTTACTAAGTATAATAAACTTGGATACATAATTCTTGGGGTTCTTGGTGGTGTTATTTTACTTCAGTTCTTTATGATTTTAATATTAAAAGGTAAAAATAAAAGAATTATTGGAAAGATTAAAAAAGAAAAATTTGATAAAGTAAAAAAAGCAGCCATAAAAGAGTCGAAGAAAGAATCTGTTGATAAAAAGGATTTAAAGACTGGCGAAATAGAATTAAAAGATGAAGAAGTTATTGTAGATAAAACTAAAAAATCCACAAAAAAGAAAGTTAATTAAATACCAAAATAAAATTAGTATATTTTTATATACTAATTTTTAATTTAAAAATAATTTATTATAGGTTATAATATTGTTACTAGGAGATTGATTATATGTTTGAAGTAAATGGAATTAATGTTTTATATATTTTACTTGTAACTTTTATAACTTCATTAATATTTATTCCAATATCTAAAAAAATAGCAAAACATATTGGTGCTATGGATATTCCTAATGAAAGAAAGATTCATGAAAAACCTATGCCAAGACTTGGTGGTATTGCAATATATACTTCATTCTTAGTAGGTTTTATGTTCTTTGGCAATAATTCTTCGCAAATGCTTTCGGTATTAATTGGAAGCTTTTTACTTATGCTTATGGGAATTATAGATGATATTAATCCTGTTCCTGCAAGGTATCAATTTTTGACACATATTATAGCTGCATGTATTGTTGTTTTTTATGGAAAGATATACTTAGCTGATGTTTCATTTTTTGGACTAGATATTACCTTTCCATTAATTGTTTCATATATAGTTTCAATCTTATTTATAGTTTCTTTGATAAGTGCTATAAACTTAGTTGATGGACTTGATGGTATGTCAGCAGGTATTGGTATTATATATTTTATAACTATTTCTATCGTAGCTTATATTCTTGAAAGATTTGGTGGACTTGAAATTACTTTAGCTCTTATTATGATAGGTTCTCTATTAGGATTCTTAGTCTTTAACTTTCCACCAGCATCTATTTTTATGGGACAATGTGGAAGTAACTTTTTAGGATTTATGGTTGCTGTTACATCCTTAATAGGATTTAAAACAACAACATTTACTTCAGTAATAATTCCTATTGTGGTTTTAGCTCTTCCTATATTTGATACGGCTTTTTCTATTTTTAGAAGGCTTTTAAAAGGTCAGGGAATTACAGAACCTGATAAAGAACATTTTCATCATCAATTATTAAAGATGAAGTTTTCACCTAGAACATCTGTTATTATTATATATTTAATTAATATTGCTTTTGCTGCTGTAACTATTTTTTATGTTCTTGGTGATGACAAGTTTGCTATAGTAATATATTTATTATTGATTATTTTACTGTTATTTATTGTTCTTAAAACTGATATTTTATTTGAACATAATCATAGCAAGAAATAATAATTATTTATTAATATAAACATCTACATTTTGTAGATGTTTTTTGTTATAATTAATAATAGGGTGATGCTATGATAAAGTTAATCGATGGTAATAAAGCTTGCGCTCATGTAGCTCAACTTTTTAGTGAAGTATGTGCCATATATCCAATAACACCTTCTTCACCAATTGCTGCAGAAGTTTCTAAACTTGCTGATGAAGGTAAAGAAAATATATTTGGTGGTAAAACAAAAGTAGTTGAAATGCAATCTGAAGCGGGAGCTGCAGGTGCACTTCATGGAGCGTTAATAACTGGGTCGCTTGCATCAACATTTACTTCTTCTCAAGGGTTACTTTTAATGATTCCTAATATGTATAAAATAGCAGGAGAAATGCTTCCTGGTGTTATACATACAGCTGCGAGAAGTTTATCAACTCATGCTTTATCTATTTTTGGTGATCATCAAGATGTTTATGCAACAAGAGCAACAGGTTTTTGTATTTTAGCATCTAGTAATGTAGAAGAAGCAGGTAATCTTGCTGTAGTTGCTCATTTAAGTGCACTTGAAGGAAGTTTGCCATTTTTACATTTTTATGATGGTTTTAGAACAAGTCATGAGATTAATACAGTTAAACTTTTAAGTGATGATGATATTAAAAACTTAGTCGATTTAAATTTAGTTAATAAATATAAAGATAGAATAATAAATGTTGGAAATAATATTCAAAGTGGTCTTGCTCAAAATGAAGATATTTATTTTCAAACAACTGAAGCAAGAAACATAGCTTATAATAAAATGATTGATATTGTTATAAACAATATGAATAAAGTAAATGATATTTTGGGAACTAATTATAAACCATTTGAGTTTTATGGAAGCCCTAAAGCTAGTGATGTTATAGTTGTTATGGGAAGTGCTAGTGATACTACAAAATTAGTTGTAGATAATTTAAATAAAAATGGTTATGACGTTGGTATGGTAAGTGTTCATCTTTATAGACCATTTAGTAAAGAATGTTTAAAGAAGGTTCTACCTGATACAGTAAAAAGAATAGCTGTTCTTGATAGAACTAAAGAAGCTGGAAGTTATGGTGAACCACTTTATTTAGATGTTCTAGCTGCACTTAATGATACTAATATTAAAGTTGTTGGTGGAAGGTATGGCCTTTCTAGTAAAGAAGTAGATCCATCAGATATTAAAAGTGTCTTCACAATGCTTATGGGTCACATGAGACACAACTTTACTATAGGTATTCATGATGATGTTACTAAACTTTCTTTAGTAAGAGAAACATTTAATATTGATTTAGGCGTTGATGAAATTAAGATCTTTGGATATGGATCAGATGGAATGGTTTCAGCATCTAAAGAGATTTTAAGTATTCTATCTGAAAAACTAGGTAAAAGTGCACAAGGATATTTTGAATATGATTCAAGAAAAAGTGGAGGAGTAACTGTATCTCATTTAAGAGTTGGAAAAAAAGAAATTAAAGCTCCATACTATGTTAAAAATCCTAATTTTATTGTTGTAACTAAATTA
>JAEEGL014207700.1_pt1 | contig 11236 bp, 3 predicted proteins | sample 9134231 | NCBI WGS metagenome assembly JAEEGL01 (sample SAMN16246548, study PRJNA631951) | gut metagenome | biome: gut microbiome; feature: rumen; material: fiber-attached | host: Bos | place: Iran: Karaj | collected 2018-10
CCCCGGCATGGCGCCGGTGTCGAAATTTCAAAACCCCCCGAAACATGCCGTAGGCGCGAAGCGCCTACGGCAGGGTGAGGAGGGGTTTTGCAAGAACCTCAGGCCATGGAATCCGCGACCCTTTTGTCTCTTGCAATCGCAGCGCGAGCCGTCGGCGCGCCCCCCGCCCCTGCCCGGACCCATGCGTGACACCCCCTGCATCCTGTACTTTGTCCGCTTCCCGCATGATGGGGTCCATCCCCTTGCGATTGCCGGTGTCCGCCGCTACGCCTCGGCGCGCGGATGGGACGTGGCGGTCTTTCGCTGGAAAAACGCGCTAGCCGACGACTTCCCGTCCATCTGGTCCTCCCGGCCATGTCCCCTGGGTTGCATCGTGGAGGGAAGCGACCTCCCGGTCGATCTGCCGTTGCGGGCATACGGCGACGCCCCGGCCGTCTTCCTGAATTGCTCCGAAGCCCCGCATGGCCGGCGCTTCGCCAGAATCGACCTGGACGACGAGGCCGTGGCCCGCACCGCCTTCCGCGAGCTTTCCGCAAGCCATCCATCCGCTTTCGCCGTTGTGGGTTTTCGCCTCGGTTCGAGGCACTGGTCCGACATGCGCGTGAAGGCATTCCGCGCGGCGGTGGCGGAGGCGGGAGGGGAGAGCCGCGAATATTCTTTCTCCGATGCGCGAAAGGCCGACTCCTCCGGCGATGCGGAGCGCCTCGTCGCCTGGCTCGCCGCGCTTCCGCGGCATACCGCCGTCTTCGTCGTGAACGACGACACGGCGATTCTCGTCGCGGAGTCCGCGCGGAAGGCGGGCCGGAACATCCCCCGCGACCTCACGCTCATCGGCGCGGACAACGATCCAAAACACTGCGAAAAATCGCATCCGACGCTTTCCAGCATCCAGCTCGATTTCGAGAGCGCCGGATTCGTCGCCGCGAAGTTGCTTGGCAAGATGATTGGCAAGCGGGCCTATGGAGGCGGCGGCACGGACGCCGCCTCCATAGGCCCGCTCCTGGCCGTTCGCCGCGAATCGACGATGGGCCACGGACGACGCGAACCGCGCATCCTCGAAGCCGTCGAGATGATTCGCCGCGAAGCCTGCGACGGACTCACCGCCGCCGCGCTGACGGCGCGCCTCCCCGGCTCGCGCCGCCTTTTCGAGCTGCGCTTCCGCGAGGCCATGGGGCGCTCGGTGCTGGACGAGATCCTGCATGTCAGGATGCAGAAAGTCCACACGCTCCTCGCCGACATGGACATTCCCATCGGCGCCGTCGCCGACTTCTGCGGCTTCCGCTCCGACCGCGCCCTGCGAAAATTGTTCCTCGCCCGCGAGGGAATGTCGATGGCCGCCTGGCGGCGCTTGCATCACAGATGAGTGGGAATGGTGCCAGACACCGTTTGAGGGTACCACAGGCCAACATGGACGAGGCTCGCTAACGCTCGCCGCTACAGAATCCGCAAGCGTTAGCGCAGCGGGTCCGTGCGTTCCGTGGCTAGTCACGGCGGAGACGGAATCTTTTTTGCGCAAAAGTTCCGCAATGGGGTGTAGGAATGGGGTATTATTGCGTAATCTGACAAGGAACAAGGAAAGGACCACGCCATGTTCAGTACACAGAAAACGTCCCGATCCGCAGCAAGCGCCGCCTTCCCCATCTTGGCTGTCGCGCTCGCCCTTCCGTTCGACGCCCATGCCGTCAGGAGCGAGGGCGGCGAGTTCAACTACGGCGGCGCGGTCACCGACATGCGGACGACCGGCCAGACCGGCGACCAGATCTGGAACGTGCTGAACCCCCTCTCCATCCAGAACTTCTGGCCGGGGCAGACCGATGACGTCCCCTACTGGCAGATCTACCGCGGCGAGTCCATCACGGACAGCGGAAAGGCCCACGTCGAACGGGGCAACGTCGTCTTCGAGAACGCCGTGTATTGGACGGGAACGGACAACTACATCGGCTACACGGGCCCCGCTCGGCTCGTCCTGCGCAACGGCGGTTCGCTCACGATCACGGGCAATCCCCTGCGCATCGGGCAGTCGGGCGCCGCCGCCGCGACCGGGGCGCTGTTCCTGGAGGAGCCGAGCGCGCTGACGGTGGTCGGCAGGAACGTCATCGCCGGCAACGACCGCCCCGGCGCGATTTGGATGGACGGCGGGACGCTGTCCATGACGAACGGCGTCCTCAAGACGAGCACCGTCAACAACAACGACGGCTACATCCGCGTCAACGGCGGCAAGGTCTCCCTTGGTTCGGGGGATGCCGAATTCCTGAACATCGGAAACGCCGGAAACTACGGGTCGCTTCACATTTCCGGCGGAAAGCTTTCCACACGCCGAGGAGACTTGGCTGGCGCAATTTTTGCCAGAGTCGGCATCAACGCAAGCAAGGCGGCGGACATCTACATCGACGGGGGGCTTTTTGACCTCGGCAACGACCGCCTCGGCATTGGCTGGTGGAACGCATCCGGCGGCCGCGCGACGTTCACCGTCGATGGCGACGGCCGCGCCATCGTCTATGTTTCACACCTCGCCACAATGGGGAGCGGCAACACGGGTACAATCAACCTGAACGGCGGACGCTATGAAATGACATCAGGGTTCGACAATCGGCCTTCCACTTCAGGTTCGGCCAACACCGGCAATGCCCCCGGCGTAAACTTCGACGGCGGAACGCTCGCCATTGTCAGAAACGGGGCGATTTTCGGTCCCTCCGCCGGCACCGTCGTCGTCTATCCGAAGGGCGGCGTGATTGACGTGCCGTCCGGCATCGTGGGCGACGTCTCCGTTGCCACCGTCCGCAAGGCGACGGGCTGGGGCGTCTCGGAGATCACGCTCACGAATCCCGGCTCCGGCTACGTCACGGCGCCGAAGGTGACGATCTCCGGCGGCAGCGGCTCCGGCGCGACGGCCTACGCCATCCTGAACAAGGACCGTACGCTTGAGAAGATCGTCGTCACGTGCCGAGGCGAGAACTACGCCGAGAACGACACCGTGACGGTGACGATCACCTCCGCGACCGGCTCCGGCGCGGCGGCGACTGCGTCGCTCACCCCGAACGCGGGCGGCGTCCTCCGCAAGACCGGCGCCGGCACGTGGCAGCAGAAGACGCGGGACAACAACTTCGACGGCGAGATCGAGGTCGCCGAAGGGACGCTGAAGCTCAACGGCGCCGGATTCCCGTCCGCAACGCTGCGGGTTGACGAGGGCGCATCGCTCCTGCCGGCCAAAGGCGCGGCGGCCTCGCTCGGCTGCCTCGTCGCGACAAACGGCATTCTTGAGATAAAGGCCGAAGACGGCGGCACCGGCACGGCTACGCTCACCATCGGCTCGCTCTCGGTGAACCAGGGCCTCGCCCTCGCCACGCATACGAACGGCCTCGCCCTCGCGCTCACCTCCACGGACTCGACCGCGACCTCCTCCTCTGCCAGCCCCGTCGTGAACGGCCTCGTCTATGCGAACAAGGAATCTTCAGGCTACCGCTCGCCGTCGCTCTTCGAACGCGCGGCGGACGGCACGCTCTCGCTCGCCGCGACGACGGCGACGCCCGGCCCGGACGCAAACTGGAAACCCGCCGACAACACGTCAATCAGCGAGGCCGATGCGCCGGGCATTTCCGCCCTCAACAGCGTTGTCCTGCCTTTGACGAGCGCGAATTGCTTTGTGCGGAACAGCGGCAACGTCGAAATCAAATCCGGCATGATCGTCTGCCAGCGCCCGATGGAAGGGACATGCGCCGTGCGTGTGACGGGGGGCGGCGCCTTCACCACCCGCGCGAAGGACGGCATGTTCATCTACAACGACAACAAGACGCCGGGCAAGCGCTCCAACAGCCCGGAAAACGACAACGCGGTCAACGTCGGCCAGTGGCGCCGCCTCTACGGCCCCTTCGCCGACCCCGACGTCTCGACGCCGATGGCGCTCACGGTCGCGGGCGAGAAGCAGTCGCGCCCCGAGCTCGGCACGCAGGCGTGGCTCCTCGGCGTCCAGACCTTCTCCGGCGGCCTGAACCTCGTGAACGGCGGCGTCTTCATCCAGGCCGACAGCGGACTCGGCGCCAGCGGCTCGCCCGTCCGCGCCAGCGGCTACTGCTCCATCGCGGCCTACAATTCCGCGTTCGGCATCACCTCCGGGCATCCCATCGAGCTCCTTGACGGCTCGGCGCTCATCTTCTCGCCGTCCACCAGAACGAACAACATGGTCGCCTCCGCCATTTCCGGCACGGGCGACCTGCTGACCTCGGACGTGAACCGCGCAAACCGCGGGGTGGCCTTCACGGGCGACCACTCGGCCTTCACGGGCGACTACTACATCCAGGGCCGGGCGCAGATCGCCCCTGCGGTATTCTCCCCGCTCGCCGGCATCAAGCTCGCCGACGGCACGAACGGCGTGGGCGTGATCGAGACGGCCGGCGCCTTCACCCGCCCATTCGGCACCGGCAAGGGCGAACTCTGCTGGAAGCGGTTTGCGGCCTATCCAGCCTCCTACGGCCTGCGTGGCGGCTTTTCGGCCTTCGGCGGCGACCTCACGGTCAACCTCGGCGGCGAGGGCGCGAAGCTCACACCCGGGGCGGACTACCTGCCGGAGGGCGCGGTCATCCAGTTCCAGAGCGAATACGCAGACGGTGCGCTCACCTTCGCCAACGGCTTCGAGCTCGGCGGCCGGACGCAGAAGGCCAACGTCTGGCCGGACAAGGCGGCCACCCTCTCCGGCGCCGTCTCCGATGAAGCCGGCGGCGGCAAGCTCGACGTTACGGGCAGCCTCGTCTTTGCAGGAACGTTTGAAATCGGCACCAACAACGTCCCCGCCGACATCTCCGGCGCGAAGCCGCTTCTCGCCGTCGATGGCGACCTCTCCTTCGCGGACGGCGCAATCGTGGCTCTGGGCGAAGACGTCATGGCCTCCGCCCTCTTGCCCTACGTGAAGGACGGACTGCCGCTCGCAACCGCCACGGGCGCCATCACCGGCCTTCCGGCGCTCAACGCCGCAGACCTTCCCGAAGGCTGGTATCTCGCCAAGCGCAACGGCACTCTGGTCCTGAAGCGCAGGCAGGCCTTCCTGCTGATTGTGAGATAAGTAGTTTGCCCTCGATGGCCGTCGATCGCCATCGAAAGCCATCTGGAAATGAAAACCCTTGCGTCTCTTTGCGTCTCCCTTTGCGCCCTTTGCGCTTGTCGGGGCGCGGGCGACCTCCCCCGCGTCTGGATGTCCACGCAGGGGCGGAACGACATGACCGAGACAATCCGGATGTGCGCCGAGCAGGGCGTCGATTGCGTCGAGGTGCCGACTTGGCGAACCAACGATTGCCGGCGCAGCCTGGAGGCGCTCCGCAAATACGGCGTGAAGGGTTTCACGTCCGCCGGCGAACCGTCGATGGACTCGCGTCCCGCCAGCCGCGACGGAAAGCCATGCGAGCGCGCCGTCTGCATCGGCGGCGCCTATCGCGGCCTCGCCATCGACCGCAACCTCTTCTCCTTCACCGCCGGCCCTCACGAGATTGTCGTCGAGCCGCCCGTCTATTCGCGCGGCCAGCCTTACACGCGCACCGTCAAAGGCGAGGACGGCGCGGAACGCACCGTCCGCAGCGGCCACTACTTCGGATCGTGGCGACCGACCGGCAAGGCGGAGATCATCGTTCCCGAGCGCCTCTTCGATGGTGCGCAGCATGTGCGCGTCATCCCCTGCGAGGTGCTTCCCCCGCGTCCCGGCGACATGCCGGAGAACGACTCCGCCGCCGGGCTCTCCGGCCCGGAGATGGAGAACCGCCGTCTTGCGCGGCTGAAGTTCGACCTTACGGACTGCGAGGACTGCCTCCTTGACAAGGTCGGCGTCGCGGTCTATTGGGAGTGCGATCCCGAGGGTGACGCCTGGGAGCGCGGCACGGGACAGATGTCCGTGTTCTCCGAACACACGCGCGAACGGGCGCGGTTTGTGGGCAGATGGCGCGCGAACCAGTGGGCGCTCGCGAACGGCGGCGCATTCCCGTCGAACGAGATGGTCGCCATCCGCTTCGGCGACGAGTGCTTCAACGTCACCGGATGGCTCGATTGCGATGCTGCAAGTTATCCCCTCTGGGGCTTCTCCGAAAGCGGTCAACACGCTTTCGGAGAAGACCTCGTAAAGCCGCGGACTCTGGGCCATCCCGAAATATACGGCGTCGAGGCATACGCCAAGGCGGCATACAGCTACCACAAGGCGTGCGCGGACCTCGTGGGCGCCTTCCGCGATGGCGTCCGCGAAGTGACACCCGACCTGCTCGTCTTCCGCAACACGACGCGCGCCGACGTGTGGAGCGAGGCCAACGACCACGACGGTTCCGGCCAGGAACTGCTCGCCCGGGAACTCGACTTCCTCCACATCGATCCGTATCCCGTCCAGGGCGGCGGCTACAACGCCGAGATGATCCCCAAGGACATGGGCTACATGGCCGGGCTGGCACGGCGATACGGCAAGCCCCTCATCCCGTGGATGCAGGCGCACTCCTACGCGCCTGGCGGCCTTGGCCACGTCACTCCGGCCGACATGAAGCGCATGTGGGCGCAGCACCTCCCCTTCAACCCCGCCGGCATGATGTGGCTTGGATTCGCCATTTCCGACAACCCCAACCGCCACGAGCGGATGACCTTCCCGAACGGCTCGTCCGAAAGCTGGGCCTACGCGAAGCGGCTGTTTGCCGCAATGCGCAATGCGCAATGCACAATGCAGAATGACAGCGGTACTGGGGACGAGAACTCCTTCCGCCCTGCCGCGCGGGGGAGCTGCACAGCCGCCCCGCTCGCGGTCGTCCGTCCCTACGCGACGCGCGCGATCTGCTCCTGGGTGGGCGACGGACACTGGCGCAACCCCGCGGACCGCATCCTCCAGGCCTGGACGCTCGCCTGGGGCGTTGACAACGGCCGGCCCTTCGACGTCTTCGAACTGCCGCCGAACGCAATGCGCGGCGACGGCGTCCATTCGCCGCTCATGGAGGAACTGTCCCGATATCCGCGCGTCATCTCGACAATCCCCATTCCAGGCGTGCCCCGCGCGCGCATCCTCGGCGCGGGAACGGAAGGCACAACCATGACGCAGGCGGAGTTCGACGCCCTGCGCAAGTCCTTCGCACAGGAGATTCGCGAGGGGCAGGAATCGGGCGTGGGCGCGCTTGGCGCGCCCACGCCCGATTCCATCCTCCTCACAAATTCTTCGCTCCGAGTGGAAATCGTGCCGGACTGGGCCGGGCGGATGATGTTCTTCGGACGCCCTGGCGGCGCCAACGCCCTCTGGACCCATCCCGAGGCCGCCGCCTACACCATTGACACGGCCGGAAGGCCCCGGTGGAAGAACGTCGGCGGCGAGAAGACCTGGGTCGGATCGCAGGAGCGGGGCTGGCGCGCCTTCGCCCGCCGCGACAAAGGCATCGTGTGGCCGCCGCCCGCCTGGTTCGACTCCATGTCCATGCAAGTCGCCTCAAAAAGCCCGACGAACGCCGTCCTTCGAACCGGTGTCCACCACGCCGGGGAGTGGGCGGTGTCGCTTGAACGCGCCTTTACGCTTCTTGGCGACCGTCTTGTCATCCGGCAGCGGCTAATCCCGGCGGAGAACTGCGCGGACGCCCACGGGCCGCCTGTCACGAACGACCTGCGCCGCATGTGGTCCGTGACGCAGGTCCCGCTCCCGGGCCGCGTCGGCATTCGCCTTGTCGGCGAGGGCCGTTGCAAGCTCTACGGCGACATGCCCGCGCCGTTGCCGTCCGGAACTCCCGGCTGGAGCTGGCTGGACATCGGCGCCGTCACCAACTCAGGCAAGATCGAGGCCGACGGCGATGCGCTCGCCGCCCCGCTCCCCGATGGTTCCGGCTGGCTCCACATCGAGCAGACCGCGCCCTCGCGGCACCTGTCGGCGTTCGAAAGTCCCGGGCGGGCGATGGTGTATGCATCGAAACCGACCTTCTGGCCGTCGGCATACGCCGAGCTGGAGTTCGCCGCCTACGGCCCAGACGCCGAGCAGACACTGACGTTCCGGCTCGTCCCGGTCCCGCATGAACCACGGACAACCACGGACGAGGCTCGGTAACGCTCGCCATACCAGCATCCGCAAGCGTTAGCGCGGCGGGTCCGCGTGGTCCGTGGCTGTCGTCGTCATTGTGGGATTGTGGGGGACTTCGCCGAGCGCCCGCATGATGAGCCATGCGGCCGAGGCGGCGAAGCCGTGGTTGAGACTTGAGCTGGGGGAGAGGTTCTCCCAGAGGGTTCCGGTGAGGCGCGCCATCGGGCCGAAGAGGCGGCGGCATTCGTCCAGGCACTGCGCGGCGCGTCCGTGGCGCAGGAGGAGCTCGAGCCGGAGGTATTCGCCGACGATGGCGTTCGAAGGCGGCACGCTGGGCCAGGTCTTCGCGGCGTCGCGCAACGGGCCGAAATCGGCGCAAAGGCGCTCCCAGAGCTCTGGATGCGATTTTGGCGACGCCGCGCCGAAATAGAAGGCGCAGTACTGCCCGGTCTCCGTTACATGCCCCGCCCGGCGCAGCGCGCCTGAGGCGTCGCGGACGGCGTTGTCCTCGAACCACTCGCCGTTCCAGGCGAGCCGCGCGGACGTTTCGCGCACGGCGGCGCCCCGCGCGGCGAGGGCCGGGTGGCCGAGCAGCGTGGCCGCCGTCTCCAGCGCGGTGGCGTAGAGGAAGTTGCAGGGAAAGTTCGCGCCGGCGACATGGTCCCTGTCGTTGCAGGCGCTCCACTCCACGAAGACCCAGCCAGGCAGGTCTTCGAGTAGTCCTTCCGGCCCTGCGAACGGGGCGAACCAGTCGAGGACGGCCTCGATCCTCTTGCGGGAGAGTTCCACGATGGAGACGTCGCCCGTGCGGTCAAGGTGCTGGCCGAGTTCGAGGATCCACCAGAGGGCGAAGGTGGGGATGAAGACGCCGTCGGTGTGGTCGGAGGGGTAGCACATCGGGATCATGCCCTTCGGCAGGAACGGCGACTGCGGGCCGAGCGCGTAGTTCTCAAGGGTGGCGCGCTCGATGACGCTCCTTCCCGTGAAGAGCGCCTCGGCGCGGCTCTGGAAGAAGTTGTCGCAGGGGTAGGCCGCCCGTTCGCGCGAGGGGCAGTCCGTCAGCATGTCCACGGCGTTCTGCGCGAAGGTCGCGCGTGCGGCGGTGACGATGGCGTCGAGGTCCGCGTCGCCCGTCGCGGGGAGGCTGACGCGCGAGGCGTCGGGGTTTTCGTAGTCGACGATTCCGAAGCGCAGGATTTCGGCATTGCCTTCGATGACCGCGACGGCGGCGAAGCGGGCGCAGGCGGGGTGGAATGTGAGAAGGTCGTACTCCCCCCGGGCGAGCCGCCACTTGACGACGCGCGTCCACGAGCCGCGCAGAGGATTCACCGGGAACGGCGCATCCAGCGGCGCGCGTCGTTCGTCGTACGCCAGCAGCACCGTCGCGCCGGCGGGACTGGCCGCGCGGACGCGAAGCGAGAAGAAGCCCGTGAGCGTCCGCCCGAAGTCGTAGAGGGCGTAGGGGACTTCGGGAAGGGTTTCGGCCCTCTGCTCATCGGGTGCGGGTGTTTTGCTTGAAATGTCCGGCGTCCCAGCGGCTTCGGGGGCGGCGTCGTTGGGCGCGATGTCGCGCTCGGCCTCGTTGATGGCCGCCTGTCCGACAAGCCGCGCGGCGTCGGCGGCGGAATCGTCTTCCCACTCATCCGGCGGGAATCCCCTGAAGCCTGCCGAACCGACGAGCGAAACCTCGCGGCGGGGTGGCGGAACGGCGGCGGGGTCCGGGAGGACGGCGCCGCGCTCCACAGGATCGCCGGCGTCGTGGAGCCGAAGCTCCGGAAACGGCACGGAGCGGGGCAGAAGCCGTGGTGGAACGGCGGGAACGGCGGAGACCCGCCCGTAGCCCTCTGGAACGTCGCCGCCGCGCCGGAAGGCGTCGGGGTTGGCCGCCATGCGGCGGGACTCCACGAAGCCGCGCTGGAAGCTGTAGCGCCGGACGCGCTGCACAAGGGTGCGGTCCCAGTAGGCCTCGAAGTCCGGTGCCGTCGCGAGAATGCGGCCATCCGGGGCAATCACCTCCGCGGCGAAGAACGGGGGCTGGTCGATCAGATCGAAGGCGGGTACGCGAGCGGAATGGACTTCGATGAAGACGGCCATGCGGCGTCCTGCGCATCCGGTGAGCTTGACTTCATCGACGCGGGCGTAGCCGTGTGCGGCGCGGGCGGGGCCGTGGGCGGCCAGGCGTCCGTCGAGCCAGAGGCGGTAGGCGTCGGCCGCCGCGACGCGGATGGTTGCCCCATCGGGGAGGTCGATCGCAAGGCGGAAGGCCGCCGCGACGTTCATCGCCCCTTCGGGCAGGTCTATCCAGATGGCGTTCATGGGCATTCGACGGGGAGCCGGGTACCGAGGACTTCGTAGCGGATGACATCGTGGCGACCGGGGGCGGGTTCGAAGGTCACGGCCGTGACCTCCGCGCCGGCGGGGAGGTCGATGGCCATGATGTATTCGGTCCTGTCGCCGATGCGGACGGGGAGGGTCGAGTAGGCGACCTCGGCAAGGGGGGCGTTGCCGTCGGCGGCGTCGGTGTCGTAGGGGCGGGGAAGCTCCCACGGAAGGGCGTCGTTCGAGATGTTGAGGCCGTAGAGGACGGGCGCGACGACTTCGGTCCCGTCCGCGAGCCGGACATGGTAGTCGCCCAGCTTGTACGTCTCCTCCCGGATGTAGAAGCCGTCCACGAAGTGGCGGTAGTCCATCCGGGTCTCGGTGGCGTGGCGGAGGAAGAGGTGCTTCGTCCCCGCGGGGGAGGCGGCCAGACGGCGCTCGAAGAGCGAGCGGAACATCCGTTCCCAGAGTCCGGCGCGCTCGGCGTCGGGATCGGGCGAGGCCTCCATCAGCGCGTCGTAGGCGAGGTCGGCGAGGATGCCGTTGCGCTGGACGGTCGGCATATCCGTGCGGCCCCAGTTGGAGATCATGTAGCCGAAGAACCCCGGCGCCTTCGAACGCTCCTTCCAGGCGACCATTCCGCGGCCGCTGAAGTTGCCGAACGCGAACGGGAAGCCGCGGTCGATGTAGGTCTGTTCATAGCGGCGGTCGAGCGCCCAGTACCAGTGCAGAAGCAGCAGGTCGTCGGGGAGGAGGTCGCGGCAGGGGTAGAGGGCCGGGATCGTTTCGGAGCCCGCGCCGCCGCAGGGCGCGCCGCTGTCCACGAAGTGGGCGTCGAGCAGCTTCTCCGCCCAGATCATCGTGCGGACGCCCTTCGAGGCGAGGAAATCGCGGATTTTCACGATGTCC
>JAEEGL016372224.1_pt1 | contig 11236 bp, 8 predicted proteins | sample 9134231 | NCBI WGS metagenome assembly JAEEGL01 (sample SAMN16246548, study PRJNA631951) | gut metagenome | biome: gut microbiome; feature: rumen; material: fiber-attached | host: Bos | place: Iran: Karaj | collected 2018-10
GGTATCAATGTTAATAAGATCGTTAAGGATGATCTCAGAAGATCCCTTGGTATAGTTCTTCAGGAAACCTGTCTTTTCACGGGAACCATCGCGGATAACATACGTTTTGGAAAGCTGCTGGCTACTGATGAGGAGGTTGTAGCGGCTGCCAAACTTGCCAATGCAGACGAATTCATCTCAAAGCTTCCCGACGGATATAACACCATGCTCACCGGAAACGGAGCAAACCTTTCCCAGGGACAGAGACAGCTCCTCGCCATTGCCAGGGCGGCCATCGCAGATCCTCCCGTTCTTATCCTTGACGAAGCTACCAGCTCCATCGATACCAGAACCGAGCGTATCGTCCAGGAAGGCATGGACAAGCTCATGAGTGGCAGAACGTCCTTCGTCATCGCCCACAGACTCTCCACAGTCAGAAATGCCGACTGCATCATGGTCATGGAGCAGGGAAGGATCATTGAACGCGGAACCCACGACGAACTCATAAGTCTGAAGGGCAGGTATTACACCCTTTATACAGGTAATTCCATCGCATAAGGAGGTTATTACATGTTCGACAAAGCAACAAATACCATCTGGCTCGGTAAAAGCGGAGACAAAAAGGTCTGCATCTACCCGAAAATGGCAAACCGCCACGGAATGATCTGTGGAGCCACCGGAACAGGTAAGACCATTACCCTGAAGGTACTGGCAGAGTCCTTTTCCGACATGGGCGTACCCGTATTTTTAGCCGATGTCAAAGGCGATCTGGCAGGCTTTTGCCTTCCCGGTAAGGATTCCGAGGACATGCAGGGCAGGATAAAGCGTTTCGGACTGGATGAAGCCGGTTTTACCTACGACTCCTATCCCGTTAATTTCTGGGATGTATATGCCGAGAAAGGAATGCCTTTAAGAACCACCGTTTCCGAGATGGGTCCCCTTCTCCTGGCAAGGATCCTGGGACTCAACGATACCCAGACGGACGTGCTGTCCATAATCTTTAAGATTGCCGATGACAACAACATGCTCCTCATCGACACCAAGGATCTTAAGGCCATGCTTAATTACGTGGCCGAACATAATAAAGAATATGCTTCCGAGTACGGAAATGTGGCAAAACAGAGCGTAAATGCCATCATAAGATCCATCGTTGCCCTGGAGGGAGAAGGCGCCGAAATGTTCTTCGGTGAACCTGCTCTTAACATTAATGACTGGTTCATCCAGAATTCCGGCAAAGGAACCATTCAGGTTCTGGACTGCCAGAAACTTATCCGTCATCCCAACATGTATGCCACCTTCCTTCTCTGGATGCTGAGCGAACTCTTCGAGACTCTTCCGGAAGTCGGTGACCCGGAGAAGCCCAAGATGGTCTTCTTCTTCGATGAAGCACACATGTTATTTGATGATGCTCCCAAGGTTCTCATGTCCCGCATAGAGCAGGTTGTAAAACTCATCAGGTCAAAGGGTGTGGGTATCTATTTTGTAACCCAGAACCCCAGAGACATTCCCGATCCCATCCTTGCACAGCTTGGAAATAAGATTGAGCATGCACTCCATGCTTATACCCCTGCCGAACAGAAGAGCGCCAAAGCGGCGGCCATGAGCTTCAGAGAGAACCCTGAGTTCAGCACGTATGACACTCTCCTCTCCCTCGGAACCGGTGAAGCCCTTGTATCCGTCCTCGACGAGCAGGGTGTTCCCACAATGGTTGAGAAGACATCAATTCTTCCTCCCTGTTCCCTTATGGGTCCCATAGACGATGTCACCAGAGACGGAGAGATCAGGAGCAGCATACTCTTCTCAAGATACTATGAGTACTTCGACAGGGATTCCGCTTATGAGTTCCTTCAGAGAAACCAGACTCTTGTAGAGGGACAGGCTCCCGTCGCAGCCGAAGCCCCCACAGCAAGTGCCAATACCAAGGTTGACAAAAACTCCATGAGCTATAAGACCACCAAAGCAGCCCAGAATGTTGCCAAGACAGGTGCCGGAACCGTGGGACGTGAAGTCGGCAAATCCGTGGGCCAGGCAGTCGGAGGAAAATTCGGAAAAACCCTGGGAGGAAACATAGGATCAAGCATCGGAAGAAACTTCCTGGGAGTATTTTTCAAGAACTGAACTTAACAAAATACTTAACATATACCCCGTGACCTGAAGAAGGTCACGGGGTATTTTTATGAGAAAAAATATGATATGTTCATATGAACATGATCCGAAAATCTTGAAATATAGGAGTTTTTGACTGTCATGTCGGGGAACATAATACTGTATTAAGTATTCGCATTTTATTTGCAAACGCATGATATCCTGAAAGAAAATCCGGAACTTTAATATACACATTTCCACTTTATGACACAGACGTCTGTGGAAAAAGCGAAGAATTCCCATAAATTTCAAAGAGAAGTTATCCACAATAAATGACATCATAAAAACTAACACTCATGTCGTCACCAAAACTGTGTATACAGAACATTTAATATAAAATATCCGTATCGGTTATCTGTGTCAGAAAGGCATTAGCAATCACTTGATATTGAATTTGTGCCGATGATCATTGTGTCCTGATTATTTGCAGCTCTCTTCTTTCAAAATTTTGATCACTCCTCCCCGGGCCGATCCAAAATCAGGATCCTTACGAAGTGATTTGAAAATCATGTTAAGTATAAGTTGGTGTTACTTAACGCTTTTAAGTGCAGTATGTTATTTTACTAAACTCAATCCATATCAATTCCTTTTATCCACTCTCAAATTTAATCTATACCGTTATTTAATGCCACATTCTAAACGGACACTCGAATTTTCAAGCTTGACGCTGCTTTTGTGTCATTGTGTTTTATGACTCAATCCTATTCAAATGACCACAGCGCCACTTTCTTTTGTGACTCAAAATTCATCAGCCTTAGCCGATCCGGGAGACATGTTAAAATCAAGCGAAGATATAAATTTCCCCTTTAATAAAAAACGTTTTTATATTAAAATGTTCTTACGCGACAAAAAGCGTATATTCCTAATCTGAAAGGAGTCCGATCATGAAAAAGTTTGGTAAATTTCTTTTTGGCACCGCAGTTTTGGGAACCATTACAGCTGCAGCAGCCTATTATTATTATCAGAAGAAGGAAGAAGAGAGCGTAGTTCTCGACAAGGAAGGCGACGGTGAAGAGACCGAAGCTCCCAAGCGCAGCTATACTTCTCTGGATGACATTTCCGAAGTTGCCAAGAATCTCGGCGAGACTGTTAAGACCACTGCAGGCAAGGTAGGAAAGAGCGCCAAGGAAGCATATTCCAAGGTTAAGGACAAGCTCACCGCATCCGACGATCTTGAGGATCTTTTCGAAGAGTTCGAAGAGGACGAGGAGGAAGATGATTTCACTCCCCTTTCAGAGACTGCACAGGACGTGACCAAGCCCGATAAGGAGACTGCAGGCAAGTCCGGCAAGACCGTTGAAGAGTTCTTTGATGACAGCGACAACGCTGAGGGTTCTTCCGAAGAAGTTAAGAAGTGATAATAAAAATGCATAAAATATGGGACAGCCGCTTGGCTGTCCCTTTTCTTATATTCTGTATCTTTAAGCCTGATTCTTGACCTTGGCAAGCTCTTCCTTGATCTCCCTGGCCTTATCCTTGATCCTGGCATTGGCAGAGGGGGAGGTAAGTATGCCGGAAACCATTCTGCTGCAGTTTGCATAGTCTTTTTCGTGAAACGCAAGCTGTGCCAGAAGGTAATCCAGGGTGGTGGAATCCATTCCGGCTATGGGAACATTTTCCGATCCTCTGGCTTCAACAAATCCGCTGTATGCGTTGGATTCGTACTCATCTTCCTGTTCTTTGAGACTCTTTATAAGCTCCTCGTTATCGCCTTCCTGACCCTCCAGATACTCTCTGTAGCTTCTCAAGAGCCATGCGGTCCTTAAGCATACATAAGCCTTCTCGCTGGCCTTGGCATGCTTTACCACAGCACAGGCAAGGGCGAGCTTGTAACGCTCCAGAGCCTGCTCAAATGAATAAGTAGGATCGTTATACTTGGTAAGCACAACGTTGCTGGTGATGTTTTCCTTGATAAGCTTGATCTGTGTAGGAAGAAGCGCTGTGTAGTATCTTCCGAGAGCGGCATAACCGCAGACAGGGCACAGAAGAACATCATATTTCTCTGCAGCAAAGCCTTCGTAGATAGGGCGGAGATCGAAATCCGTCTTTTTGAGCTTTGCTTTTCCCGTTTTCATTATCTTGGCGGAAAAAGAAGATTCGCAGACAGGGCACTTGAATGTCTTGTCATAGATAAAATCGGTCTCGTCAAATTCGGGAACCTTGGGCGCTTCCTTCTCTGCAGCCTTTTTTTCTTCTTTTTTCTCTTTCTCAAAAATGTCTTTATTCTCGAGATTTCCCAATCCGAGACTTGCAAGTCCCGATAATAAACCGGCCATATCGTCCTCCAAAACTATTTAGCAGAAGGTAATGTAAATGAGCTCTTAAGTCCTACAATACGGTTGAAAACAAGATGCTCTTCGGTAGAATCCTTGCAGTCTACAGCAAAGAATCCGTTTCTTACGAACTGGAATCTGTCAAAGGCCTTCGCTCCGGCAAATGCAGGCTCCAGTTTGCAGTCCGAGCAGACCTTAAGGGATTCGGGATTGAGGTTTAAGTTGCCCTCTTCATCATATACTCCCTTTTCTTCGTCTACAATATTCTCATAGAGTCTTGCTTCTGCGGTGATGGCACTTGATGCGGGAACCCAGTGAATGGTGCCCTTTACCTTGCGTCCGTCAGCGGAGTCTCCACCCTTTGTGGCAGGATCATAGGTGCAATGAACTACAGTGACATTGCCATCCGCATCCTTCTCACATGAAACGGCAGTGACGTAATAAGCATTCATAAGTCTTACTTCGTTGCCGGGGAAAAGTCTGAAATACTTCTTGGGAGGCTCTTCCATAAAGTCTTCTCTCTCAATGTAGAGCTCTCTTTCGAAGGGGATCTCCCTGGTGCCCAGTTCTTCATTCTCCGGATTGTTGACTGCGGTGACCATTTCGGTCTGTCCTTCCGGATAATTGTCGATGACGAGCTTAATGGGATCAAGGATCGCCATGTATCTCTTTGCGGCGGGCTTAAGATCTTCCCTGATGCAGTATTCAAGCATTGCATAATCAACGGATGCCTGTGACTTGGAAATACCGCAGAGTTCAACGAACTTCTTAATGGAAGAAGGAGTAAAGCCTCTTCTTCTGAGGGCGGCGATGGATACAAGCCTGGGATCGTCCCAGCCATCGACTATTCCCTGCTCTACAAGTTTCTTGATATATCTCTTACCGGTTACCACGTTGGTAAGATACATCTTGGCAAATTCGATCTGTCTGGGAGGGCAGGGATACTCGAGTTCCCTTACAACCCAGTCATAAAGAGGTCTGTGATCCTCAAATTCAAGGGTACAGATGGAATGGGTGATACCCTCTATGGCATCCTCTACGGGATGAGCATAGTCATACATGGGATAAATGCACCACTTATCTCCGGTCCTGTGATGAGCCATATGTGCAACGCGGTAGATAACGGGATCTCTCATGTTGATATTGGGAGATGCCATATCGATGCGTGCTCTTAAGGTCTTCTCACCGTCAGCAAACTTCCCTGCCTTCATATCCTCGAAAAGAGCAAGGTTTTCTTCAATGCTTCTCTCTCTTCCGGGATCGTCTTTTCCGGGAACCTCAAAGGTACCTCTGTACTCTCTTACTTCATCGGCCGTAAGATCGGAGACATATGCCTTTCCCTTTTTGATGAGCTTAACAGCCCCCTCATACATCTGGTCAAAATAATCGGATGCGAAAAAGAGTCTGTCTTCGAAATCCGCTCCCAGCCACTCGACATCAGCCTTGATGGACTCTACGAACTCGGTCTTCTCCTTGGTGGGGTTGGTATCATCAAATCTGAGATTGAATTTTCCGCCGTATTCCTCGGCAAGGCCGTAGTTTAAGAGTATGCTCTTGGCATGTCCTATGTGAAGGTAGCCGTTGGGTTCGGGAGGAAATCTGGTCTGAACATGGTCGAATCTCTTATTCTCGAGATCCGCATCTATCTCCTGCTCAATAAAATGTCTTGAACGTTCTTCTGTATCTGCCATTGTGGTCTCCTGAAAAGCTTAATGATGGAACAGTCTGATTCCGGTGAAGCACATTACCATGCCGAACTTGTCGCATGCTTCGATAACGATATCGTCTCTCTTGGATCCGCCGGGCTGTGCGATATACTTAACGCCGCTCTTGTGTGCTCTCTCAACATTGTCCGCGAAGGGGAAGAATGCGTCGGAGCCGCAGATCACGTCGGTATTTCCCGCAAGCCATGCCTTCTTCTCTTCTCTGGTGAATACGGGAGGCTTCTCTGCAAAAATAGTCTGCCATACGCCCTCTGCAAGGACATCCTCGTATTCATCGCCGATGTAAAGGTCAATGGCATTGTCACGGTCGGGACGCTTGATGGTATCAAGGAACTTAAGCCCGAGAACCTGGGGGCTCTGACGGAGATACCAGTTGTCAGCCTTGCTTCCCGCAAGTCTGGTGCAGTGGATCCTGGACTGCTGTCCCGCTCCGATACCGATAGCCTGTCCGTCCTTAACGTAGCATACGGAATTGGACTGGGTGTACTTGAGAACGATGAGGGAGATCTTCATGTCCATAAGTGCATCATCGGGAATGTCCTTATTCTTGGTAACAACATCTCCGGGAAGGACTTCATTTGCCTTGAGCTCATTTCTGCCCTGCTCGAAGGTTATTCCGTATACCTGCTTCTTCTCAAGCTCTGCAGGCTTGTAGTTCTCGTCGATCTGAATGATGGCATAGTTGCCGCTCTTCTTGCTCTTAAGGATCTCAAGAGCCTCGGGATCATATCCGGGAGCGATGATTCCGTCTGAAACCTCACGCTTGATGAGTTTTGCAGTGCAGACATCACACACGTCGGAAAGTGCGATGAAGTCACCGAAGGAACTCATTCTGTCCGCACCGCGGGCTCTGGCATATGCGCTTGCAAGGGGAGTAAGCTCTCCGAGATCGTCAACCCAGTAGATCTTTGCAAGGGTGTCGGAAAGGGGACGGCCTACTGCAGCGCCTGCAGGGGAAACATGCTTGAAGGAAGTAGCTGCGGGAAGGCCTGTTGCTTCCTTAAGCTCCTTAACAAGCTGCCAGCCGTTGAAGGCATCAAGGAAATTGATATATCCGGGCTTGCCGTTCAATACGGTAACGGGAAGGTCTGAACCATCCTCCATAAAGATCCTGGAAGGCTTCTGGTTGGGGTTACATCCATACTTAAGCTGAATCTCGCTCATCTTTTCATAATCCGTCCCTGGGGACGTCCTTTCTATATAATAACTTATGTTTTTGATAACGTGTGTATTTGCATTATACCGCTTATTTATTAGCGTTTATGATACGGGTTTCAGTAACACCCGTCTCGATATCAATGTATCTGACAAAGAGAGATACTCTGTTATCGCGGTTGAGTGAATCCCAGATCATAAGGGAAAAGTCATCAATATCACCTGTTATCTCAATCTTCTCGGGCTCTCCCTGGAAGCTGGGAAGGGGATTTCCGTCATGCTTATAGGTGTGGATGAAATGTCCCTCTCCCGCAATGGGCTTTCCGTAAGAATAAGTACAGTGAACAGGTCTCTCTTCGGTTCCGTCCTCACTCTTGATGATTGACATCTGGTAATCATATTTTCCGCCATGTACATTGAGTACGGCAGAGATCCTGGGAGTAAGGTTGGGAGCATCGGGCTCGAAGGTACGTCCTCTCAAAGACTGCTCAAAAGTAAATCCCTTGTCGAGTCCGTTTCTGATGGTATCGGTCTGATCACCGTTGGTAACGATGGTGGTGGGACCGTCCACTCTTACGGGATGATAGATGATAAGGCTGGGGTCGCTTAACTTGCTCATGTCGTAAGGTCTGGTCTCGATGCCGTTATCCTCGGGAACCTCCACGAAGATACGGTTTCTGCTGTTGACGCTTCTGCCCATGATGAAATAGGCACATACGGCATACTTTCCGTCGGCGCTCTCTCCGACGACGATTCCTCTGCCGGGATAGGAATTCTCTCTTAAGCTGGATTCAAGTGACATTTTTTCGCTCCTCCGTTTATTTTTCGTTTCCGTAAACGTATTTTTTCTCAAATTCCTCTCTCTCAAGAGGTTTATCGTAGTAATATCCCTGGATGTATTTGATCTTCATATCATCCAGTTTCTCAAGCTGTGCCTTGTTCTCTATACCTTCCACACAGATCTTGACTCCGATGGTCTCCGCCAGTTCCGCAACCATCCTTACAAAGGACTGTGCGTAAGCATCCACATCCAGGTCTCTTACAAAGCTCTGATCCACCTTGATGATATCGAAGGGGATCTCTCTGATATGGTTGAGGGATGAATATCCGGTTCCGAAGTCATCCAGGGCTATGGTACAGCCGAGAGCCTTGATCCTGGTAAGGATCTCTATCATCCTGGGCATGTCGTTGATAGCGAGGGACTCGGTAACCTCAAGACACAGGTGTTTGGGATCGATGCCGGTCTTTTTGATGGTCTCTTCCACAGATTCAACGATATCGTTCTGAAGAAGCTGTACAACGCTCAGGTTAACATTGACCTTGTAATCCTTACCGTACTTCTCGTTCCACTCCTTGCAGTTTCTGCAAGCATTCTCAAGGACATATCCGCCGATGGGATTGATAAGTCCCAGGTATTCCGCAAGAGGGATGAAATCGGCAGGTGAGATGAAGCCCATCTTAAGGGAGTTCCATCTTACCAGAGCCTCTGCACCGACGCATTCGTGCTTTTTACCCTCCACATCGATTATGGGCTGGTAATAGACCTCAAACTCCTTGTACCCGGTATTCGAGGCATCTCTCATGTTCTTTTCCATGTCGAGACGTCTTCCGGAAATGGTCTCCTGACCATCGGTATATTCGGTAATGCGGTTCTTGCCTGTCTTCTTGGAAGAATACATGGCAATATCCGCTTTTTTCAGCAGATCCATGACATTATCGCCATAGTCGGGATAAAGAACGGATCCGATACTTGCGGTACAGTAATATTCAATATCCTTGAGGATCCAGGGTGATGAGAAGGTATTGACTATACTGTGCTTGATCTCCTCATAGCGGCCGTAAGCCGAAGGAGGCACAAGAACAACGAATTCATCACCCCCCATACGGTAACAGTATCTCTCGACACCGATGATCTTCTGAAGGGCTCCGGAGATTTCCTTAAGGAGCACGTCTCCGTACTGGTGGCCAAGGCCGTCATTTATATGCTTGAAATCGTCAAGATCGATGAAGATTACGGCTCCGCGTCTGCCTGTCATCTTGGCCTCGTCAATAAGCTTGGCCAGATCCTTCTCACAGCACATTCTGTTGTAAAGGCCCGTAAGGAAATCGGTAAACGCCTGTTGCTCGATCTTGCGCTGATACAGTCTTCTGTCGGTAACATCGTAAAGGGAATAGAGCATGGCGGCAGATCCGTCCACCCACTCGACCCTCTTGTACATGAGATCGAACCATCTTCCCGTTTCGGGATAATACAGTTCAAAGGAACCGCTTATGGGATTATCGAAATCTCCCTTTGCGATTATGTCCGTAAGTTCACCTTCCTGCCAGTCTGATCCGAAGGTGTCGGTATGCATCCTGTTGGCAAAGAGAACCTTTCCGGTGGATTCCTGGGTCAGGTATACACAGCATCCCACATTGTCCAGGATCTCCGTTACGGATGCGGAATATCTGGAAATGGTTCCGTACATAAGTCTGGACTTGATCATGTTCTGCATGATCCTTACGGCATCGGAGACAAATCTTATCTCCGTCATGTTCCAGTTTCTCTTGTGCTTCTTCTGTACGAAGCAGGCGACAAATGATCCTTCCCCGTTTTCCCTGATAAGGAGAGGAAAGCACATGAAGGCCTTGATGTCGTAACGTCTTAAGTCATAGAGCGCAGGCTGCTTATCAAGGGTTTCGGATGAAATGATGATGGAGCCTTCGTTCCTGAATACATCCAAAATGGGGATGGTACTTTTAAGTGCATAATCGGAAACGTTACCGGGAGCGGCGAACTGCGCAATGTTATCCATTCCGCCCTCACCCAGTCTGAATATGTTGGCGCCATCCACCTGAAGATGAGCCGCCACAAGATTAAGCCACTTCTGGAAAACAGTCTCTATGCCCTCGTTGGAATCGAGAAGCTCAAGGATGTTCTTGGTGGCTTCAAGGGCAATGAGGTTATCGTCCTTATCCTCTCCTCTGTAAATGATGTCGGGATCGGTCTCGGTGGTTTCTGAAGGGCTCAGATAACTCTCGAGAGTGGGTCTTATGATATCGATAAAATCGCGGAATCTGTCTACGGGATAACTTCCGGGAGCGGCGATGACCGTGATGATATAGGTATGTCCGTCGGGCTGGATCCTGACGGCAGCCACACGGATCATTCCGTCTTCACTGTCCTCTATGGTCTGGACACAGATATCTTCGGGGGAATTATCGCTGATGTTGTCGAGCATCTGGTCAAGATACTCGCTGCCGATGAGCTGGCCTATGGCTCCCGAAACGGCCTTGTCATTACTGATCTCGCACAGGGGCTTGTGATCCTTATCCAGAGTAATACCGCCTATTCCGACAAAGGAACAGACCAGATCCTGGATCATCTGAAGTTTTCTTCTGTCGATCACGCGTACGCCGGACATAGATACCTCTGCACGAATAATAGAATGGTTTAACGCCCATCAGGGCACAGAACTCCATAGTCATCTAAAAATATACCACAAACCGCGCATAAATAAAAGAAAATGAGCCCCTGCAGGGCATAAAAAAACGGCGGGGATATTCCCCGCCGTTTGTACAATTTTATTAAGCATCAACCGAATAGTTGGGAGCTTCTTTTGTGATATGAATATCGTGAGGATGGCTCTCCTTAAGGGATGCAGCAGAGATCTTAACGAATTTTCCGGTCTCTGTAAGAGTAGGGATATCCTTTGCTCCGCAGTAGCCCATTCCTGCTCTGAGGCCGCCCAGAAGCTGGAATACGGTATCCTCAACCAGTCCCTTGTATGCAACTCTTCCCTCAACGCCCTCGGGAACGAGCTTCTTGGCATTCTCCTGGAAATAACGGTCCTTGGATCCGTTCTCCATGGCTGCAATAGAGCCCATGCCACGGTAAACCTTGTATTTTCTTCCCTGGTAAAGTTCGAACTCTCCGGGGCTCTCCTCGCATCCTGCGAAGATGGATCCCATCATACATAC
>JAEEGL017079446.1_pt1 | contig 11236 bp, 5 predicted proteins | sample 9134231 | NCBI WGS metagenome assembly JAEEGL01 (sample SAMN16246548, study PRJNA631951) | gut metagenome | biome: gut microbiome; feature: rumen; material: fiber-attached | host: Bos | place: Iran: Karaj | collected 2018-10
ATCCCTATTACTTATTTCTCCGTTAGAGTTTTTAAATATTAATTCTGGATTATCATCTATAAGTGTATCAGGATCTATTATATTATTACCTTTAAATAAGAAATTATTAAAAACATCAGCGAAATATTTCTTATTATTAAATAGTGCCTTTAATGCTAAATCCTTAGAATGCTTTTTACTCATATTACTACCTCACATATAGAGATAGTATCACAATAAATTAGAAATGTAAAATGGGGTAGGTAAGAGAAAAATCGATAAGACTCAAAAGTTGAGAAAAGATGATTTTACTCATGCAAAATACTGTTCTTTAATAGCCTAATAACTAGTATTTTTTATAAAATAATGCAAATATTCTTATGGTAACATTTTCATTAATTTTTTTTAAAAAGAAAAAAGAATTAGCTTAAAGTTAAGCTAATTCTTCTATATTTATTATTTTAATTAATTTGCAACAAATTGAATGTTATCTATAGATACACCATAACTAGTGTTTATTGTTGAATTATTTTTAGTATATACAACCTGTATTGTATCTCCATAGCTAACATTAAGTGATACATTTACATAGTTAGTTGATGAATCTACCTGATAGGTTGTTAAATTTCCGTTTTTATATACTCCGGCATAATTTGAAGATTGTAAGTTTGAACCTAAACGGAATGATAGTGTTCCACTTCTAGTTATTTCAAATGTAAAAGTAGAATTACCTGTAGCAAAATCATCAAATATTATAGGCATATCAGCGTTAGCAAAAATTATCCATGGATGTGTAGAATCATTAACAGTATAGAAATAATTCTCAAAACCTGTTAATCCGGTTTTTGTTTCAACGAAACCAATTTCGTACACTGTAACATTATCACTATTGCTAGAAACAGAGCCATTCTTTATATATTTGAATTCAATATAATCGCCTTCGGAAACATTAAGCATTACATCATTCAATGTTTGAGTACCTGATATTCTATATGCAGTAAGCTCAGTACCATTTTTATATACTTTTAAATAATCACCATTTGCTTGTGATGAAGCTTCTGCGCTAAATACGAATCTACCATTCTTATTAAAAGTATAACGATATGTAGATGTACTGTTATTTGTTTTATTTGTTGAGGTAATTGAGTCTCCTGATACAGTCCATCGATAATTAGAATCATTTGTTGTAGTGTAACCTAAGCTTTGTGAGCTACTAGAGCTAGTTGATGTAGCACTTGATGAGCCTCTAGCAAAGCTAATGTTTGTTACAGTAACAGTGTCAGTACCTGAGCTACTAGAAGAATCCTTTTTATATTCGAACTCAATATAATCACCTGCAGAAACCCTAATTGAACAGTTTGTATTAGATTCTGTACCTGATATTGTACAGGCTGATAATATACTACCATTCAAATATACATTTAATTTATCATATCCACTCTCCGTTGATGCGCTCTCGCTAAAACTGAATGTACCATCATAATAGAATGTAAATCGATATTTTGATGAACTACTATCAGTCTTGTTAGTTGATGTTATAGATGTAGATGTTTCAGCCCAAGGATAAACACTATCATTAGTAACATAGAAATAATCACTATTTGGACGGCTACTTGAGCCAGAGCTTGATCTTGTTGAAGATGAAGCAGTTGCCTGGCTAGGTGAGAATGTTATATTTGCTTGCATATAAGTACTAGAGCTTGTACTACTATTATTCTTATAATATACAAATACTATTTCATCACCACTAGATACAGTATATGACCTAGTCCATGATGAAGTTCCATAAACAGAAGTAACATGTGAACCTCTTATATAAAGATCACAATAGTTACTTGAAGAATTCGAATGACCACTTACTTCAATTGATACAGTTCCTGATTGAGTAAAATCATATGTTAAATATGAAGAACTATAGCTAAATGTATCATATACTTTTGCATTAACGCTAGTAGATGTTGGATTTGTAAATGTCCATGGATATGAATCATCATTAGTTATACTAAAATACATACTCTGAGGAACAGAGCTTGAACCTGAGCTTGTTCTAGTTGATGTAGAACTACTTCTACTTGTTGTCGGAGTAGAGCTTGAGCTTGGTGTAGTTCCGTAAGTGAATGAAATATTAGAGATTGTTGCGCTATTAGTTCCTGTTGAGGTAGATGTGCCCCTTTCGAACTTAAACTCGATAACATCTCCATTAGTAACTGAAATAGAGTTACCTGATTTTGAGTCTGTACCATATAGAGTATAGCTTGATTGTATATTTCCATTTTTATATACTTTTATATAATCATTATAACTATTAGATGAAATACTCTCATTAAATCTAAATGTACCGCTAGCTGAGAAAGTAAAGCGATATACTGAATTACTAGAACTACTCTTATTTGTTGATGTTATAGATGTTGATGTAGTAGTCCATGGATATGCATAATCATTTCTAACTGTAAAATATGAACTTGTTGGAACACTAGTTGAGCTACTTGAGCTTGGTATTGCTCCACTAGTGAATGAAATATTAGAGATTGTTGCACTATTAGTTCCTGTTGAGGTTGAGACATTCTTTTCAAATTTAAACTCAATATAATCTCCTCTAGTAACTGTAATGTTTATGCTTGTTCTTGAGTCTGAACCATATAATGTATAGCCTGATAATATACTTCCGTTTTTATATACAGTTAAATAATCAGAACTACTAGCTGAAATACTTTCATTAAATCTAAATGTACCACTTGCTGAGAAAGTAAAGCGGTATGCTGAAGCACTATTTCTTAATGTGTTTGTTGAAGTAATAGATGTAGATGTAGTAGACCATGGATATTTACTATCATTAGTTACTGTAAAATACTGGCTTACAGGAACATTAGTTGTTGAGCCACCACTCTTGCTATTGCCACCATATGTTACATTGTAATTTCTTGCAGTTGATAATACACTTTGTAAATCTGTACTTGTATGTGGATAATTAATTTTAACTCTTGTACTAATTGCACTTGTTTCTATTTTTTCAACCTTTGAGTTTAGATTGACCATCGTCAAATTATCACAACCACTAAATGCACTACCTCCAACATATCTGATGTTTTCACCTAATGTAACAGTATTTATATTTTTATCACCATAGAAAGCACTGCTTTGTATCGCAACTACATTTGAATTACCAACCTTAGCTGGGATTACTACATTACTCATAGGGAAATGGAAAGGCATATATAATCCTTTTACACCTGTTACGACAGTTTCACCCTTTGAGATTGTACCATTATAATAGTTTAAATCTGTTCTTTCAGTATCTACGTTACTATAATTCGAAATGTTCACTGACATTTGTGTGTATGCTAGTGTTGGAATACCACCGATTAATATTACAGCAGCAGCTACAGCTAGAGCTCCAGCTGTTGATGCTAAGATAATAATCTTTTTCTTCTTAGACATTCCACTTCCACTTCTTGCAGAACCAGAGCCATTTCTTCTACGTGATACTAATGCAATTATTATACCAATAATTAATGGTGCGCCTACCATTACAACATAGAATATAATTTTACCAATATTAGCATGAATAAGAATAGTACCAGCCACCATTATTGCAATGTAAACTAATACAAGACCTAAGATTAGGAATGATTTACCTCTTGAAACATTAGATCCTCTACCCTCTCTTGGTGCTCTAGCTGCACTTTGCTTAGGTGCTTTATTAGCATTCTTTTGAGGAATACTATTTCCTACCTTAGCCATTATTCCTTGTATTGTATTCTTTTGTGGTCTAGTTTCTGTAGAAATTGGTATTCTTTTTGGCATTGGAACACCATTACTTGCAGTAACATTCTTATAAATGTTAGCGTCAGTCTTTTTAACCTTTGTTTTTGCTTTTAGCTTATGAACCATAGCTACGTAGCTTTCTACGTAGTTAGGGTCTGCATTATTTAAAGCAATATTTAAAATGCTTCTATATGTATTATCTGAAACACTACTATTATCCTTTATATAATCATATGCCTTTTCATAAAAGCCTTCAGGATCACGAGGGTTTTTCTTTACATATTGAGTAAGTGAATCATGTGATTCATATGAACTATTATCATATTTTGGGGCTTCATATACATCGTTTTCTGGAGCGTATTCCTTTGATTCCTTAACGTCAAATGGATCACTTTCCTGTTTGAATTCCTTGCTGACATCATAGAATGGCTCAGAAGGTTCAGTATATTCCTCCTTTGGTTCAGTAATAATAGGTGCCTCTTCAACCTTTTCGGCTTCTTCCTTCTTAGATTTACCCTTGAAGTGAGCGCCACAGTTTTCACATTCGAAAATGCCATCCTTTTTTATTACATTACCCTTACATTTAGGACATTGCATAATATCGCTCTCCTATCTTCTTCTACCGCAGCCGGTTTTTTGATTTGGTTGTACCTGTGAAGCCTTCTCGATAAAGTTGTTACCAGCCTTATCTGATATTTCAGTATTATATACAGGAACATATTTGATTTCCTTATACTCAACATTCTTTGTTTTTCTACAACCAACCTTGATAGCCTCAACCTTAAGATCTGGTAAGCCTGTAGTTAATACATTCTTAGTCTCAAGTGAATATTTATCAATAACATAATATCTTTGTACATGATAATTATTTCTTACTGTAGTAGATACATCCTTCTTAACAGGAGTCTTACATTCAATAGTAACCATATCCTGCTTTAATACTAATAATGAATTGTCATTATATTCTCTAAATCCTAAAATATCGTATGATACCTTCTTGATATTTCTACCATCCATATCAAGCATATATAATGAAACAACATTACCATCTGTATAATATTCATCAACCTTTGAGAAATAGATATATGAGCTATCAACGATAGTTGTTCCTGTCATGTTATAGGTAATAATCTTATCACCCTTACCATCACTTCTAACAACATGAAGTGTATCATATATATCTATATAATAAATATATTCATCAATTGATTTAGTAGAGATGATATTCTTAATTGCAGACGCGATAACATATTTCTTTTCGCCATCAAGTGAAAGCTTAACTAATACCTTGTTGAAATTATCACCCTTTAATAGATATATCCAAGAATCAGAAACATATACTACATTTCTAACATTAGTTAAGATTTGCTTACGGTCTGTACCCTCTAGATTGTTAGAGAATAATGTAGTGAATCTCCTAGATCCTACAACATAATAAACTCTATCACCTACAGCTTTAAAGAATTCATATACATTGTTTTCAATTAGCTGTGCATCTCCTGTCTCAAGGTCACTAACAAATAATGACTTATTATCTGATGTTGGCTCATATGTTGAATAGATTAGCTTTCCATCGATAACCGCATTGATTTCACATTCGCTCATCTTCTTAGTTTCACCTGTGTTGCAGTTATAAATATAAGTAAATATTTCAGTTTCCTTGTCCTTGCCGCTACCCTTTGTTTCTGCCTTCTTGTAGAAAATCATGTTATTTGATACCTTAATGATATCGATCATTTCATCTACAGCAACATTAAAGCTCATATTTGCACAATCAAGCATTACTAGCTCGTAGTTATTTAAATCAACTACAACCTCTTGCTTTTTAGAGAATGCACAACCCTTCTTATTGAACTTAAGTGCAAGCTTTCTCTTGATATATAGCTTATCGCAATTACTATTAAGTGATATTTCCTTTTTATCAAGTATGAAGTCACCCTTCTTACCAGGTACTACAACACTTGTTGTTTTTTGGAATCCATCGAACACACAAATATTTGCGTTCTTTTCTACATAGAATAGCTTTCCTCTATATGAATATAGGATATCAGATATATTCTTAACAATTGGGCTTTCTGATGGTACATTATTAACTACTTGATAAATATCATAGCCAAAGAATGGTGCCTCTTGCTCCACCTGCTCCTCAGTCTTTTTACCCTTCTTCTTACCTTCATCCTTTAAATTCTTTAAATCTAGAAGATTTTGTTTCTTAGTTTGTAATATTGCATAGCCCTGACCTGCAACCTCGCAGTAGTTTTCAAATACAAACCAACGACCAATTAGCTTAATATAATCTCTTGAATCTCTAAAATCCTCGATTGATGAGAATAAGCGTAATGCTCTTTCCTTAGATGTATCAAACATAAAAGACTCAACAGCAGAGTTATATGTCTCAATAACATTTATACCCTCTGATGATTTCTCTTTAGCGTATTCCTCTTCCTTTTTCTTAACAACCTTTGTTACCTCAGGAACCTCTTGAAGCTTTAATACGACATTTAATTCCTCAAGTTTAGCCTTAACATCACTGAATTCAGTCTTTAATTCAGTAAGCTTTTTAGAATCTAATCCATATTTAGCTGCATTTTCAATATCAATATTTAAAAGCTTAATGAAATAATCACGTTTATTAACTAACGCTCTTACAATTCTTGCATATAAATCAAAGTCATCGAATAGCTTTGTTTTATCATTTGAATACTTTTCAGCAAGCTTAGTACCGATTTCCTTTAAGCCTTCAAGCTTTTTAGTGATTGGTACAATTACACTTTTGAACTCAATTACCCAAGTATTCGCATCATTTGCGTATTTAAGCTTTGTTTCTTTAACGCAATCCTTAATTTCAGTTATTTCAATTTGAGATTCCTTTTTATATGAATCCCAATCATACATCTCATATACATTTTCGATGTATGCTAGCTGAGAATCTGGTGTTTGGTTTGACATTAATATTGATGCTACACCTAATCCACCTAAGCCAAAGCTATCATTTGATTCTCTAGATTCCTCATTTCTATTTGACTTATTCGAAAACAAGTCCTTTACATTTACAATTTGATCACACGCAAAGCATGTTACTGAATTATCTCCATCATGGTAAGGAACCTTACTACCACAATTAGGACATTCTCCTACAAAAAAACTGTTGTCTGCCATTTTTCTTTTCTCCTCTTTTTCGTTTTTCCCTATACTTTACTACTATATTTTAAGGATAATCTACTCCGCCATTTGGCAGATGGCATCTTCTTATCCTCTTAATACCCTTTATAACTCCAATTAATAAGCCATATTTTTGTATCGCCATAATCATGTATGTTGAGCAGGTTGGTTCAAATAGGCATCTATTTCTAACCTTCATAGGTGCGTATGCCTTATACATTAAAACCATACCTATAACATGAAAATGAAGAACAAAATATGTTGAAATTAATGCAATTGGGAATATTATCCATACGTAAAATTTAATTACAGCGAAATTGATAATTACGAATGTCCAAATTGCAATAAGAATTACCAATGTTAAATAATAATATAAAATTAAATCCTTAACCTTTACTTCTCTAACATGCTTCACTTTAAATTCCTTGCTTTTAAATTTCTAGATTCTAATAGGTTTTGTATTTTATTTATTCTATCTAAGGCTTCTGCCTTTTTTTCTTTATCATTCAAATATTCAGCTAAATCAGCAACACCGATTTTGATATCAAGCTCGATATCCTCTAATGCTTCATTGCTCATTGGGTCTGAATTCTTAATGTTATCGGCAAGCTTATCTAAAGCATTCTTTAGCTCTTCATCCTGCTCAACATTAAATAGGTTAATTACATCAGACTCTAAATCTCTGATGTAGAATACCTTCTTTTCCTGTTTAGCTTCAGATTTTTCAACCGCATCAGATGTAATGAATAAATATGATGTTATCGCAATAGCTAAAAATGCCAAGATTGCGTTTGTTATTATTACTGCAGTTGATATTGCACCTGATAATGTAAATACTAGGTTTACTATTATTAGAACAATATTAATTCCTGTTGCGGATAAAAGTAATGCTGGGACAGTTGCAATATTTACTCTTTTAATTTGTAAATATGCAAAATATACTGCATCAAATAATATGCTACCCCAAGTAAACATAGACCATGAGAACCAGAAATCATAGCTTTGAAGCTTTTCCTTTTCAATCAAAAGGAATAAGACTACATTTATTATTCCGATTAATAAAAGAATTGCACCGAAATAAAAATAATTAAATTTCTTTCTCATAAATTACTCCTGCTTTGTACCACATTCAGGACAGAACTTAGTTCCTGGCTCTAGCTTAGTACCGCAGTTTGTACAGAACTTCTCTCTAACAACTGGGCTTCCACACTCAGGACAGAATTTTGCATTACCTGTAATAGTAGCACCACACTTGTTACACTTAACACCGCTCTTTGGTGCTTCAGCCTTCTTTTCCTCATTTAATGTGTCCTTCATCATTTGACCAACACCTGAGCCTACTCCAAGTCCCATACCAACACCCATTGTTGCGTTCATCACTGATCCTGATACACCACTATTAGATGCTGCATCCTCTAAAACATCAAACTTTCTTTCTTCCTGGTATGTATATCCTTGAGCCTGTCTACTTCTTGCCATAGCTTGACCCATTCTTTCAGTTTTATAAGCCTCAAGGTCAATATCAGACATTGTTCTCATTTGTTTTTCTCTTGTTTCCTTTAATACATTTAAATCAGATTCAGGAGCTGATACATTATTTAAATAGAATTGAACTAGCTCAATACCATATTCATTTTCTATTTCCTTATTGATTTCAGTTTGAATTTCCTTTGATAAATCTACAAGCATTGTTGATATCTCAAGAACACTTACATTATTTCTAATGATAGTCTTAGAAATAGCATTCTTAATATGAGCCATAAGAACACCCTTAATGTTCTTCTTGATATCATTTGTTGTAAATTCAGGTAATTGTGCTACACATTTAACAACAAATTTTCTTGAATCAACAATTCTAAAGCCTAATGTACCATTAGCTCTTACATTAACTAAAATACGATATTTAGGATCCTCAAGTGCAATAGGTGAATCAGTACCCCACATTATGTCTAATACATTTACCTTGTTGATGAAATATACATAACAAGTAAATGGAGTCTTTCCACCAAATGCTAATCCGACAAGCTTTCTTAATATTGGGAAATTACCTGTAGATAATGAATACTTACCTGCAGAGAATAAATCAAGAGCCTTTCCGTCCTTATAGAATAATGCTTCCTGTGATTCATTAACTATTAGCTGGCTCTTACTATTGAAATCCTCAATTTCAGATCTAGTAACGATCTCATCATTTCCACCAGCATAACTAATAATATCTAATAACGCCATAATTCATTTGCTATAATACTGTACCTATTATAGCCCTCCTCCTAAAAAATTATGTTTTTGTACAGAATATGTATAATTTGAAGCTAATTCTTACTAAGTTTGATAAAAATAATAAAAATATACCCAAATATAAACCTCACATTATGTCTATTTTATCAACAAGTGTATAATATTGCAATATTATAACCCTTTTAACTTGATAGAATTTCACTTTTTTTTCTATCATTTTTAAACTATTTCGATATATATCAAAAAAATGGTAGTCTCCTACCATTTCATTGTTAATTAAGCATTAAGAATTGTTTGCTCTGACTCTGATTCAAATTGTGTTTTATATAAATCAAAGTAGTAGCCCTTCTTAAGTAATAGTTCATGATGCTTACCAGCCTCTATTATCTTTCCATCCTTCATAACAATTATCATATCAGCGTTGATAATAGTTTGTAATCTATGGGCTATTACAAATGATGTTCTTCCCTTTAACACCTTATTGATTGCTTCCTGAATTAATGCCTCTGTTTGAGTATCAATAGATGATGTTGCTTCATCAAATATTAATATTCTTGGATCATTAACTATAGCTCTTGCAATAGATATTAATTGCTTTTCTCCAAGTGATAATCTATTACCACCCTCACCAACATTTGTATAATACTTTTCAGGTAGCTTTTCGATAAATTCATCTGCTCTTACTACCTTAAGTGCTTTAATACAATCATCATCTGATCTATTTAGATTACCATATCTGACATTCTCAATGATTGAGCCTGTAAATAGCTCTGGTGTTTGTAATACATATCCTAAATTTGAATGAAGCCACGTGATGCTTCTATCCTTATAGTCATGACCATCAATTAAGATATTACCAGCTGTTGGCTCATAGAATCTACATAATAGATTTACTACTGTTGATTTACCTGAACCAGTATGTCCAACTAACGCAACTGTAGATCCCTTTGGTACTGTTAGATTAAAATCATCAAGTACCCTTTGACCCTTAATATATTCAAAGTCAACGTTTTTAAATTCAATATCTCCAATTAATTCCTCGAAATTATCGTATTTAGGCTCAAATATTGTTCCGTATTTTTCGATAACATCCTCTCTATCAGTAATTTCAGGCTTTTCCTCAATTAATGATATGATTCTTTCTGCAGATGCGGATGCCTGCTGGAAATCACCTAAGATTTGAGCGATATTCATAATTGGGTCAAAGAATTTTAATACGTATTCAATGAATAAATATAATACAGTAATATTTATTGCAAGAATACTACCAACATATAATGTTGTACCCAAAGAGAAAATACATAATAAATAGATGAATGGACCAAATATAGATGAGAAGGCTACAGCCTTTAGGCTTGAGCGCTTATAATCGCTTGCCTTTCTATAGAATTCCTCATTCTTATCATTTTCAATAACTAATGACTTTGTTGCCTTAATACCCATAAAGCCTTCATTTAGGGCTGCTGTAATTTTAGAATTTTCCTTTCTAGCATTACGATATTCCTTTAATATCTTTCTGTTTATTAATAAGCTAAATGTCATACATACAGGAAGTGCAATTAATATTACTAATGCAAGTCTTGCATCAAATAATAGTAATACAACTATAATACCTGTCATCATCAAAAAGCTATTAAGTAAATCTGTAATACCCCATGATATTATTTCACTTAGCTTTCTAGCATCTGATGTTAATCTAGCCATTATCCAACCTTGCTGTGTTCTATCGAAATATGCAAATGGAAGCTTCTGTAAATTTAAATATGCTTCCTTTCTTAATTCATAAGATGTTTTTGCTTCTATTCTTCCTGCAAAGAATATAAACATATATGTTATAAAACCATATAATAATGCGAATGCTATATATACTATTAAATAAATATGCACATTTTCAAATCTTGATGGATCATTAGATTTGAAATATTGGTTGATAGCATATTGGTTTACGAACGGATATCCTACCTCTGTAGCGGCTGAGAATAATACAGTTATTAGTAATCCTATAGTATCGAATTTATCCTTCCATACTGTTTTTATTATTTTCTTCCAAGGGTGATTGTTAATTCTTGGAGCATCATCAAGATCTTCTTCA
>JAEEGL010077621.1_pt1 | contig 11235 bp, 4 predicted proteins | sample 9134231 | NCBI WGS metagenome assembly JAEEGL01 (sample SAMN16246548, study PRJNA631951) | gut metagenome | biome: gut microbiome; feature: rumen; material: fiber-attached | host: Bos | place: Iran: Karaj | collected 2018-10
CAGGTTGCTGTGCCGCCGCTGTTCGCTTCTTTCTCAGTGGTTGCGCGGCCGTCGAGACCTTTGTTCTTGTCCTCCGCGGCGTCGTTCTGATCTACGCTGTAGTCGTGGTCTGCAAGTTCGCCATATTCGGTATCGCACACTTCGCACTTCGCCTTCGCTGTGCAGGTTGCTGTGCCGCCGGAGTGGGCTGCCTTCTCAGTCGATGCGTCACAGTTCGCACACTTATACCAGTGATCGGTCGCATCGGACTGAAGAACGCTGTAATCGTGGTCGGCAAGTTCGCCGTACTCGGCTTCGCAGACTTCGCACTTGGCTTTCGCTGTGCAGGTTGCTGTACCGCCGCTGTGTGCTGCCTTCTCAGTTGTTGCGTCGCAGTTTGCACACTTGTACCAGTGGTCAGTTGCATCGGACTGAAGAATGCTGTAGTCGTGGTCTGCAAGTTCGCCATATTCGGTATCGCACACTTCGCACTTCGCCTTCGCCGTGCAGGTTGCTGTGCCGCCAGAGTGTGCTACCTTTTCAGTTGTTGCATCACAGTTCGCACACTTGTACCAGTGATCGGTCGCATCGGTCTGAAGAACGCTGTAATCGTGGTCTGCAAGGTCGCCGTACTCAGCTTCGCAGACTTCGCACTTTGCCTTCGCTGTGCAGGTAGCTGTGCCGCCAGAGTGGGCTGCCTTATCAGTCGTTGCGTCGCAGTTCGCACACTTATACCAGTGATCAGTTGCATCGGACTGAAGAATGCTGTAGTCGTGGTCTGCAAGTTCACCATATTCCGCATCACAGACTTCGCACTTGGCTTTCGCTGTGCAGGTTGCTGTGCCGCCGGTATGCGCTACCTTTTCGGTCGTAGCATCACAGTTTGCACACTTGTACCAGTGGTCAGTTGCATCGGACTGAAGGAGGGTGAATTCATGAGCAAGCTTATTAATTACTGCGCCATTGCCTATCTTATTTCCACAGCCAAGACAATAGGTGTCGCCGGTGTAGCCATCTGCCTCACAGGTCGCCGCAACATAACCTCTTGTTTCAGTACCATAACCAATATGGTTTGCCGAATCGATTTCGATGGGTTCTATCTTTGTCCCGCCACAGACTGTGCAAGTAAAGATTGTTTCACCTTCCTCTTTGCACGTTGCAGCCTTTATCTCTTCACCGTTGTCCCAAATATGTTCGGCTGTCTCTGTCACGCCGCAGCCTTCGCGCTGGCAGGTACGAATGTGGTTCTCACCATTGTCCGTCCAAGCACCGTAGTTATGGATCAACGGATCAATGGATGTACCTGCCTCAATCACTTTGCCACAGCCAAGGCAGAGTTTGTCACCGGTGTAGCCGGCTTCTTCACAAGTCGCAGCCTTCGCGTTCTCAATCTTTGTTCCATAATCAGCATGGTTATCAGGGTTAATCTCGATCAGTTCCGTCTTTATAGCACCGCAGACTGTGCAAGTGAATGCTGTTTCGCCTTTTTCTTTGCACGTGGCAGCCTTCGTCTCTTCGCCGTCGTTCCATACGTGAGTATGTATTGTCTGAATACGAATCGGCATACAGATGAACGAATAATCATTATACGATTCATCAAAGGTATCTTCTTCGGAATACGACACCTTTAATTCGGTGTTCTCATTCTTCAGTATTTTAACTTTCAATAACAGTATCTGTTCATTAACAGTGATAGGATCAGAGTTGAACCACAAAACGGAAAACTGATTATTGCTTTGTCCAATATCGTTTTGAATACCCCCACCGATTGAAGTGGTATTTGAAACAGAGACAGGTTCAACTATTGTTGCATCATACTCAAAAGACAAGCGATAGCCAATTAAGCCAGTCCCATTTTTCAAATATACAGGGATGTTAACAATTTGGTCTTTCTCACCTACAATGGTATTACTATATATTAAAGCAGAATTACCAATTGAAGTGGCTGAAACAGAAAAATACCCTATTATATTGTTTCCTTTTTTGATTTCAAAATCGTTGTTTGTTCTATAATCCGAAGAAATTGTTAACTCAAGATAAATTTTAAAGGAATCATTTGTTTCCGAACTGTTACTGATAATAATCTTTGAAAGGTCATCGCTACAGAGTAGTGTAGTATCAACATCTTCACTGAAAACATTTTCTATGGATGCTACTGTTTTTGGAATATACAAATCAATGGTACATTCTTTTTCGGTACAATTAAACACTTCAATTGTACCAAACGCCTTTTCGCCCGAGATGCACGGGCCATCAATAAACCCTCTCCCGAAAACTTCTCCCGATCCTTGTACAGAAACACTGATACTCTGACAGTTCAAGTAAACATCGTTCCAGTCCTCATCAAAGGTATCATCCTGAGAATAAGATATTGAAATCTGGGTGTTGTTGACCGGTCGCTTGGTTAAAAAAGTAAGTACTGAAACTATACCGTTATCAGTAACATTTTCATCTCCAGACCAAGACACATCAAAGCTATTATCCTGTGACGTCTCAATGCTATCGTTAAAATAGCCAGATGCTGTCACATCACCCCTTCCAGCCGAAACAGGAGTCAAATAGTTGGAATCATACCCGATATTCAATTTGAACCCCATCATTCCTGGATTGTCTCTAATTCTAATTGGTAAAACAATTTGTTGCCCAGCTACTGCGCTAACGTCATCTCCCCACACTGTAGCAACAGAAACACCAAATGCGACAAGATACATTCCACTGAAAGCAATTAGTATTGCTATAATAATAGATATTATCTTTTTCACAATGAATACTCCCCTTTAATAGCTGCCGCGCCTCAACGAATTGAGACGGCGGCAGCATTAATTATTGTTAGATGGTTTCTTTTCCTACAAGATAACGGGAAAGCATTGCAGCATCACGATTGTTTACTCTTCCATCACCATTTGTATCAAGAGCAATTAGCTGATACTCATAATCTGCATTTTCCTTATTAACAAGATACCTCGAAACATATGATACATCTCGATTGTTAATCTTGCCGTCACAGTTCACGTCACCTGTAATAACAACTATATGGGAATCAATCAAAATACCATTCACACGTAGTTCAACAACTGTTCCGGTAGTAACAAGCATTGCTCCGGATAATACCTCGCCGCTGGGAGATTTGAAAATCAGATTTGAGTTGTTAAACTGTGCGGCAACTTCATCCACTGAATTGCTTCCGGCTTTAATTCCTCTGATATAACCGACATTATCAAAGCCAATGGTTGCATCTTCACTTAATGTGATAATGCTCGAATCATCACCTTCAACTATTACAGTACAGGTCGCTTTCATTCTATCCGGTGTCATTGCAGTAATAACCGCAATACCAGATGAGAGAGCAGAAACGAGTCCGCTTTCAGTGACATCTGCAACATCATAGTCGCTGGATGACCAGGTAATTGTTGTATCTTCAATGCTAGTATAAGCTTTCAACTGAATCATTGAATCAACATACAATCTGACAGAATCTCTTGTAAGATAAACAGTTGAAATCTCGTTTTCAGATTTGATAATCGCGGTAATTACAGCATCAGAATCCACACCAAGGTAGTTGTCAGAATCCCAGCCAACAAATACTTTGCCCTCTGGAATCTCAACATAAGGTTCAATAGCATTTTCGCAATAGGAAACTGTTTGAGTGTCGATCACCTCACCATTCTCGTACTTAAAAGTGATGCTGAAGGTTTTAGGTGCGTAAGTGGGATAAATATCAATAGATTCAGTGATTGGGTGCGTATCAAGATCTATCGCTGTAGTCTTTTCAGCGTCAAGGTAATACTCTGAGATATCATAACCATCCGCATTATAGAAATTATTTCCAATAGAAACGATATCTCCATCATAAGCAAACACACTGAAAGCATCGTTGTCTTCCCACAACGGGTGTACTGTGACAATGTGCATCACAGGAATAGAGTAATAGAACACAGGAGCGGTTTCGTTCTCACGATCATCACCACTGATTGGTGCCGTTAGAGTCCAGTCGGTCCACTTATAATATGATTTTGTTTGCACTTTATATCTGTAAAGTATATAGTCTGGCACAACTCCTTTTGTAATAAGCGTCTGCGAGTACCATTTTTCTCCGTTATATGTATATACCGGGGCATTTGAATAAAATGCAGTAATTGAAAGAGAGTTCGCCAACTCAATATATTCCCACTCGCCTTCCATTCCCTCAACTTCAACAGGAGAACAAATTGTCTCTCCTTCATTTGTATATTTCCAATGTGAATACTTATAGAATGGTGTGTCAACTGGATCAGGATCCTTTGTTTCATATACAGCAACAGAGTTTTTGGGTGCATCTTGCGTCATAGACCAGTCAGACCAGTCACTCTCTTCTAAAGATAGGAATGTCCAGCCCGTGCTCTCAAGAAGAGCTGCTTCAGACTCAGAATCAGTGCTGATAATGTCTTTATACCTATACCCAGTTGCGTTCTTAAGAGAATACTTGTCCAGATTATTCAGAACAATTTCAGGTATCTCAGAATACAGCATCAGACCGCTTTCGGAGTTCCCGTTATTAATTGCATAGGTTTCCGAAACAAGTTCGCTGTCGTTCATGTTCATCGCAGTCGCATAAAACTTCAGAACACAGCTTTGGTCGATTTTAATGGGTTCAGAATAAATAGCAACTGTGCTATCAGCATCATTTTCTCTGGGATCCGATCCGTCGGTAGTATAATAGATTACTGCATTTTCTGAATCACAAGAAAGAGCAACGGACTGTTCTTCATAATACTCACCAGTTCTTATATCAGCGGTAGGGATCTTACAGGTTTCATCAAAGACATAGACGGCACGAACAACTATATCCTCGGTGACATCTCTGAAATCTTCGTTGCTGTCCCAATATTCAAACTCTCTGTTTTGAACATCAGGCGCATCCGGTTCTTGTGCCGCCTCACCGTATTCAACGGTTTGAGTACTAATCAGATTGTTGTCATAATCATAGAAACTGACAGTATATGTTTCCTTGTCATATTTTGCGGTCAACACCATGTTTTCCGTAACGACAGCATCTTCCCCGACAAGCTCATTCCAGCCTGCAAAGTTGTATCCGGTGATGGGGAGCATCTCCGGAGGCGTCAAAACATCTCCGTGATAGAACTCTTTGACGTTTACAGTTTCAGCAACGAAATCAACGAACACCACCGTGTATTTGTTTCTCACAAACATCGCTGAAACATCTGTATTGGCTTGAATATTTGTTGTATCCGCATTCCATCCAACAAACGTATAGCCTTCTTTTTCTGGATTTTCCGGCAACACTGCAGCAGTACCTTTCTGTACCGACTGTGTTTCGCCAATCTTTTGTCCGTCAAGGTAGAAATTCACTTCATAAGTCGGTTTGGGAGCTTCAATCGTATCAATAATCATGATATTGTTCGAACCCTCAATACCAATTGCAACAGTCATGTCGCCTGTTTTGGCACTAGGTTCTTCTCTGAGCATATAACTAAACGAGTAGTCCCCGTTCTCATCAGTCACCGTCTGACCGATAAACTCGTTCGTATAGTCAGATGCTTCGTCAACCTTATAAATAAACAGTGTTAACTGTTTTCCTGCAAATGCTGCTCCAAGGGAACCTTCGGCAGTTCTCATCAATCCCGTATTATTCTCCACACCGGAATCGTTGAACCTACCTTTATACCTGTAAACAGTTCTTTCTTCAACATTTCTATCTGCGGTTGCTGTCACTTGCTGATCTGACCAATCTGAGAAAGCATCCCATTTATAGAAATGGTAGGTATAGAAAGTATCAGTATAATCATAATAGGTAGTGGTTCCATTAGCTACTTTTTCTGTTTTTGTACTTTGGTTATACCACCATTTGAATCCACATTTTGAGCATGCTGTTCCCGAATACTTTGTTCCACCCGCATTAGATGTTCCCGAAGTTGAGAACGGAGATGTGCTCCAGCCGGTTTCATGCAAAACCCAGCCGCTATACTTTACAGGAGAAGTTGCGGCTTGACCGCTGCCATTATTAGAGGTGTAATAATGGTTGTACTTGTAGTACTTTTGATCTTTATAGTTTGTAACTTTTCTGGTAGTAACAGTTCTGGTTTGAGCTTCATTTGAAAAAGAGGAAATCTGTGAGGTTGTTGTTCCTGATGATGTTGTAGAAGTGGTATTATACAACGTCCAACCGTCTTTAGTTCTCGATGTCGCTGTGGAATACTGCTTATCCTGATATCTGTATTCCTGTCTTGACTCCTTTTGAGAGTAGATTCCCTCCTCCGGTTCGTCTTCTGACCAAGCAGACCAGGCCAAGCCGCTGCTGATATCGGAGCTGACCATTTGAGAAATCGGAACACCGGAAGAATAGCTGTTGACGATAACAACTTCAACCTTTGTCGCAGCGGCATCACATGGAATGAAAACTTCCATTCCTGTTTTAGTGCCGTTTTTAGGAATACTGAAAGCAGCTGACTCCGTCGTATCAACAAGCTTGCCTTCCGTTGTTTTCAAGCTGATGACAGCTCGTCCTCTCGTAATACTATCGGGATAATTTGTCAAATCAAAATAAACATAATATCCATCATCCTGGCGGGTTGCGGAAGTAATCTGAGCATAAATCGGCAATTGTCTGTTGCCCCAGTCATAAACGCCATAAACATCTAAATCTTCTTTCACAGTTTGATAGGCATCTGTACTCCAACCAAGGAAGGTATAACCGGTAGGAATATTCTTATTTTCCGGTTCGACTGCAGAAGAACCATACTCAACCTTTTGCTTGCTGAGTTCATTCCCTTTACTGTCCAAGAATCGAACAGTGTACGTGTTGATTTTATATTGGGCACGAACGATCATGTCTTCTTTTACATTTGAAAAAGATTTATCCCATCCGATAAAAGTATAGCCTTCCCTCACCGGAACAGGCGGAGCAACTGCTGTGCCGCCATAATTAACCAGAATTGCAGATTCCGTCAAGGGAGTATCGTCCCAATTCACAAATGTGATATTTAGTGGTTTATGGGCTGTGACAGACAATTTGTTTGAAACAGCGCTGGTATACTTTGAATTATACGCATATACTGAAACCTCATATTTTTTTGCTTCCGCTGCTTTGAAAGAATATGAGGTACCTGTAGTTGTTGTAACCTGAGAATTGTTGATATAAACCTTATACCCAGTTGCACCTGTGGCCTTTGCCCAAGAAGCAGTAACGGGAGTATTGACAGCAACGTCACCAGAAGGACTTAAAGAAATCTTCGGGGTAACAGGTTTAGGATCAGATAACTTTTTCCAAGTATATCCACCGCCGTTATAAATCTTCGTATCAGTTGTAATAAAAAATGCATTTGAGGGCAAAAGAGAATTTTTCAACTGCCATCTTCCATATGAATTCTTATAATAACCAGCGTACTTTCCTCTTGCAACACAAAAATGAGTATGCTCACCTGTAACGTTTCCATATGTTCCAGTGTGGTAGTATTTTTCTCCTTGTTTTATCGTTGTTCCGTTATTCTTTTTCTTTACAGCATCACTAATATTATTACAGTGAGCAGAACTAACAGTCATATAATCATATGAACCATCTGCAAAATGCACCTTGTTAACACTTTGAATTACAACAGCATTTCCGCCACCATATGATGTATCTGTATATACAACTTTACAATCAAAAGGAGCATATAAATACTGGCTGGTCGTAAAATCAACATTATTTGTTCCTTGGTGCGAATAACTTCCGCCAGCTTTTTGACTAATGTTAATAATTCTTAGTGGCAATATTGCATAATCAGAAAAAGCGTCGTTTGTCGCAACTACAGGCAACTGATAAACCGGTATCGCAGAAATGCACATAACCAGTGTCAATAAGAAAGATAAGAGTTTTATTGATTTTTGTTTCATAAGATTTCCTCCTGATCATTTTGTTTTGTTTTTTTATGTATAGCAATGACTGCCAATGCTATAATAATGAAAGAAGCAAGAACAATCATTGTAATTTGTATTTTGGGCTTTGCCTCCAAGCCTGCCTGAATGGACGATTCTTCATTCAATGAGGTCAATTTATCAAAAGTTATCGCAGAAATGATGTTTTCATACTGTTTTACATCTAAGATCATGTTCTCTTCACTTAGCGTTGGTTGAACATTCAAATTATCCGAAGAATCCGGCGGATGCTTGTCCTCCTGGAGAGATAGCACATTTCTTGTTTTTTCAGAGGCGACGGTTTTCACCGCCTGAACGAAACTGTCCCTCTGATCTTCTGGGACATCTAAAATGCTTGGAAGTCTTTGTTCCTCAAGGACTTCCTGGACACTTTCGTTTAGTATTCTTTCTATTGTTTGCCTATCAGTTGATTCGCCTTGGTCTTCATAGTGTTTTGTTGCTCCAAGTGAAGCATCCGAATCTTCGTGAATGCTTGAAGGACTTGCTGAAGATTCATCTTCTGACAATGTTTCTGTTTTAGAACTACCTGCATCAGAAACAGTAATCAATATCATTTCTGAATTAAAAGGAACCGCTTCCCAGTTTTCGTTGAATGTATCTTCATCAACACAAGCAAATCTGATATTGTCACCTTTTCCAGTTGCGGATTCCAAAACATTAAATGTCATTTCAAACAGTAATCCGTCTTTACTTATGTTTTCTGAATTGCTCCAAACAATATCTAAGCTTCCTTTGCCGTTTTTGCCAATACTGTCGTTCATAATACCCTGCTCTAAGCATTCTCCCCTTTCAACCACTATGGGAGAAAGAAGCTCTTCCGGGTATTCCACGACAACATGGATACCCATAATACCGGGATTGTTCTTTATATAAATAGGAACAATTATTCTATCGCCCGGTGATGCTAAAATGCTATTACTTAATGGATAAAGGGACGGATTAATAGCAACGCACAAAAGGCTTGAAATACAAACAATAGTGATAATAATTATATTCCACACTAAGAGATTTAAGTGTTCTTTTTTCATAATGATTGCTGTCCTTTGAACACTTCAAGAAGCCTTGAAAATAAGTTTCTTAAAAAAGCGATTAATCTTTGAATGGCATTCGGCACTTCTGCACCATTATTAATATCTGAACGAATATTAATTGATATATTATTCATGCTCAAAGAAACGCTCTGCCATTGTTCATTAAAAGTATCATCAGCATTATAGGTTAATTCTATCTGATAATCCTTCGCTGCTGCATCATCTCTTACTTCAAATAATAGAACGAACAGTTCTCCATCAACATAAACATTCTCTGAATTATTCCAAAGAATATCAAAAGATCTATTAGTGTGTTCATCTATACTAGTTACAAAATTACCTTTAGTTAACGAGGTTCCTCTTTTTACTACCGGGTTTTTCAGTGCAGAGGATGGATATGACACAGTTATTCTGAAGCCCATAATGCCAGTATTGTTATTAATGTTCATTGGAATCTCTAAGGTTTCATTAGGCGCTGCAGTGTATTGCTCGGAACTGGGATATATCTCATTTGAAACAAGAGCAGATGAATTGACGGTTAACGCAAATACTAAACATAGAATAAACAACTTTTGTAGTAATTTTTTTTTCATTTGCAACATCTCCCTTAAATCATTGACTCAAAAATCTATATAAAAATACTAGGAGGCTTCATTTGTATTCTTTTATTCTAATATCTTACCTAAAGAGACTATGTTCAGTATTCTTATCATCCAGTTTCAGTTTCTACATTTCCCAGAAATTCCAGTAATTCAGCCGTCCATAACTGCGGATACCGTCCTCTTCTCCGAACACCAACGACCGTTCTCGTAATACAGCCCGTGGGGATATGGAATTTCGAACTTACCGTCAAAGCTCTCGTGCTCCTCAATCACAAGCACTGTCGCATAGCCATCCTTCTGCCAGATGTAATCCACACGATCATTCTGATAATTATGGCTGGCTGCATCTCCATATCCGACCTCGCCCATATATAGCTTGCCGTCTTTCTCCATGTAAACGGCCTCCACAGCTTCGTCCAGAAACTGCCATGCAAAATACCTGTTCAAGTATTCCTTGAGTTGTTCTTTTGTTTTGAATTTGTTTCCTTTCACCGGATGATAGCAATCAACATGCGCTTTCTTTCCTGCCGGAACCGTAATTGAAAGATCACAATTCTTCAGTTCGGGACTTAACCAATAATCCGCGACCTTATATGCCGCCTGCAGACGTTTACTTGCAAACGTCTTCGTAATCCTTGTGGAGAGATCTGCTTCTGAAAAGGGTCCATATACATTTTGGTCATTTTGTTTCGCATAGGCGCGTACCTTGTAATAATATGTTGTAGATGATGCCAGTTTCGTATCCGTATAGCTGTTGGTCTTTACGGTAGCTACTTTTTGATAAGACTTGGCTTTGCCTGTTGTGCTTCGGTAAATCTGATAACCCTTCGCGTTAGAAGCTTTATCCCAGGTCAACTTCAGCGTCTTTGCTTTGCCGTCGGTTGTGATCCAGATTTGACCGACATGCTCCGGTTTCGCGTTTGCTGCAACACCAGAAATGCTGATACTTCCAAGAGCAACCAGCATAATCAGGATTACAGCCAACATTCTTTTAGCCGTTTTCATTCATTGATACCTCCATTATAATCTGTTAAAAATGCCTCTTTTCCGAAATTCAATTCTTTTTATATCATATTCAAAAAGCGATTTCAAGCGGTTTGGAACCAACGGTTAATATACGGAATGAATGGCAAAAAAAGAGCGCTGCCGGTGTTCCCGGCAGCGAAAAAACGCTTGTATTATTCTTCTATTTTCTGTTGTAAACACAGCCTGATATCAGCGGAAAACACCCCGTTATCAACACTGCAATTAACCGATCCGTCATACCGTTTTACAACTCTCTCCACGTTCTTCAAACCAAGTCCGTGATTCTTCCGGTCTCGCTTGGTTGTTCTTGCCGGAACCGCAGCCAAGGTCGTCGGATTCTCCATATGCAGCAGAAAGTTGTCGTGCTGGCGAGAGCCACGAGTTTTGATTGTCCTGTCTTGTTCGGACGGCAAAGCTCTGCACGCCTCAATCGCGTTGTCAAGCAAATTGGCAAGAATCGTACAGAGATCTTCGTTCCCAATCCCGTTAGCGGGTACAGCACCGTCAAAAGAGAGCGTAATTCCGTCATGCGCCACAGCAACGGCCTTGTGGTTGAAGATCGCATCCGCAACGAAATTGCCGGTCACGATCTTGTTCGTGGTATCGCCGACAGTGCTGTTAATTGCAGCAAGATAAGCGCTCGCTTCATCAATGCGTCCGCTTTGCAAAAAGGCATTGACCAC
>JAEEGL011025982.1_pt1 | contig 11235 bp, 10 predicted proteins | sample 9134231 | NCBI WGS metagenome assembly JAEEGL01 (sample SAMN16246548, study PRJNA631951) | gut metagenome | biome: gut microbiome; feature: rumen; material: fiber-attached | host: Bos | place: Iran: Karaj | collected 2018-10
AAAAGAAAAACAAGTTTTCCTTTTGCATTTCGCTCGTTTATTCGTACCTTTGCAACCGTATTAGGATTATATGGCTGAGAGAGCTGATAATTATATTACTTAACTTTCTCAAGTTGATGTAGCTCAGGAGTTACAGGAGTTCAGGAGTTCAGACAATACTTCCAACCTCTGCAAACTGACGAAAAGGGAGCCTTCAGAACTATTGTCTGAACTCCTGTAACTCCTGAACTCCTGAAACTCCAAGAAGTTGAGCGAATGCGAAACTTGAATTATATTATAACAATTACACATATATGTATTTCATTTTGTTAATTACTGTTATCTTGACGGCTGTCGTTCTGGTGGTCGGCGCATACGTAATTGCCAAGCTGGTGGGTCCGCGCTCCTATAACCGCGTGAAGGGAGAGCCGTTTGAATGCGGCATTCCCACACGTGGCACGTCGTGGCTTCCAGTGAGCATCGGCTATTACCTGTTTGCCATCCTCTTCCTCATGTTCGACGTGGAGACCGTCTTTCTCTATCCTTGGGCAGTCGTGGTGAAAGAATATGGCGCCATGGCATTGCTGAGCATTGGTTTCTTTTTGTTGGTACTGGTATTTGGCCTGGCTTATGCCTGGCGGAAAGGAGCCTTGGAATGGAAGTGAGAAAACCGAAAATCAAGAGTATTCCCTACGACGAGTTCAAGGACAATGCGTCGTTGGAGAAAATTGTGGAAGAACTGCACGAGGGCGGCGTGAACGTCGTTACCGGCAGCCTCGACCAGCTGGTGAACTGGGGCCGCAGCAATTCGCTTTGGTCGCTAACGTTCGGCACCAGCTGCTGCGGCATTGAGTTCATGGCCGTGGGCTGCGCCCGTTATGACTTCTCGCGCTTCGGCTTCGAGGTGACGCGCAACTCCCCGCGCCAGGCCGACCTCATCATGGTGGCCGGCACCATCACGCACAAGATGGCTCCCGCCTTCAAGCGCCTCTACGACGAGATGGCCGAGCCGAAATATGTGGTGGCCGTGGGCGGATGCACCATTTCCGGCGGTCCGTTCAAGTCGAGCTATCATGTGGTGAAAGGCATCGAGGAGATTGTTCCCGTGGATGTGTATATTCCCGGCTGTCCGCCCCGTCCCGAAGCCATCCTCTACGGCATGATGCAGTTGCAGCGCAAGGTGAAGGTAGAGAAATTCTTCGGCGGTGCCAACCACAAGCAGAACAAGGAAGAGCGCGAACTGGGCCTTTCAAACGAGGCCATTGCCTCGGGATGGAAAAGTCCCATCGTGGTGACCGATGTTCCCGAAGACTTTGTTGAAGAACTTAAAGCAAATAAGGAGGAAAGCAAATGAAATTAGAAAACAAAGTATTTGATTTCGACAAGTTTGCCTCCGAAATGGCAAAGTTGAAAGAGGCCCGGCATTTCGATTACCTGGTGACCATCGTGGGTGAAGACTTCGGCGAAGAAGGGTTGGGATGTATCTACATCCTTGAGAACACGGAAAGCCATGAGCGCACCAGCGTGAAGATGCTTGCCAAGACGGTTGATGGCGAGAGCGTCATCCCCACCGTGAGCCATCTGTGGAAGGCCGCCGACCTGCTGGAGCGCGAGGTGTATGACTTCTACGGCATTATCTTCCTCGGCCATCCCGACATGCGGAGGCTGTTCCTTAGAAACGATTTCAAGGGCCATCCCTTCCGCAAGGACTGGAAGTTCGACGACTCCTATTCGCTCGATGACGACGAGGAACCCGACTACGGGCTTGAATATTCGCTCAATGCCGACGGCGAGCTGGTGTGCCGCAAGAACCGCCTGTTCACCAACGACGAGTACGTCATCAACATCGGCCCTCAGCACCCCTCCACCCACGGCGTGTTGCGCTTGCAGACCGTGCTCGACGGCGAAACGGTGAAGCGCATTTATCCCCACCTCGGATATATACACCGCGGCATTGAGAAGATGTGCGAAAGCTACACCTACCCCCAGACGCTTGCCCTCACCGACAGGCTCAACTACCTTTCGGCCATGATGCACCGCCATGCCCTGGTGGGAGTCATTGAAGAAGGCATGGGCGTGGAGCTGACCGACCGCATCAAGTACATACGCACCATCATGGATGAGCTTCAGCGACTGGACTCTCACCTGCTCTATGTGGGATGTTGTGCCCAGGACCTCGGTGCGCTGACGGCATTCCTCTATAGCATGCGCGACCGCGAACACGTTTTGAACGTGATGGAAGAAACCACCGGCGGCAGGCTTATCCAGAATTATTATAGAATAGGTGGCCTGCAAGACGATATCGACCCCAATTTCGTGGAGAATGTCAAGAAACTCGTGGCCTACATGAAGCCTATCATCCAGGAATATGTAGATGTGTTCGGCGACAACATCATCACCCACAACCGCTTTGAGAACGTGGGCGTTATGGGACTTGAGGACTGCATCAACTACGCCGTGACCGGTCCTGCCGGACGTGCTTCGGGATGGAAAAACGACGTGAGGAAAAACCATCCCTACGACATGTACGACCAGGTGGAATGGAAGCAAATCACCATGACAGGTTGCGACTCTATGGACCGCTATACCATCCACATTCAGGAAATGTATCAGAGCCTCTCCATCATCGAGCAGCTCATCGACAACATACCGGCCGGCGACTTCTATGTGAAGCAGAAGCCCATCATCAAGGTGCCCGAGGGCCAGTGGTATTTCTCGGTGGAAGGAGCCAGCGGAGAATTTGGCGTTTATCTCGATTCAAGGGGCGACAAGAGTCCCTATAGGCTGAAACTCAGGCCGATGGGTCTGACACTTGTGGGCGCCCTCGATCCGATGCTCCGTGGTCAGAAGATTGCCGACCTGGTGACAACGGGTGCGGCCATCGACTTCGTCATTCCCGACATTGACCGATAATAGTTGTATTTTCAATCTAAGCAATAGTTTTATATGTTTGACTTTTCAATAGTTACACAATGGTTCGACAGTCTTCTCCGCGACACCTGTGGTCTTGGAGATTTCTGGTCGATATTGATTGAGTGCGTGGTTGTCGGTCTTCTCATCCTGGTGGGCTATGCCCTCATTGCCATTGCACTTATATTCATGGAGCGCAAGGTGTGTGCCTATTTCCAGTGCCGCCTGGGCCCCATGCGCGTGGGTCCGTGGGGCATCCTCCAGGTGTTTGCCGACGTGCTGAAGATGCTCATCAAGGAGATTTTCTTCGTTGACCGTGCCGACAAGTTCCTCTATGCCCTTGCACCCTTCCTCGTATTGATAGGCTCTGTGGGAGCGTTTGCTTTCCTGCCTTGGAACAAAGGAGCCGGTGTGCTCGACTTCAACGTGGGCGTGTTCCTGCTCACCGCCATTTCCTCTATCGGCGTGGTGGGCATCTTCCTTGCCGGTTGGGGTTCCAACAACAAGTATTCCGTAGTGTCGGCCATGCGCGGTGCCGTGCAGATGATTTCCTACGAAATGTCGCTCTGCCTGTGCCTCATCACGGCTGTGGTGCTTACGGGCACCATGCAGATAAGCGGAATAGTGGAAGCACAGACCGGACCCTGGCGGTGGCTGCTTGTGCAAGGCCACATTCCGGCCATCATTGCCTTCCTGGTGTTCCTTGTGGCCGGCAATGCCGAGGCCAATCGCGGACCGTTCGACATGGCCGAGGCCGAAAGCGAGCTGACCGCCGGACACCACACGGAGTATTCGGGCATGGGCTTCGGATTCTTCTATCTGGCTGAATACCTCAACCTTTTCATCATTTCGGGCATTGCCGCCACCGTTTTCCTGGGTGGCTGGGCTCCCATCAACATCGGCATTGCCGCCTTTGACAATGTCATGGACTACATTCCCGGCATCGTCTGGTTCATGGGCAAGACATTCTTCATCGTCTGGCTGCTGATGTGGGTGCGTTGGACTTATCCCCGCCTGCGCATCGACCAGATTTTGAAATTGGAGTGGAAGTATCTCATGCCCCTGTCGCTCGTCAACCTCGTATTGATGACTGTGGTGGTTGCCCTGGGACTATATATTAAATAATGTGGCATTCCTGACAAAAGACAATTTTATAATGGAACAACAAGAAAAAACATATTTCGGAGAAGTCGGGCATGGCCTCAAGACGCTCTACACCGGCCTGAAGGTGACCATGAAGGAATACTTTACGCCGAAGTCAACCGAGCAATATCCCGAGAACCGCAAGACGACACTCCATGTGGCCAAACGACACCGTGGCCGGCTGGTCTTCAAGCGTAATGAAGACGGCAGCTACAAGTGTACGGCCTGCACGTTGTGTGAGAAGACCTGTCCCAACGGCACCATAAAAATCGTTTCTGAAATGGTGACCAACGAGGAAACGGGCAAGAAGAAGCGCGAACTGCGTGACTATCAGTACCATCTGGGCGACTGCATGTTCTGCCAGTTGTGCACCAATGCTTGCAACTTCGATGCCATTGAGTTTACCAACGACTTTGAAAATGCGGTGTTCGACAAAAACGCACTGATACTCCACCTCGACAAGGAGGTTTACAAAGGCGGTTCGCTGCCCAACATCATCGACGGCGGCGCACCCATGGAAATAGGAAAGTTTAATACTAAAACGAAATAAGGGAGGACGTTTATGGCAAATACGATTATTTTCGCAATTCTTGCAGCTGTCATCATCGGCTCGGCCATTCTTTGCGTGACCACAAAGAGCATCATGAGAGCCGCCACGTTCCTGCTTTTCGTGCTCTTTGGAATTGCAGGCATTTATTTCCTGCTTGACTACACATTCCTCGGTGCCACACAGATCAGTGTGTATGCCGGCGGCGTGACCATGATTTATATTTTCGCCATTCAGTTGGTGAGCAAGCGCACCCTGCAGGGATTGGTGGAGCGCTTGAAAGGTTCGCGTGTCATCTACGGCGCTTTCCTCTCGCTGCTCGGACTGGCACTCGTGGTTACGGTGTTCCTGAAAAATCAGTTTATCAACAAGTTCGCCGACCTTGCCGACACGGAGGTTTCGATGAAAGTCATCGGAGAATCGCTTGTCGGAGCCGACAAATACGGTTATGTGCTCCCCTTCGAGTTCATTTCACTGTTCCTGTTGGCATGCATCATCGGCGGCATTGTTATTTCAAGAAAGGAGTAAATGATGATACCAGTAGAATATTTCCTTGTGCTGAGCGCCGTATTGTTTTTCATCGGTGTCTTCGGGTTCTTCACTCGCAGGAACCTCATTGCCATGCTCATTTCCACTGAGCTGATTCTCAATGCTGTTGACATCAACTTTGCAGCATTCAACCGCATTCTCTTCCCAGGACAGTTTGAAGGATTCTTCTTCACCCTGTTCGCCATTGGAGTGGCAGCGGCCGAAACAGCGGTCGCCGTGGCCATTATCATCAACGTTTACCGTAACTTCCACAGTGACAGCGTGAACAGTATTCAAGAGATGAAAAATTAACATTACAGGTTTTATTATATGGAATATACGATTTTCATTCTTCTTCTGCCGCTGTTCTCGTTCCTGATATTGGGACTTGCGGGTATGAAGATGTCGCATAAGGTTGCCGGGCTTATTGGCACTGCCTCGCTGGCTGTTGTCACCATCCTGTCTTATCTTACGGCGTTTACCTATTTCTCCATGGAGCGCCTTTCCGATGGTACACTTCCAACGCTCGTTCCTTATAACTTTACTTGGTTACCTCTTGGCCGTCTGCATTTTGACCTTGGCATCCTGCTTGACCCCATTTCGGTCATGATGCTCATTGTCATTTCCACGGTCAGTCTGATGGTACACATCTACTCGTTCGGCTATATGCACGGCGAGAAGGGCTTCCAGCGTTACTACGCTTTCCTTTCGCTCTTTACCATGTCGATGCTTGGCCTTGTCTTGGCAACCAATATTTTCCAGATGTATCTGTTCTGGGAGTTGGTGGGTGTCAGCTCATACCTTCTCATCGGATTCTATTATCCCCTCAAGGCTGCTGTTGCCGCCTCTAAGAAGGCTTTCATTGTCACCCGTTTTGCCGACATGTTCTTCCTCATCGGTATTCTTATTTTCGGTTTCTACACCGAGTCCTTCAGTTTCACCTTTGTCAATCATGTCGAGATGGGCGCAGGCACCACCCCCTTCATCATGGGCAATGCTGCAAAAGCGTTGGCTGCCGGCGGTTTCATTCTTCCCACGGCATTGGTGCTGATGTTCATCGGCGGTGCCGGTAAGAGTGCCATGTTCCCGTTGCACATCTGGCTTCCTGATGCCATGGAAGGTCCCACTCCTGTGAGTGCCCTCATCCATGCTGCCACGATGGTGGTTGCCGGTGTGTTCCAGATTGCAAGGATGTTCCCTCTTTGGATTCAATATGCCCAGCCGCAAATGGGCATTATCGTGTGGGTGGGTGTCTTTACCGCTTTCTATGCCGCTGCCGTGGCCTGTGCCCAGAGCGACATCAAGCGTGTGCTTGCCTTCTCCACCATTTCTCAGATTGCATTTATGATGGTGGCCCTTGGCGTATGCCTTCCCGGTCACGAGGGTGTGCTTGACAACCACACGCAACTGGGCTATATGGCATCCATGTTCCATCTGTTCACCCACGCCATGTTCAAGGCTTGCCTGTTCCTTGGCGCCGGTTGCATCATCCATGCCGTTCACAGTAATGAAATGTCGTTGATGGGAGGTCTGCGTAAGTATATGCCTGTAACGCATATTACTTTCCTCATCAGCTGTCTGGCCATTGCCGGCATTCCGTTCTTCTCGGGCTTCAGTTCCAAGGACGAAATCATCACTGCATGTTTTGCCTACAGTCCTGTGGTGGGTTGGATTATGACCGGCATTGCCGCCATGACCGCTTTCTACATGTTCCGCCTGTATTACGGCATTTTCTGGGGCACGGAGAACAAGGAAGCCCATGCTCACCACACCCCGCATGAGGCGCCGTTGTCGATGACCATTCCGCTCATTGTGCTTTGTGTCATCACCCTTGGCGTAGGTGTTTATTCCACCATTGCAGGATTCGCAGGGTGGGGAGGCAGTTTTGGTAGTTTCGTCAGTGCTGCCGGCACCGATTACACCATTCACTTCGACACTCAGATTGCCCTCACATCAACCGTCATTGCCATTCTGAGCATTTGCTTGGCCACCTATATTTATAAAGGTGAAAGCCAGCCCGTGGCCGACCGTCTTTACAAAACCTTCCCGAAGTTGCACCGCGCAGCCTACAAGCGTTTCTATCAAGACGAGATTTGGCAGTTTGTCACCCACCGCATTATTTTCCGCTGTGTGTCAACGCCCATTGCCTGGTTCGACCGCCACGTCATTGACGGCACGTTCAACTTCATGGCCTGGGGAGCCAACGAGGGTGGCGAAAGCATCCGCCCGTGGCAGAGCGGCGATGTGCGCCAATATGCCGTGTGGTTCCTTACGGGAACGGTTGCACTGTCGTTAATCCTTCTTGCCATCTAACGTTGTAAATGTAATTCAGAAATAACAATTATGAGTATATTATCATTATTTGTACTTATTCCGGCCTTGATGCTGCTCGGCTTGTGGGCAGCACGCAATCTTGCGCAGGTACGTGGTGTCATGGTAGTGGGAGCCTCCTGTCTGTTGGCTCTCTCGATATGGCTGACCATTTATTTTATTCAACAACGTGCAGCGGGAAACACTGATGTCATGTTGCTGACGGCAGAGTTTGAATGGTTCCGTCCGCTCAACATCAAGTATTCTGTTGGTGTCGATGGCATTTCCGTGGTGATGCTGCTTTTGTCGAGCATCATTGTCTTCACGGGCACTTTTGCCTCTTGGCAGCTCAAGCCGCTTACCAAGGAATATTTCCTGTGGTTCACGCTCCTGTCATCGGGTGTGTTCGGTTTCTTCATTTCCGTTGACATGTTCACCATGTTCATGTTCTACGAGGTGGCCCTCATTCCCATGTACCTGCTTATTGGTGTATGGGGAAGTGGAAACCGTGAATATGCTGCCATGAAGCTTACGTTGATGCTGATGGGCGGTTCGGCCCTTCTCATCCTCGGCATTCTCGGCATTTATTTCTATAGTGGTGCCACTACGATGAACGTTAATGAAATTGCTGCCCTCCACAACATTCCCGTTGAAATACAAAAGGTGTTCTTCCCCTTCATTTTCATCGGTTTTGGCGTGCTCGGTGCTTTGTTCCCGTTCCACACCTGGTCGCCCGATGGTCATGCTTCGGCCCCCACGGCTGTTTCCATGCTCCATGCCGGTGTGCTGATGAAACTTGGAGGCTATGGCTGTTTCCGCGTGGCCATGTACCTTCTGCCCGATGCCGCCCGCGAACTGGCTTGGGTGTTCCTCATCCTCACCACCATTTCTGTGGTCTATGGCGCTTTCTCCGCTTGTGTGCAGACCGACTTGAAGTACATCAATGCTTATTCGTCAGTTTCACACTGCGGTCTTGTGCTCTTTGCACTCCTTATGATGACACAGACTTCGTGCACGGGAGCCATCCTCCAGATGCTTTCCCACGGATTGATGACGGCCTTGTTCTTTGCCCTCATCGGAATGATTTACGGCCGCGCCCACACCCGCGACATCCGATATCTGGGCGGACTGATGAAAATCATGCCCTTCCTGGCCTGCGGATATGTCATTGCCGGTCTTGCCAACCTGGGCCTTCCGGGTTTCTCGGGTTTCATTGCCGAAATGACCATCTTCGTGGGTTCGTTTGAACACGCCGACACCTTCCACCGTGCCTGCACCATCATTGCCTGCTGTTCCATTGTCATCACGGCAGTCTATATTCTCCGTACGGTGGGAATGATACTCTTTGAGAATGTCAAGTATCCCCATTGCGACACGGTGAAACTCACCGATGCCACTTGGGACGAGCGCGTTGCCGTCTGCTGCCTCATCTTCTGTGTTGCCGGTCTCGGCACCTTCCCCATGTGGGCAAGCCATGTCATCGACAGCGGCGTGACATCAATTCTTAACAACATCTTAATCGCTGGAATGTAATTATGAACTACGCACAATTTTTCAATATGTTGCCCGAGGCATACCTTGTCCTCGCGCTCATCCTGGTGTTCATCATTGACTTCTGCCGGTCGGGCAAGAAAGCCGTTCAGGAGTCTGCTCCCAGCGGTCTTTTCAATACGGTTGTGGCATTGTTGTTCCTTGGCTACACATGCTTGTGTCTTGTTGCCGGTCCCGACGAAGCCTTTGGCGGCATGTATGTCACCACAAAGGCAGCCTGCGTGATGAAGGCCATACTGGCCGTCGGCACACTCATCGTGGTCATCCAGGCCCGTCAGTGGCTGTCGCGCCCCGACACCTCTTTCAAGGAGGGAGAGTTCTACATGCTCGTCATTTCCACCCTTCTCGGCATGGACATGATGATTTCCGCCGGACATTTCCTCATGTTCTTCCTTGGCCTTGAAATGGCTTCCGTGCCCATGGCCTGCCTGGTGGCGCTTGACAAATACCGCCACAATAGTGCCGAGGCTGCCGCCAAGTACATCCTTACGGCCACCTTCTCCAGCGGAGTCATGCTCTACGGCATTTCGTTCCTCTATGGCTCCTGCGGCACGCTCTATTTCGCCGACTTCACCCCGATGCTTTCGGCATCCATGGGCGAGCACCTTACGCTCAACATCATCGGCCTTGTCTTCTTCTTCAGTGGTCTTGGATTCAAGATTTCGTTGGTGCCGTTCCATTTATGGACCGCCGACACCTATCAGGGAGCGCCCACCACGGTGACGGGTTATCTGAGCGTCATTTCCAAAGGTGCCGCCGCGTTCACCCTCTGCGTCATCCTTATGAAGGTGTTCGCCCCCATGACCGCTTATTGGGAGTACCTGCTCTACATTGTCATCGTGCTCAGCATCACCATCGCCAACCTGTTTGCCATCAGGCAGAGCGACCTGAAGCGCTTCATGGCCTTCAGCTCCATTTCCCAGGCCGGTTACATCATGCTGGCCGTGGTTGGCAATAGCCAGCAGGGAGTGGCCGCCTTGTCCTATTATGTGCTGGTCTATGTGGTTGCCAACTTGGCCGTATTCGCGGTCATTGCCGCCGTTGAGGAGCATAATGGCGGGCGCACCGACATGGATGCTTTCAACGGTTTCTATTCCAAGAATCCCAAGTTGTCGTTGTTGATGACATTGGCACTCTTCTCCCTGGCCGGCATTCCTCCCTTTGCCGGAATGTTCAGCAAGTTCTTCGTCTTTATGGCTGCTGCCGCACAAGGTTCGTTCTGGGCCTATTTCGTCGTCTTCATTGCATTGATCAACACCGTGGTGAGCCTTTACTACTATCTGCTCATCGTCAAGGCCATGTATATCAAAGATGCCGCCGACGCCCTTCCCACCTTCAAGAGCAGCATCGGCACAAAGGTGGCCCTTGCCCTCTGCACGGTGGGCATCCTCCTTTTCGGCGTGTTCAGATGCATTTACGAATGGATTTTTGCCGCAGGGCTTTGAAGAGTGAAAAGTGAAGAGTGAAGAGTGAAAAGTGAAGAATTTGCTGCCGCCATTACTGACGTCTAAACTCCTAAACTCCTAAACTCCTAAACTCCAATAATATACTTCAACAAGCAAGCTTGATAATATTAAAAATATAGAATGATCAACATCACTTTCCCCGACGGTTCTGTTCGCTCGTATGAACAGGGCGTCACTGGTTTTGAAATTGCCGAGAGCCTCTCGCCCGCTCTGGCACGCAGCGTGGTAAGCTGCGGTGTGAACGGCGAAACGGTGGAACTCAACCGCCCCATCATGGACGATGCCTCCATCATTTTCTACAAGTTCGACGACGACGAGGGTAAGCACACCTTCTGGCACACGTCGGCCCACCTGTTGGCCGAGGCCCTTCAGGAACTATATCCCGGCATACAGTTCGGTTTCGGCCCCGCCGTAGAGAACGGATTCTTCTACGACGTGCTCCTGCCCAACGGCGAGTCGGTGCGCGAGAGCGACTTCCCCAAGATTGAGGCCAAGATGAAAGAGCTGGCCGGAAAGAAGGAGCCCGTGGTGCGCCGCGAAGTTCCCAAGGCCGAAGCGCTGAAAGAGTTTGCCGCCGATGGCCAGACCTACAAGTGCGAGCACATCGACCAGGACCTGGAAGACGGCACCATCACCACCTATACCCAGGGCAACTTCACCGACCTGTGCCGCGGCCCGCACCTTGTCAACACCGGCGAAATCAAGGCCGTCAAGCTCACCAGCGTGGCCGGAGCTTTCTGGCGCGGCGATGCCACCCGCGAGCAGATGCAACGTCTCTACGGCATTTCATTCCCCAAGAAG
>JAEEGL011554047.1_pt1 | contig 11235 bp, 3 predicted proteins | sample 9134231 | NCBI WGS metagenome assembly JAEEGL01 (sample SAMN16246548, study PRJNA631951) | gut metagenome | biome: gut microbiome; feature: rumen; material: fiber-attached | host: Bos | place: Iran: Karaj | collected 2018-10
AAATTTAATTTTTCAAATTTTAACAATTTTAAATTTAAATATTTCTTGGGGATGGGGATTGGGGATTGGGGATTGGGCCCAATCCCCAATCCCCAATCCCCAATCCCCAATCCCCATATAAATTAGTTTAAAAAAGTTATTTTAAAATAAATTTTAAAAAATTGATATTTTCATTTGATTAAAAAATAATAAAATAAAAAAATTATAAATTTAAATCATTTAAATAAATTATTTTAAAAATTTAAACAAAAAAAAGATAAAAAATCAAAATAATGATTATTTTATTAATAAAATAAATTAAATTAAAAAAGTATTATTATATTTTCAATAATTAACATAGATTTTTCTGAATAATTTTGTAATTCACATCATCACTTTTTTAAATTGATTTTTGAAATTATAAAGTGAAATTATTTATTCAATCATTTAATTTTTTATAATTTTTTATTTTTATAATTTTTTATAATTTTTAGAAAAAAAATAAAGAAAATATTATTTTATTGATTCTATCACCATATAATTTTTCCTTAAATAATCTTATATTTTTTCTTATTTAAAAAAGAAACATTAAAAAATTATTTCTTATCTTTATCATCATTAATTTTATCATCATTCTTATTATTGATATTATCTTCTTTTCCGCTTTTATTTAAATCTCCCATTTGAAAATTTTGAATAGGAAAATTACCAACCATAGGCATCATTCCAGGAAAAACATTATTATTTCTTCTATACATATTATTATTAAAATTAGGATACATCAAATTCATATAAGGGAAATTTCTATTATTAAATTGAAATTGAGAAATATAAGGATTCATATAATTATACATAAACGGATTCATCATTTGAAAAGGATATTCAAAATTTTTATTGATATATATATTATTATTAATATTATTCATATTATTTTGAGAAATATTTGGAATTTCTGATTTATTTTCTAAATCATTTGTTTTATTTTCTAAATCATTTGTTTTATTTTCTCTTTTTGTTGGTTCTATGTTAAATTCCCCTCCTTTTGAAATTTCCATTATATTAAATGATGAAGGTATATTTAAATTTTCATTAAAAGTATAATTTCCTTCTATATTTTTTTCTTCTATATTTTCATTATTTTTGTCTTCTATATTTTCATTCTTTTTTTCTTCTATATTTATTAATTCTTTATCATTTTTATTTTCTATAATTTCTTCTCTTTCTTCTTTATTTTCTTCTATATTTTTTTCTAAAATTTCTTCTTTATTTTCTTTTGGAATTTCATTATTTTCTATTTCTTCTAATTCTACTGCTTTATAATAATGTTTTTTGTAATTTTTAGAATATTGATTATTATAATTTGAAGAATTATAATAATTACTTTTATTGTATTTATCATTTGAATGATATTGATTATTATAATTATTGTTATTGTAATAATTATTATTGTAATTAGTATTATAATAATTATTATTATTGTAATTGCTATTATAATTATTATTATAATTATTATTATAATTATTATTATAATTATTATTGTAATTATTATTGTAATTGTTATTATAATTGTTATTGTAATTGTTATTATAATTATTATTGTAATTATTATTATATTTTTTATATCCTGAATTATAATTATTATTTGAATAATTTGAATAATTTTTATAAAAATTATTATTTTTATTATCTGAATAATTATTATTATTATTATATTTTCTATAATATGTATTATTAGAACTATTCTTATAGTTACTTTTATAATTATTATATTGCTCAACATTATTATAATAATAAGAATCATCATATTCTTCATCATATTCTTCATTATATTCTTCATTATATTCTTGGAATTGTTTTTTATTTTCTTTATTTTCTTCTTTTACTTCTTTTACTTCTTTTTCTGTTATATTTTCTTTTTTTTGAATATTATTTTTTTTATTAGCAAATTTCTCATTTTTTTTATCTACTTTTCCTTCTTTAATATTTTTATTATTATTATTAAATGTTTTTTTAGGTTTATCTTCTTTTTTTTCTTCTTTACTTTTTTTAACTTTTTTTTTAACTTCAGTCCAACCATATTCTTCTCCTTTTTCTTCAATTAATTTTAATTTCTTTTTAATTTCTTCTTCAATTTCTTTTTGATTATAATTTTTTTTTTTGATTAAATCATAAACTTCATCTTCATCTAAAGAATTTTTAGCCATAGGAACAAATTTATTAATTAAAAATATTTCTTGTTGAGTATATTCTTCTTTTTCTATTTCTTCCTCAATTTTTGGTTTTTGTTTTTTTTTTCTTTTATTTTTTGATTTCTTATTTATTTCTTCTTCTACTTTTTCATCATTATCAGAACTATATTTATCCCATTCTTTTACTTTATGTTCACTCATTTTTAATATTAAAATTAAGATAATTGAATTTAAAAATAATGAATTAAAAAAAAATAAAAAATTAATAATATATTATATAAAACTAATAAATTAATTAATACATCATATACCATAAATAAAGGAAAAAAGAAATTAAAAACTTAAAAAAATTCCTTTTTAATTTTTTTTGCTGTCATGAATATTACTGATTTTTTTCTTCACAACACTTTGTCTATTTTTAATTTTTTTTATTTTATTTTTATTTTCTTCTTCAGAAATTTTTAATTCAGTTTCATGAATATTATCAGCAACTTCATTACTAATATTTCTGATTAAATCTTCTAAAGTAGTATAAAAATCATCTTCATTATCTTCAATTTCAAATTTATTTAATTTTTTAGCTTCTTCACTTTGAAGAGGATCATTATAACCTTCAGCATCAATAACTTTATCCAATCTAATAACAGAACCAACAATTTTATTTAATAATTTATGTTGTAAAAAAGCATTTCCTTTATTTTTCCTTTTATTAACTGCTTTATTTAAACTTGCTATATCTGTATGAACTAATCTTTTTATATATGAATTATTTATATTCATTGTTTTCGGTAATAATATTTTCATTTTATCTATATCTACTATAAAATTATCACTTCCATCATCAATTAAAAAATTTTCTAATATTTCTATTATTATTAAATTTCTCTTTGTAAATCTTCCTCCGAATTCTTTTTCTTTATTTGAAGTATCTTTATTTGAATGATATAATGAACCTAAATTTATAATTTCTCTTTTTAATACTGTCTTTCCAGCATTTCTTAATTTATGATAATATATTGCTTGATTTTTAAACTCTTTATCTGTTTCTGCTTTTTTTTCCTTTTCAAATTCTAAAAAATCCATAAATAAAGTATGTAAATCTTTTTGTTCGGTTTTTTCTCTTTTATGAATAAATTGTAAAAAATTTCTTATATCATTTTTATTTATAAAGTCTTTTATTCTGTTTTTTTCATTTGAATAATTGGATATATCAATTGTAAGAAACATTGTTTTAAATAATTCTAATAAATCTCTACAATAAATATATATTAAAAAAGGTATTCCACAGAAAATCCATAATAATATTGTCATTAAATATTTTTTCCATGTGGCATTATCAACTTGAGAATAATATTCACTTATTATTGTAAATATTCCTATAAAATAACATATTGGAATTAAAAATAAAGTAGGAATTGCTTCTATTAAAAAAATAAATGGAAAATAAAATATACTATAATATAATCTACTTATTATTTTATTAAATTTTTGTTGACTTGAATTTTCTATTTTTACTAAATCTCTATGTTCTAATGCTTCATTTGAATCAAAATCTTCTATTTCATTATTTTGAATAATATTATTTTTCTTATTTTCCCTGAATAAAATATTAATAGGAATAATGAAAAAATTTAAAATATTTAAAGGAGTAGTTAAAAAAATTAAATAACCATAATTTTTATCCCATTTATATCTTTTGAAATAAGTGATTAAAACACTTCTATGAGCAGCATCAACTACTTTACTTAATTGAGTATATTCATTAGATAATAAAGCAATTAACATATTTACTAAAATTAATCCTCCACAAGTAACGAAAGTAATACATAATATAGCCCCAAACATATTATAATAATCAAAATCAAAGACTTTAGAATTATTTAAATAACCTTGAAATAAAGTAGTAAAAGTAACTGAATATAATCTATATTGTTTAGAAGCTTTATAAAAAATAGTAGTATAAATAGTAGCAGCACAAATCATAATAATTAAATATATTAATAAATACTTAGCAGCTACAATAGATAATAAATATATTATTCTTATTAATGGACCTAATTCTTTATATGTTAATAATATTCCTGTTATTCTTAACCAAACAAAAATATCATTTACACTTAAAATTGAAGCTCTTGTTACAAAAGCTAAATCACTTTTTCTATCTGAATGAATTAAATTTCCTATTTCATCATATTTAGGAAATAATTTTTCAGTATTAATTAATATTAAAAAAGCACTTATAAATAAACCAATTTCAGTATAATTCCAAAAATCAATTTTATATTTTCTTTTCCCAGAAAGAGAACAATAAAAAATTTGAAGAGGAATATTTAAAAAAATACAACAAACCCAAATAATATAGCAAATAAGCATTTTTTGTTTTTTAATATTTAAATCTTTAAAATCAGTCATAACATCATCATCAATAACAAGGAAAAAAATGAATAAATTATAAAGAACAATTAATAATATAGTAGAAATACTTTCAGGATAATATCTTAAAGAGCAAGATTCTTCCCATAGACTTAATTGATGAAAATAAGTTTTATTATAATCGATTTTATCAAAAGCTAAAAAAGCATTTCCTCCTTTATTATTAGGAGATTCAATAAATTTTTTTAAAGAACTAAATGAAAAAATTCCATCATGTCTTAATCTTCCAACCCACATTTTATTGACAATTGTTCCAACTTCAGGACTTTCTAAAATAGTAAAAGCTTCAGTTTCAGCAGCAATTAAATATGCAGACCTTCCTCTTGAATCTTTTTGACCAAGTAAAAATTCTATATATTTTTCACTTGGATTTGCTTCATGAATATTTCTGCATAATTCCATTAATTCTTTTCTTGTTTTTTCACACTTTATTTTAAAATGAACACTTATTTCACTTATGTTATATAATATTTCACATAATAATAAACACGTTAATACTGGAGAATGACAATTTACTATATTTTTGTTTTTTATTGATGAATTTATATTAGATAATAAATTAAATGCTAATGATAAATCTAATGATGTTTTCTTTATATTACTTAACATTTCTGCTCCATAATACATTTTTTCACCTGCTAATAAATAATTATTTACTATTGTTTTTTGAATATTTAAATCTTCTAAAACTACTTTACATCCTTTTTCATTTAAACATAATATTATTAAATCTAAACCTTCATTTAATATTACTTCTTTAAAATTCTGTGGAGTTATTCTCCAATGTTCATGATTAGGATATCTATATAATAATATTGATATTTCATCATATGCTTTATTTCTAAATAAAGTTTGTAATAATGTTGTATCATTATCTAAATATTTCCAAGAAGAAATTATTTCTTGTATTATTTCTAATGAATTTACTTGAAATAATTTTTCTAAAATATCACTTATTGTAAAATCTATATTTATATCTTTAAAAATTGTATTTTTTAAAGATGATAAAAAAAAATTTTCTAAATGATTTTTTATTCCTAAATCTTGATAAGGCATTATTTCACTTAAAAAAGTGGAATGTTTAAAAGAAGGATTTTTTTTTTTCATTTGATTATTTTTTTTTTCTTTATTTCTTGTTTCCCAAAGAAATTTTAATAATTCTTTAGAATTATACATAGAAAAATTTTTCACAAAATTATTAATAAATTGAGAAAGAACTTGAATTTCATTTAAAGTTTTTCCTCTTTGTTTTAACATTTTAATGAAATAATCAAAAACAAAAATTTCATCAAAATGATAAAAATTATCTTTTAAAACTTCAGTTAACATTTCCATTCTATTTTCAGTTAACATTGTTTCTAAAAAATTTGAAGATTCTAATTGTCTTTTATAAAAAGTTTGTTTTTCTTTATCCAACATTAATTTTCTTATTGTATTCATATCATTTTCATTAATAGCTTTTTTAATATTATTTAAATATTTTTCTTGTTGATTCAATATTTTTTCTTTTGCTAATTCTAATTTTTCTCTTAAAATTTTCCTATTTTCAACTTCAAAAAATTCTGGTTTTTTTGGCTTTAAAATACTATCTTTCATATTATTAATATCAATTATTTTCATTGAATCATTTTGAATTTCTGATTCATGATATTCACTATTAATAGATAATGTTCCTTTTTTTTGTAAAGGATTTAAAGTTAAAATTGAATTATTTGAAAAATGATTCAATCTTAAATTATTATTTTTTTCTCCTGAAATATTTTCAAATGTTTTTTCAACTTCATTTTCATTTATTTCTAAAAGATTATCATCTTGTTCTTGACTTTCTACTGATATTATTGTTGTTATTGGTTGTACTCGAGAACCTTCATTTTTATTTTCTTCTTCTATTTTTTTTAAAGGATTTTCAACTGTCATTATATCAATTGCACTTATATTAGAAGAACTTTGACTCATTAAATAATAATAATACTTTCTAATTTTTAATTTTTTATTTTTTTATATTTTATAATTCAAACACATCTTCAGAAAAAAATAAAAAAACTCCAAATAAAAAAACTTAAAAAAAAAATAAAAAAATATGTCAAACCCAATTTCAACATCTCAAATATCAGATTTCCAAATCATAAAGCAATTAGGAAAAGGAGCATTTGGTTCAGTATATTTAGTAAAGAGAAAAGAAGACAATTTAATTTATGCATTAAAGAGTGTAATAATGGATAAACTAAAGAAAAAAGAGCAAGAAAATTCTTTAAATGAAGTGCGAATTCTAGCATCAATTCGTCATCCAAATATAATTGGATACAAAGAAGCATTTTATGATGAAAAAACACATTCAATAAATATAATAATGGAATATGCAAATGAAGGTGATTTACAACATAAAATAGAACAATATAAAAATGAAAATCGTTTTTTTGAAGAAAAATTAATTTGGTCATATGCAATCCAAATGGTAGAAGGATTAAAAGCATTACACGATGAAAAAATAATGCATAGAGATTTAAAAAGTGCAAATATATTTTTATTTAATAATAATATATGTAAATTAGGAGATTTAAATGTAAGTAAAGTTGTTAAAAATAAAATGCTATACACTCAAACAGGAACTCCATATTATGCTTCTCCTGAAGTTTGGAAAGATAAACCTTATTCTTATAAAAGTGATTTATGGAGTATTGGTTGTGTCATTTATGAATTATGTAATTTTAAACCTCCTTTTAGAGGAAGAAATATGGATGAATTATTTAATAAAGTTTGTAAAGGAGAAGCTGAAAGAATTAATATTATTTATTCTGATGATTTATGGGAAATGATCAAAATGCTTTTAAGAGTTGATCCTAATAAAAGACCTTCTTGTCAACAATTTTTAAATTGTAAGTTAATTAAACAAAAAATTAAAGAAATTTTTGGAGACAATAATTTTGAGAAAGATGATAATAATTATAATAATGTTTTACTTAATTCTATTAAGATTAATAATATTAGAGAAATTTCTAAAAAATTACCTAAGATGAAAAATTATTCTAATGGAGATGAAAATGAAGATAATAATAATATTATTAATTATGTTAAAGATGGAGAAAAAGGTGGAAGTTTTCAAGGAGAAAACAATAATGGAAATAAAGTAAATTATAATAGTAAACATGGTTATAATTATAATGAAGTAAATAATCAAAATAAAGCTCTTAAAAATAAAAATAATGATAATAATTATATTATGAGAGTTGATAAGAAAAAAAGACCTCAGACTGGGAAAAATATTCAAAAAAATTATATGATAGAAGAACTAAAAGATAAAAATGAAAGAAATATAAGAAATATTAATTATAATAATAATCATAATTATATAAATCAAAATAATAATAATAAACAATTAAAAAAAGATACTGGAAGTCATAAAGATATAAGAAAAATAGAAGAAAATAAATCAAATAAATTAAATATTGAAAAAAGAGCGAGAACTCCTTTATTAAATAATAATAATCGATATAATATAGATAATAATAATAATATGAATAGAAAACCAATAAATATAAATATTCATAATAATAATTATAACAATTTAAATAAATATGAAAGACATACAACAGATGAAAATGTAAATAGAAAAAGAATATTAGAACAAAATGAAAGAAGAATTACATATACAGAAAAAAAAAATATACCAAAACAAAATCGTCCTTTAAGTTCAAATATAAATAATAGAAAAATTATAAAACCAATAAATTTAAATAAAGAAAAAGGAAAAAAAAAACAAAATGCAAAAATACAAAGGCCTTTATCTTCAAAGCCTCAAATTCAAAAAAAATATAATATAAATGTTGAAAAGAAAATAATAAATAATAATTATCCTATTAATAATAATAATAATAAAATTAAAAAAAGACCAGTTTCTTCAAATCCTATTTCATCAAATAAACTAAATAATAATAATAATGGAAAAAATTTAAAAAACAGTAACAACCACAAAAAAGAAAATTATAATTCAAGAGATAACAAAATTTTAAATGATCCTGATGTTAGAATGATGATGGGACCATATAAAGTAAAAGAAAATAACAAAATTAAAAATAATATCAATTTAAATTCTGCTATTATTCCTAATCAAAATGCTTTTTTAAAAAGAAATATTCATCCTATTAATGTAATAAATATTAATAATAATAATGATAATCATACTAATAAGATAATAATTAATAATCAAAATACGCAACAACAGCCTATTATTAATAATTATTATTCAATTAATACAAATAATCAATCTAATGCACCTGTTAAAGTTATAAATGTATATAATCAAAATTAAAAAAGAGAATTAAATAAAAAACTTTTAATTATATTTGAATAAATTTCTTATATATTTTATTATTTACTTTTATATAAATTAGAATCAATATTTTAAATAAAAAATATAAAATTAATAAATTTTGCTAAATTTAAATCATATTTTCAGTCAAAAATATTATACAATTTTTATTTTAATACTTTTTAAGTTGGATTGAGATAAAATATATTAATTTTTTGTATGAAATTATTAATGAATGTTTCAAATTGAAAAATAAAAAGAATATGTTTTTATTTTTAGGTTTATTTGAATTTTTTTGGGAAAATTTAAGAGATTTAATGTAAGTTAAATAATATATTCTTATCAAATTAAAATCATTTAAAAATATTATTTTCTCTTATGTTTTTCAATAAATTTTTTAAATTTTATTTATTAATAAATAAAATTAAATGATAATTATAAAACATTTATTGATTAAATATAATCTTTAAATTAAAATAATCACTTATTCATTAATTTTTTATATAAGAGTATATTATAACAAATTAATTGTTTTTGACTTTATTGCATAATAAAAGAATAATATATTATTTCTTCATCTGAAAATAAATATATTCATATTTTGAAAATTTGAATGATTAATTAATTATATTAGGATAAAACAAAAATCTCTTAATTTATTTAATTAATTTGATTATATTCCTAAATAATTATTAATATTTTTATTATCATATAAATTATAATAAATTCTATTTTGATGAATTTCTTCTTTTTTCTTTTTTATTGATTGATAAAAAGAAGAATTTGAATTTATATATTGAATATCTTCATTCAAACAATAAATAAATAGAATCTAGAATATATAATATTTCATTTGAAATCTCATTTAAATCTTTCAATTTTGATAATCATCAATTTTTTTAAAAATGTCTTTAACTTATTATAACTTATTTCTTTTTGATATTAATTTAAGATCATAAAAATAATATGATAAAATTTTAATTGCATTTAAGATGGTTCTTCAAATAATTTAATCATTTTATTGTTTTATTTTATATGATTGTTTTAATTGTTATTGTATTTTTTTATTTTTATTGACTTTTTTTTAAATTATAAATGCCTTGAAAAAAGATTTAATTTTTTTAATTTAATTCTTTTACTTATTTTAAACTTACCGCTCCATCCAATATTACCAAAATAAAAGAATAATATCTTTTGGTTATTTATTATTTTTCCGAATGGATCAAAAGAAAAAAAATCAAATTTCTATTTTTAATATTCAAATAATAATTAAACAATTAACCAAATATATTATATATACTATTTATAAATAAAACATTTCAATAAAGAATAATACAAAAAAAAAATATAAAATAGAATTAGAATGAATAATATGACTAACAAAAATTAATATTAAATTAACCTTTCTACAAAAAACATTTTCTTAAAATTCAATATTACTAATATCTTTAATAAATATTTTTTAAAAAATAACAAATAAAATATATTTTTTAAATTCATACATTTAAAAACTATATTAATCAAACTAATTATTAATTCAATAATACCCTAAAAATATTTTCAAACCAAAAAAAAAATACATTAAAATCATTATTTAAATTTATAAACCTAATAATTTAATAAAAACTCTTTAGGAATAAGCAATCATTTCAACATTAAATTTACCAGAGATAATTTCAATAGTTACAGTACGACTTTCAGAAGTCGATTCAATAATAGAAAAATAAAAATCAGAAGCATTATTTTCATCAATATCAATAGTTTTTTCAGTATCACCATAATTTACTTTCAATTTACAAGTATAAATAAAACTATTTTTAATATATAGTATTTTAAAAGTTTGTGTAAATGTAATTTTACCACCTTCATGAACAGTATAACTATGCCCATAAAGGTCTAAATTTTCATTTTCTATAGATACAGTTCCATAATATTCTGGAAAATCTGGATTTAATTCAAAAAAAGGTCCACTTCTAAAATCTAATGTAATTAAAGCAAAATATCCATTCCCAAATATTTTAGTTATTGTTATTTTAATATATTTAGCTGAATAATATTGAGATAAACTATAAGCCATTTCTGTTTTTGTTATTGTTACATCTGTGTAATTTGCAATTTCAGTGAATGTTAAATTATCATCTGATATTTCAACTGTGAATGAACTTGGTAAATAATTTAATCTTGTATAATACATATAAATTTCATTAAAAGTTATATCATTAGTTGATGATAGATATAAAATTAAAGGATTTGATTCAGAATATCCACCACTTTTTGAATGTAAATAAGTGGATTGTAAACCATCAACACCGTATTGTAATTCGA
>JAEEGL012925772.1_pt1 | contig 11235 bp, 9 predicted proteins | sample 9134231 | NCBI WGS metagenome assembly JAEEGL01 (sample SAMN16246548, study PRJNA631951) | gut metagenome | biome: gut microbiome; feature: rumen; material: fiber-attached | host: Bos | place: Iran: Karaj | collected 2018-10
TGTCTGTTATGCGGATTTGACCGGAAATTTGCCGTAAAATACTCATTTATCATGTCCATGCCTGCAATACTTGGCGCGATGATCCTTGAACTTAAGGATATCGGGGGAACGCATCTGGCAGGCAACGAGATCGCAGCTTATATCATCGGAATGGTCATAGCTGCGGTAGTCGGGTTCTTTGCGATCCGTATCATGCTGAATGTGGTAATGAACCGGTATTTTAAATTTTTCGCTTTTTATTGTCTGATCATAGGAGCGATCTCGATCATCGGGTATCTTGTAAAGTTATAAAAGGCTGATATCTCTTTCTTTGGGGAGTAAGGAGGTTTGATATGTCTGCGGGGTCTAATAAAGGGAAAGCACATTCTGCTAAGAAGGGGCGGGGACAAGAAGCGTCAAATCCTTTATGGGATGACGTGATCCTACTGTTCGTTCTGGCTTTTTGCATATTATTGTTCTTAAGTTATTTTCATCTTGCGGGACGCGTGGGTGAATGGATCGGTTCTTTTATGTTCGGGTTCTTCGGAATGGTATCCTATGTTGTTCCCATCGCTCTGTTTTTTGCAGTCGCTTTCTTTTTATCCAATCGCGGTAAAAGTGTCGCCTGGGTCAAAGTCGTATCAGCGATCGTATTTGTGATCATCCTGTGCTGTTTTGCATCGCTTGCTTTCTTAAAGAAAGAGGTGATCCTGCAACTTGGACTGACGCAGTTTTATTCGCACTGTCAGAACGATCACTTGTCCGGCGGCCTGTTGGGCTGTCTCTTTTCGTGGATCTTCCTGAAATCCATCGGAACGGCTGCAACATGGGTACTGCTGATCGTGTTGATGATCATTTCCGTTGTCCTGATCACGGAAAAATCATTTTTTAAAGGTGTCAGGAAAAGCGGGGAAACGATCTATCATTCCGCAAAGGATGACATGCAAAGGAGAAGGGAACGCAGGATTGAAAAAGCGGAACAGTTAAGACAGTATGAAGCGTATCAGATGGAAGCTTCCAATAGCGGTAAGGTTCTCAGGACCGATAAAAAGGTATCCGGCGTTATGGTGGACACCACGCTTCGTGCCGAGAAACAAGAAAGTGATGATATCCGTGAGATCACGGACTCCAAAAAGGAAGACGAAAACCGTTCCGATTATTACGCCCTGAAAAACGATCATTCCATTAATATCAGGGAAAATGATGATTTTGTGGATGATTACGTGGATGATGTCATTCCGCAAAAATCCGGCAAAAAGAAAAAGGGCACGGATAAAACAAAACAGACGGCCGATGAAGAGATCGTGATCAACAAAGAGAGCGTCAATCCTGATGGATATTGTTTTCCGCCGGTCAATATCCTTGAAAAAGGGAAAAAGACATCCGGAGATTCTGCCGCTCACTTAAATCAAACTGCCGCCAAATTAGAAGAAACCCTGCTGAACTTCGGTGTAAAGGCAACCGTAACGGATATCAGCCAGGGACCTACGGTCACACGATATGAATTGGAACCGGATGCCGGTGTAAAAGTCAGTAAGATCGTCGGGCTTTCAGACGATATCAAACTGCGGATGGCAGCTACGGATATCCGGATCGAAGCACCGATCCCGGGAAAAGCCGCTGTCGGTATTGAGATCCCGAATGCGAATAATGCAACGGTCATGTTTCGTGATCTGATCGAGACGGAAACATTTCAGAAAGCATCTTCCAGGATCAGTTTCGCGGTCGGAAAAGATCTTGGCGGGGATGTGGTCGTTGCGGATATCGCAAAGATGCCGCATATGCTGATCGCAGGGGCGACGGGATCCGGTAAATCCGTCTGTATCAACACACTGATCATGAGCATCCTGTATAAAGCAAGACCGGATGAAGTCAAACTGATCATGATCGACCCGAAGGTTGTGGAATTAAGCGTTTATAACGGAATCCCGCATCTGATGATCCCGGTCGTGACCGATCCGAAGAAAGCGGCAGCCGCCCTGCAATGGGGTGTCAATGAGATGACGGATCGATACAATAAATTCGCAGATCTTGGCGTGCGGGACTTAAGCGGCTATAACCGTAAGGTTGAGACACTGACCGGAAAAGATGCTTCCGAAGAAGACCGTGAAAAATATGCCAAGATGCCGCAGATCGTCATCATTGTTGATGAACTTGCGGACCTGATGATGGTGGCACCCGGTGATGTGGAAGACTCCATCTGCCGTCTGGCACAGCTGGCAAGAGCAGCAGGCATCCATTTGATCATTGCCACGCAGAGACCGTCGGTTGATGTCATTACCGGCCTGATCAAAGCGAATATGCCAAGCAGGGTAGCTTTCAGCGTCTCTTCGGGTGTTGACAGCAGAACGATCCTCGATATGAACGGCGCGGAAAAACTGCTCGGAAAAGGAGATATGCTGTTTTATCCGCAGGGATATCCGAAGCCATCCCGCATCCAGGGAGCATATATATCCGATTCCGAAGTCCAGTCGGTTGTTGACTTTTTGATCAAAAACTCCAAAGGAGCGTCCTATAATGCCGATATGGAGGAAAAAATCAAGTCACAGATGAGTGCGCCTACCCTGTCTGATGCGTCTGACGGAGAAGAACGGGATGAATTATACGCGGAAGCCGGTAAATTCATCATTGAAAATGACAAAGCTTCGATCGGTAACCTGCAAAGAAGATTCAAGATCGGATTTAACAGGGCTGCCAGGATCATGGACCAGCTTGCGGATGATGAAGTGGTAAGCAAGAGCGAAGGAACAAAAGCTAGACAGGTATTGATGAGCATGGAGCAGTTCATGCAGTTTCTTGATAACGAAACCTGATGATGGAGTAAAGTATGATCTGTCCGAAATGTGGAAATGAAATAGCAGAAGGACATTTGTACTGCGAAGTCTGCGGCGAGGAAATCCAGATTGTTCCGGATTTTGATCTGCAGGTGGAAGAAAGCATCAATGTTACCTTAACAAGCGTTGCGGGAGAGGTCAAAATTGATGCGGATGCCGGCGGTGTCACGAAAGAGATCCCGACGGAAAAGGTTGTTGAGATGATCGAAACAACCTCACCTGTTAAAAAACCGGAAAGCAACGTCCAAAGAAAGAAAAAAAGCCCGACCGGCAGTATCAATATAAGAATGCTATGGCCCTTTATCGCGGGAGGGCTTTGTTTGATTACGGCCCTTGTTTTTGTGATCGTACACTTCAGCGGATCTTCCGCAAAGACGCCGGAGGATGCATATGAAGAAGCCATGCAGTTTTATCAGGCAGGAAATTATACGGATGCCGTTGAAGTCCTTCGCACGTTAAATGCCGGTGCAGGCAGGACAAATGAGAGTGTTCTGCTTCTGGCGGACTGTTATTTTTCCCAGATGAAATATGATGAATGCAGGCAGCTTCTCATTCAGGAACTGGTAAAGGATCCTGACAACACCGAATTGCTGAATCATCTGATGGAATGCTATATCGCGCAGGATGATAAAGAAGAGATCAGCAAACTTCTGTCCAACACGGATAATACGGAAATCCTCGAAAAATACGATGAATATATTGCACCGCCGCCGTTGTTTTCTCTTGAATCCGGTACTTATACGGATGATGAACAGCTTTCCCTGATCGCGGAAAAAGAAGGTGAGATCCACTATACGCTGGACGGATCCAGTCCCGGTAAGGACTCCATGCTCTATGTACAGCCGTTTATCTTTGATGTCGGCGAACACAACGTTCAGGCAGTTTTTGTAAACGAAAAAGGCATGGTAAGTGAGCCGGTCTCAAACACTTACGTAATCGAGAAAAAGATGCTGGATGATCCGGTACTCCTTACGGAAGGCGGGAAGTATTCCGATCCGGAACTGATCCGGCTTGAAAAGCCGACGGGTGCAGTCATCTATTATACGGATGATCAGACGGAACCGACGGTAGAATCCAATGTGTATAACCAGCCGATCCCAATGCCGATCCGTGATAAAACATATCGTTTTATCGTCATTGATGGTGACGGACTGACTTCTCAGATCATAGAAGCAACGTATTCCCTGCAGATGGCCACACTGATCGATGTGACAATGGCGGAAAATGCAGTCCAGTTATGCCTGACGATCGGGGGAAAGGGCGTAAAGCAGTCCGAATACAAATGTTCATCCGCATACCGTGTGAATGACAGGAATTATTATCTGGTAGAAGAGTATTCCCTGCAAACGTCCGAAAAAGTCAAAACAGGCAGGGTTTACGCGGTTGATGTTCTGACCGGTGAATTATACAAGGTGGATATGTCTTCCGCGGAAGGGGATTATCAGCTTACCCCGTTTTAGGATGCAGATATCCATAGACAATTCAAACACAGTGAATTATAGTAGTATTGTTGTTTTTAGTATCAGGTGTCGGAGGGAAAAATATGTTTCAGATCTTAAAGGCAGATTGTCTGGCAGAAAATATCTATCAGATGGTCGTTTTGGCGCCGCGGGTGGCAAAATCCTGTCAACCCGGACAATTTGTGATCGTCAAAACGGATGAAACCGGGGAGCGGATCCCGCTTACCATTTGTGATTATGACCGGAATGAGGGAACCATAACCATCGTATTCCAGACGGTTGGTGCTTCCACAAAGAAAATGGCCAACCTGAAAGCAGGGGATGCATTCCGTGATTTTACCGGTCCTCTGGGACGCGCTTCGGAATTTGTTGAAGAGGATATTGATGCCCTGAAACAGAAAAAATTCCTGTTTGTTGCCGGCGGTGTCGGCACTGCACCCGTATATCCGCAGGTAAAATGGCTGCATGAACACGGGATCGATGCCGATGTGATCGTCGGGGCCAAAACAAAAGACCTGCTGATCCTGGAAGAGGAAATGCGCTCCGTTGCCGGTAACCTTTATATCACAACGGATGACGGTTCTTATGTCCGTAAAGGAATGGTAACGGATGTGATCAAAGATCTTTATCAAAACGAAGGGAAAAAATATGATACCTGTGTTGCGATCGGTCCGATGATCATGATGAAATTCGTTTGTCTTTTAACAAAGGAACTGAACCTTAAGACGATCGTATCGCTCAATCCGATCATGGTTGACGGGACGGGCATGTGCGGTGCATGCAGAGTGATTGTCGGGTCGGAAGTAAAGTTTGCCTGTGTTGACGGGCCTGAATTTGACGGTCATCTGGTTGATTTTGATCAGGCGATGAAACGTCAGCAGCTGTACAAATCTCAGGAAGGACGTGCCATGCTCGCACTCGGTGAGGGAGAGACGCACCATGGCGGATGCGGTAATTGCGGAGGTGATCGTTAATGGATATGATGAAAAAAACACCTGTAAGAGAACAGGATCCCAAGATCAGGGCAACCAATTTTGATGAGGTCTGCCTCGGATACAATGAAGAAGAAGCATTGACGGAAGCCTCCAGATGTTTAAACTGCAAGAATCCGCAGTGTGTGCAGGGTTGTCCTGTTGCCATTGATATCCCGGCCTTCATCAGTGAAGTGAAAGCAAATGATTTTAAGGCGGCATCAGAGATCATCGGAAAATCCAGTGCGCTTCCGGCTGTATGCGGACGTGTATGCCCGCAGGAAAACCAGTGTGAAGGGAAATGCATCCGCGGAATCAAAGGAGAAGCGGTTTCCATCGGAAAACTCGAACGTTTTGTTGCTGACTGGGCAAGAGAAAACAATATCAAACCCACGCCGGCAGCCTCGTTGAACGGACATAAAGTCGCCGTGATCGGCAGCGGCCCTTCCGGGCTGACCTGTGCGGGCGATCTTGCAAGGCTTGGTTACAGTGTTACGATCTTTGAAGCATTACACGAGCCGGGCGGTGTTCTGGTGTATGGCATCCCGGAATTCCGTTTACCAAAACAGAAAGTCGTCGCTGCAGAAATCGAGAATCTGAAAGCACTCGGCGTTACCATCGAGACAAATGTTGTGATCGGAAAATCCGTTACGATCGATGAACTGCTGAATGAAGAAGGATATGAAGCCGTCTTTATCGGATCCGGCGCCGGTCTTCCGAAATTCATGGGGATACCGGGTGAGACAGCTAACGGTGTATACTCGGCCAATGAATACCTGACCAGAAGCAATCTGATGAAGGCATTTGATGACCAATACGATACGCCGATCAATCCGGGGAAAAAGGTTGCTGTTGTCGGCGGTGGTAATGTTGCAATGGATGCCGCAAGAACAGCCCTAAGACTTGGTGCCGATGTCAGTATCGTATACAGAAGGAGCGAAGAAGAACTTCCCGCAAGAGTGGAAGAAGTTCATCATGCCAAGGAAGAAGGCGTTGTATTTGAACTGTTAACAAATCCCGTTGAAATCCTTGTCGATGAAAACGGTTGGGTGAGCGGTATGAAATGCATCCGCATGGAACTCGGTGAGCCGGATGCATCAGGACGACGCAGACCGGTAGAAATTCCCGGTTCTGAATTTGTCATGGAACTCGATACTGTGATCATGTCACTCGGTACATCTCCCAATCCGCTGATCTCGTCCACAACAAAAGGCCTTGAGATCAATAAACGGCAGGGGATCGTGATCACCGAAGAAACCGGTGCAACCTCCAAAGAAGGTGTTTATGCAGGCGGAGATGCCGTTACGGGAGCTGCCACAGTCATTTTGGCTATGGGTGCAGGAAAGTCTGCGGCCAAAGGAATCGATGAATATTTGCGTGCAAAATAACGGAGGTTACAATGCCCTGGTGTCCGAATTGTAAATACGAGTATAAAGACGGGATCAAAATCTGTGCGGATTGCGGTGCCACGCTTGTCTCTTCGCTTGATAAGATTTATGCAATGGAAGAAGAAACCAAACGGGAAGAGATGGAAGCTTATGCGATCAAGCAGCAGAAACTGCAGGATATGATCATGGAGCAGGCGGAAGAGATCGATATGATCAATGATGAAGTCAAAGAGATCGCTTCCTTCAGAAAAGCCAAAGATAAAGCAGCGGATTACAGATCTTCCGCATATGCACTGACCATTGTCGGAGGGCTAGGGCTGATCGCCGTGATCCTGTATCTTTCCGGTGTGATCAACATTTCACTTTCCGATAATATCAGGATCATTTCGGTAGTGACGTTATCCGTGATGTTCCTCTTTTTCATTTTTATGGGGATCAGGTCTTTTCTTGACGCAAAGAAATGCGATGCCATATCGGGGGCGGAAGAATCTGCCGAAGATGATGCCATAAACTGGTTTCTTACGGAGTATGACGTGGCCGACATTGATGCGGCCTGTCATCTGACCGATACGGATATGGAAGAGGAAATGAAATATTTTGCCAGAAACGAATTCATGAAACAGGTCTTAAGAAAACGTTTCCCCGAGTTGTCCGTCGCACATCTAGAGAATCTGCTGGAGAATCTGTACACGCAAATATATGAACGTTGAGATCCTGTGTGTCGGCAAACTGAAGGAATCCTATCTGCAAGACGCCGTTACCGAATATAAAAAGCGTCTTTCCAAGTATTGTCATATCAATATTCTGGAAGTTGCAGATGAGAAAACCATCGACAAACAAAGTGAAGCGCAGGATGAGATCGTACGTAACAGGGAAGGAGAACGTCTGATCCGGCTGATGCGTGAACAGGCATACGTGATCACTTTGGAGATCAGCGGAAAAATGATGGATTCCTTTGAATTTGCGAAAACCATGGAAGAACTGGCAGTCCGATCCGTTTCCGACATCCAGTTTGTGATCGGCGGATCGCTCGGGCTTTCAAAGGCCGTTATGAGCAGGGCCGATCTTGCACTGAGTTTTTCAAAAATGACATTCCCGCATCAATTGATGCGGGTCATTCTATTAGAACAGATCTATCGCGGATACAGGATCATCAATCATGAACCGTATCATAAGTAGAAATTTTGAAGGAGGGCTTTTATATGCTGATGGTTGACTTGATCAAGAAAAAGCGTGACGGCGGGAAACTGTCCGAAGAAGAGATCCGATACATGATCAACGGATATACAAACGGTGAGATCCCGGATTATCAGATGTCAGCCATGCTGATGGCCATCCTTTTCCGGCAAATGGATGTGACGGAAACCGTTCAATTAACCCTTGCCATGATGAACAGCGGCGATGTTTTGGACCTTTCCATGATCGATGGGATCAAAGTGGATAAACATTCAACCGGCGGTGTCGGTGACAAGACCAGTCTTGTACTGACTCCCATGGTTGCTTCTCTCGGCGTCCCGGTTGCCAAAATGAGCGGCAGAGGGCTCGGACATACCGGCGGAACGATCGATAAACTGGAAAGTTTTCAAGGTTTTCATACGGATATTACAAACGAGCAGTTTTTGCAGAATATTTCCAGGATCGGTATTTCCATTATGGGGCAGACAGCCAATCTTGCACCTGCGGACAAAAAACTCTATGCGCTACGGGATGTGACGGGAACCGTAGACAATATGTCCCTGATCGTCAGTTCCATCATGAGTAAAAAACTGGCTGCCGGCGCTGATGCGATCGTCCTGGATGTCAAATGCGGTAACGGCGCTTTTATGAAGACGGAAGCGGATGCAACAGAACTGGCAAAAAGCATGGTGGATATCGGCAAACGTTCCGGACGCAATATGGTTGCCGTTATTTCCGATATGGATCAACCGCTCGGCAATGCCGTGGGCAATGCACTGGAGGTCAAAGAAGCGATCGAGACTTTAAACGGACAAGGTCCAAAAGATCTTCGGGAACTTTGCCTGACACTGGGTACGCAAATGGTCATGCTCGCAGGGAAAGCGGACTCCGAAAATGAAGCCCGTAAGCGCCTTTCCCAGGTACTTGATGACGGTACGGCGCTTTCCAAATTCGCAGACTTTATCGAAGCACAGGGAGGATCCCGTGAACAGGTTTATGATCCGTCAAAATTACCTGCTGCATCCGAAAGATTTGAATTAAAAGCCGGATGCGACGGATATGTGCAAAAAATCGTCTGTGAGGAGGTCGGAAATACATCTTTGCTGCTTGGCGGCGGCAGAAGAAACAAAACCGATCAGATCGATCTGTCCGTCGGCATTATCCTGAAAAAGAAAGTCGGCGACCGGGTAAGTGCCGATGATACGATCGCGATCATTCATTCCAATGATGCGGACAAAACAAAAGAGGCTGCAAAGCGTTTATATCAGGCATATTCATTTGGAAACGACAAATGCGAGCCGGGGAAACTGATCAAACAGATCATAAGATAGTTGGGTGTCTATGGAGCATATCATTACAAGAGAATTGGAAATATCACAGGAACATGCAAGAAATGTATTCGGATCTTTTGATACTTTTGTCAAGGATATCGAAAAACGTCTTCATGTTACCCTCGTCAACCGTAACGGGAAACTGAAGATCATGGGACGGGAAACCGATACATCGGCTGCCGAAAATGTTCTGCAGCAGTTATTCGCTTTATCGGAACGCGGCACGCAGGTCACCCAGCAACAGGTAAACTATATCCTGGATGAAATGGAAGATCCGGAAGGTGTGAGCCTGCTTACCATCGATCAGGATCTGATCTGTCATACCATGAGCGGCAAATGTGTGAAACCGAAAACGGCCGGGCAAAAAAAATACGTGGATGCGATCAGAAACCATATGATCGTATTCGGACTGGGCCCTGCCGGTACCGGGAAAACTTACCTTGCGATGGCGATGGCGATTACCGCATTTAAAAATAACGAAGTCGGCAGGATCATCTTGACCAGACCTGCGATCGAGGCAGGAGAGAAACTCGGATTCCTGCCCGGAGATATGCAGAGCAAAGTCGATCCCTACCTTCGTCCGCTTTATGATGCACTTTACCAGATCATGGGAGCCGAAAGCTTCCAGCGGAATATGGAGAAGGGACTGATCGAAGTGGCACCGCTTGCATATATGCGCGGACGTACGCTTGATAATGCCTATATTATCCTGGATGAAGCACAAAACACAACTCCGGCACAGATGAAAATGTTCTTAACAAGGATCGGTTTCGGTTCCAAGGTCGTCATTACCGGTGACCGCACCCAGAAGGATCTGTCTGAAAACACCGTGTCGGGGCTTGACATTGCACTTCGCGTATTATCGCATGTGGAAGAGATCGCGTTCTGCAATCTGACGGCCAAGGATGTCGTCAGACACCCGCTTGTCCAAAAGATCGTAAAAGCATATGAAGATTACGAAGATACCAGGACGAGTACATCCAAGAAGAAAGGGAAGAGCCGGCCATGACATATGCCCTGGAAGCAGAGTACATACAAGGGCTCAATATCGATTATGAAACGCTGTTTCATCAATCCGTTGATGTCACCCTCGAATACCTTCATTGTCCTTATGAAACGTGTGTAAACCTGTTGCTTACCGATGATGCGGGAATCCTTGCGATCAACCGTGATATGAGAAATCTTGCCGTGGTAACGGATGTTCTGTCGTTTCCGATGAATACATTTCAGAAGGAGGGCGACTTTTCCTTTCTGGAAGATGCGCAGGATGCGTTCGATCCGGATACGGGAGAACTGCTTTTGGGAGATATTGTGCTTTCTACGGAACAGGTATTGAAAAATGCCGGTGATTACGGACACAGCGTGGAAAGAGAATATTCTTTTCTAATCGTACATAGTATGCTACACTTAACAGGGTTTGACCATATTGAAGAATCAGACCGGATCCGCATGGAGGAAGCACAAAAGGCAATCATGCAGATCATCGGAATCTCCAGATAGGATTGATACAAATGCCTCAAAAGGAACGTAAAAGTTCCAATTTCATCATCCAGGGCGGTATCCTTGCGATTACCGGCATCATATCCAGGCTCATTGGACTGCTTTACCGGATGCCTCTGCAGAGGACGATCGGTGATGCAGGTATGGGTTATTATTCTGCTGCCTTTCAGATTTATTCCATTATGCTGATCATTTCCTCATACAGCCTGCCGACGGCGGTTTCCAAACTGGTTGCCGCAAGGATTGCAAGAGGCCATTTTCGTAATGCACGCAAGATCTACAGATGTGCATTGCTTTTCGCCATTCTTTCCGGCGGTGCAACGGGTCTGATCGTGCTGTTCGGCGCGGATTCGCTTGCAGGAAGTGTCATGCGTCTTGAGAAGAGTGCGATCGCACTCAGAATGCTGGCCCCGACGCTTCTGATCGTGGCTCTCATGGGCGTTATCAGAGGATATTTTCAGGGTATGGGCTCCATGATGCCCACTGCCATTTCACAACTTGTCGAACAGATCGTCAATGCGATCGTAAGTGTTGTTGCCGCCATCTTGTTATTTTCTTACGGAGAAAAGGTCGGCGCGCTGCTGCATGAGAGTGAA